>Ga0233425_10004711_pt1 | contig 22505 bp, 16 predicted proteins | sample Watercolumn_Towu_2_FD_181712 | JGI IMG/M metagenome (GOLD analysis project Ga0233425, IMG submission 181712) | Freshwater microbial communities from Lake Towuti, South Sulawesi, Indonesia - Watercolumn_Towuti2014_140_MG | ecosystem: Environmental > Aquatic > Freshwater > Lake | place... | reverse complement strand
GAAGATCCTGTTCGCCTCGAACCGGCGGGCATACTCCGGAGAGCTGTCCGAGGAGGAGAAGGCCCGGTTTGCCAAGGATCCCTCGTCGGTCATGGACCTGTACCTCATGGATTCGGACGGCGGCAACGTGCGCCGGGTGACCACGGCCGACGGTCAGGACGGGGGCCCGTTCTTCAATGCGGACGGCTCGCGCATGGTGTGGCGTCGGTTTGCTGTCGATGCCCCGCTGGCGGAGATCTGGACGGCCGATGCGGACGGCGGGAACCAGCGCCAGCTCACGCACCTCAAGGCCATGTCGTGGGCACCGTTCTTCCACCCGACCGGGGACTACGTGATCTTTGCCACGAACCTGCACGGGTTTGCCAACTTCGAGCTGTACCTGGTGGATGCCGACGGGAAGAAGGACCCGGTGCGCGTGACGAGCCTGGACGGCTTTGACGGGCTCCCAGCCTTCTCCCCCGACGGCAGGCACCTGGCCTGGACCAGCAACCGGACGGCCAATGGGCAGGGGCAGATCTTCCTGGCCGACTGGGATGATGCTCTGGCAAGGAAGCTGCTCGGGCTGTCCCATGCTGCCGGTGCGGCGGCGGGCGATACGGCCCCGACGCCGGCCTCCGTTCCCGCCACCGGTCCGGGCGTAGCCGCGGCGGATATCCGTGCGCACGTGGAAGTCCTCGCCTCGGAGCGCATGGGAGGGCGCCCGACGGGGAGTCCCGAGGAGATGGAGGCAGCACGCTACGTGGCTGCGGCGCTGGAGCGGCAGGGATTCAAGCCGGCCGGCGATGAGGGGACCTTCGTGCAGGCGTTCTCGTTTGCCCGGGCGGTGCAGACCGGAGAGGGCAACCACCTGGAGCTCGACGGCGTCGCTCAGGAAGCGAAGCTGGACCGGGACTGGCGGCCGCTGGCGTTTGCGGCGTCGGGCGAGTTCGAGGGACCGGTGGCGTTTGGGGGGTACGGCATCGTGGCCCCGCCGGATGGAGTTCAGGAAGCGTACGACTCGTATGCCGGGCTCGACGTGAAGGGCCGGTTCGTCGTGGTGTTCCGGTATGTGCCGGAGAATGTTCCGCCCGAGCGGCGCCAGCACCTGTCGAGGTTCGCATCCATGCGGCAGAAGGCAATGGCAGCGAGGAGCCGAGGGGCAGTGGGGATGGTGGTGGTCAGCGGACCGTCCTCCAAGGTCAAGGATCCGCTCGTTCCATTGCGGATGGCTGGGCAGATGGAAGGGTCGAGCATGCCGGCCATTTCGGTCTCCGACGAGTGGGGATGCCGGTTGCTCGGCCTCGTGCCAGAGGAGCTGGCGGAACTGCAGGCGAGCTGCGACGGGGGGGAGGTTCCCATGCAGGGAATTCCGGCGGGGGCCGGCAGGATGGCCCTCACGGTTTCGCTGGTCCAGGAGCGGGGCAACGGCCACAACGTCCTGGCCCGGCTCGAGTCCGGGCACCCGGAGCGGCCGATCCTGGTGCTCGGAGCACACTTCGACCACATCGGAACCGGGGAGGATCTCGGGTCCCTGGCCCGTGAGGAGGAGAAAGGGAAGATCCACCCCGGAGCCGACGACAACGCATCGGGCGTGGCAGTCCTCCTGGACGTGGCTGAAGCGATAGCGGCCGACGTCCGCTCGGGAAAGGTGAGGCTGGAGCGGGACCTGGTGATTGCGGCATGGTCGGGGGAGGAGCTGGGGCTGCTCGGCTCCGCTCATTTCGCGGACGGGATCGGAAAGACCCCGGGGCCGTCCTGTTCCGGCGTGTTTGCGTACGTGAACCTCGACATGGTGGGACGGCTCCGGGAGCAGTTCATCCTGTACGGGCTGGCCTCGAGCCCGGACTGGGGGCCGCTGGTCGAGAGGGCCAACATCAAGCCCGGCCTCCCACTCGTGGTGCAGCCGGAGACCTACCTTCCCACCGATGCGACGAGCTTCTATATCAAAGGCGTTCCGATCCTGAGCGCCTTCACCGGTGCGCACGACCTGTACAACACTCCCCGGGACACCCCGGACACGCTGAACTGCGACGGTTCCGAGCAGGTGGCCACGTTCACTCTGGGCCTGGCCAGGGCGATCCTGACCCGAGCCGAGCCGCTCGCCTACACGAAGGTCGAGCGCAAGATGCCGGCCCGGGAGGGGCACGGCGGGAGGCGGGTCTACCTGGGCACCGTGCCCGACTTCTCGGCGGGCGGCGTCAAGGGGGTCAAGCTGGCGGATGCGGCCAAGGGGGGACCGGCTGCCAACGCCGGGGTGAGGGCCGGCGACGTGGTCGTCGAGCTGGCGGGCAGGCCCATCGAGGGGCTGGAGGAGTATGCGTACGCGATGCAGCTCCTCAAGGTCGGAGAGCCGGTGAAGATCGTGGTCATGCGCGACGGCCAGCGGCTGGAGCTCGATGTGATTCCAGGTTCCCGGGAGTAAGTCCGTAACCGACTGCAGTGGGGGCTGCTCGCGGCCCGTCGCTTACGCTCCGGGTGGGGCTGGGGGGGGAGCTATTCGTCACATCTCTTGTTGCGCAGGATGGTGATGGTGCGGGAGCCCTCGTTGAGCACGGCCACGTCCTTGCAGCTGTCCCCGTCCAGGTCGGCCACCCGGATCCGCCGCGGGGTCTGGCCCGTGGGGAGGGGGTGAGGGCCGAAGAACTCCCGGTCCCCGCCGTTGAGCCACACCTGGATCCTATCCTCCTTGCCTGAAGTGACCAGAAGGTCGGGGAGCTCGTCGTCGTTGACGTCCTCGACGACCAGGGAGGTCGGGCTCACCGAGATCTCCCCTGCCACCGGGACGTACTCGGCCGGGGCGAAGTACTCGCCGTCCTGGCCGTAGGAGATGGAGACGCCGGCGGCCAGGGCGGTCACGATGTCGACGAATCCATCCTGGTCGAGATCGGCAACGGCCAGGTCGACCGGCCCGAAGCCCACGTTGAACAGGTGGATCTGGTGGTCGTGGAACTTGTAGACCTTGGGTCCGCAGGTACCTCGCAGGTAGGTGGCGTCGTCGGAATCCTTGTTGAGAATGACCACGTCGGGGCAGTCCTTCTCCCCCTCCTCGGCCTTGTAGAACTCTCCGACTACGGCAGCGATGGGGGACAGGCCGCATTCCGGAGGGGAAGCAAACAGGGCGGTTTTGTCCGATTCCTGCGCAGGCTTCTCGCCGAGCAGGCCGCAGTACGCGTCATTCCCGGTATTCGGGAGGCAGTTCAGGCCCTCCCCCGGCTCGGTGGGTTCCCCGCCGGTCCCTCCCTCCCCTCCGGTGGCCGGCGTGCACGCGGGCTCGGCCATCGCGATCGGCAGCGGCGGGGAGCAGGTGAACCAGGGCTTCTTGGCACCGGCCACCCCCTGGGTGCACCCGTTCCAGTCGCTGTCCCAGCGGGTCAGGTAGGTGGCGGCGCGGTCCGGGTCGGTTCCATACAGCAGGATGTCCGCAAGCCCGTCGTCATCCAGGCGGGCAGCCACCAGCCCGGAGGGGGTGGACAGGCCGGCAAATCCGCCGAGGGGACGGAAGTGCCCGGCAGCGGTCGGGCCTACGTCCACGTAATAGTCGAGGTACTTGAGCTCACTGCCGAGGAGAGTCGGGTCCACCGCGCCGATCACTGCATACCCGCCGAGAAGAAGGTCAAATGTCCGCGCATCGCAGACACCGGTGGTGGCGGAGGACTGGGAAACGGCCAGATCCGGGCGGCCGTCGTTGTTGAAATCACCGAGGGAGAAGCCGGTCAGCTCAGAATCGAAGCTCACGTCCACAGCGGACTTGCGGGGAGGAAGCTCGGCCACCACCTGGTCCACTTCGCCCTGTGGGTCGAGGAAGAGCCACGACAGGACCAGGGCCAGCTCTGCATCCCGCTCGGGGAGCACCTTGCCCTCGGCATCGGTCTCGGCCCAGACCTGCTTGGCGGGGGACGTGGCAGCGACCAGGTCGAGGGTACCGTTGAAGTCGAGATCGCCCACCTCCAGGTGAGTTGGTTCCAGCCGTCCGCTCTTCCAGGCACCGGCCACCGGCATCGGAAGCTCGACAGGAGCATCGAACCGACCGGGGTCGTCGGAGCGGTTGAACAGGATGGCGATGGCCATTCCGTCTTTCACGAGACAGGCGAGATCATCCCGCGTGTCCATGTTGAAGTCCGCGGTGATTAGCCCGTGGGGACCGCTTCCGGGGTTCACAAAGGCCGCCTCGGAGAACGTCCCCATCCCCTCACCACGGAAGATGGCGATGTAGTTTTTCCCGGGTACGGCGACCGCCAGGTCGGGAACCGAGTCGGTGCTCCCGGACCCGAACTTGCCGAGAAGGTCGATCAGGACCATCGAGTCCACCTCGTCGCCGACCGACAGGAAGGTCCCCTGGGCCACGGGATCCGAATCGAACAGGTTGTCCGCCACGACGTTGGCCACATTCTCCCTGCCGAACACGATCTCGGCATCGGCCTCGTCGGGGTTCATGCAGACCGGTTTGAAGTAGCCGTTTCCTGCGGACTTGAGCAGGTAGACCGAGCGCGCCTCGGGTGAGGTCACCACGAGGTCATCCACTCCCGCTGCGTTGGGATCGTCGAACAGATCCCCCGAAGCAAGCACACCGCCGCCGTCGAAACAGAGCAGCGTGTCCAGTGCGGAACCGAACGTCCCGGCCGGAGTGACGGTCATGACGGTCACGATCCCCTTCTCTCCCCGGGCAAACGCAATCTCCGGGGTATCTTTGGAACCCTTGAAGTTGCCGATGGCCGCGTCGGTGATCTTGTCGATGCCGGTGAACGCCGCCGGCTCTGTGAAGAAGACCTTCTGCGGCGACCCGCTCCCCGGCCGCTCAGGACTCGCTTCATCGACGAGGTGCTTTTCGCCGGTGTGCAGGAGGATTGCCGCGCTCAGGGTGTGCTCCGGACCGGCCAGCAGCACGTCGGGATTTCCGTCCATGTTCAGGTCCCCAAGCCTCATGAACTCGAGCTTGCCGGAAGTCGGAAGGACGTGGCTCTCCGACGGCAGCTCGGGCCAGGTCTTGAGCGGCTCCCAGTACTTCGTCCCCTCCACCACGAACAGTTGGGAATCTTCGAAGTACACCTGGAGCTGGAGCTGCTTCTCCCCCTCCGTCCCCTGGACGTTTGCCAGGATCACCAGGTCGGGATAGGAATCCCCGTTGACGTCGAAGACGGCCAGGTCCACCACGTCCAGACCGACCGGACCGATGAGCTCCGGTTCGCCAAGCCCTCCCTTCCCGTCATTGTAGGCAACGGCAATGCCCTTGCTGCCGGCCACCAACAGGTCCGGAAAGAAGTTCTTGTCCAGGTCGAAGGCCCGGATGAGGCGTGCCTTTTCCACGGCAGCGGTGCCCAGCGTGCCCGGAAGCTCGTAGTTCGGAAGGCCGATGATTCCCATGTCCGTCTCGAAGATTGTCTCGTTGCCCAGGCAGTCGGCGCCGACGATCTTGAACTTCGAGAACTCGGTCTTGTACTGTGCCACATTGAACTTCAGGGACTGGCAGAGCTTCCCCTCCTGGACATCCGGAGAAACCAGCTCCTTCTCGCCGAGGAAGACCTTTGCCGAGGGCTTCCCGCAGCCCAGATCGAGCAGGCAGTAGTCGAGCGGAAGCTCGTTGGCGAATTTCTTGGCGGCCAGCTCGCCGTCCAGCGAGTTCGTTGTGAACTTGGGCCCGGTGCGGTCGAGGAAGATCGGCTGCGGCAGGAGCCTTCGAATCGGCTCCCCTTCCTCGTCCTTGAGCTTGGAGGTGACCTCGACGAGCAGGGTGTACTGTCCGTCCGGGGCAACGGTTTCGCCGTCCTTGAGCAGCGCTTTCTCGTGCTGGGCGATATCGAACTTGAGCTTGAACAGCTCGTCGGCCGGGTCCGGCACCTTGACGGAGACCAGCGTGGCATCGTTGGGTGCGTAGGAGAGCTTGACCGAGGCGATGTTCGAGAGCTCGCCGTCATGACTGGCCTTGACCGCCACGATGGCCGTGGAACTGGCGACGATGCAACCGGCCGCAGCGGAGGAGGGGCACTTGCACGGCACCTCCTGGGGAACGAGTTCCGCCTCGATTGCAGGGATCGGAGGGGGAACGTCCGGCTGGACGTCCAGGTCGCCGGGTCCGACTTCGAGCAGATCCTGGACGATGTCCGGATCCGGAACGTCGGGTTTGGGACCGACGGCATCCTCTCCCCCCCCCGACGGACTGCACGCGACAAGCAAGAACGCGGCCACCAGCAACCACCTGGTCTTTCTGCCCATGAAGGCCTCCAAAGCTGATGTCATTGTCCGTTGGATTCGGTACAGCGTCAAGTTTGGAGCCCTTTTTCTTGCAATGGCGAAGGCGTCGACTTAGCGTTGTTCGCGTGGTCTGCAGGTCGTGCCTGCCACCGGAGGTTTGGCCCATGTCTCCTCTCGTGCTCGTGTTGCTAGTCGGTTTGGCCGTGCTGGGGTTGTCGGTTGCCCTGGGATTTCGCGTGCTCAAGGCCCCGCCATACCTGCTGACAGGGGGCCAGAAAGTCGGGCGTCTCGCGGCGGGGATCGGGGCGGCACTGGGTCTGTTCCTGTTGATCGGGGCCCCCTTCTACGTACCGTCAAGCGTGGGGGTGGACGAGGCCGCGGGGAGCGGGAAACCGGTGGCCGACAAGACGTCGGAGGCGCCAGCGGCAGCAGCCGTGGCCGGCGGTCCTGCAGTCTGGCTCGAGGCACTTCCCGCCGCGCTGGATACGGCCAGGCAGGCGGGCAAACCGGTCCTGGTCGATTGCTGGGCCGCGTGGTGCAAGCCGTGCAAGAAGCTGTTCGACAACGTGCTGTCGCACCCGTCGCTTGCGGATCGGATGAGCCGCTTCGTGCTGGTCAAGCTCGATGCCGAGAGCGAAGCCAACCTCCCGTTCGTCGAGCAGCAGGCCATTGGCGACGACCTGCCCTGGATCGGGTTCCTGAATGCGGAGGGCAAGCTGGTTCCGGGCATGGCGTTTTCGGGCGAGAAAGGGGCAAAGCCTTTCTCGTCCCCGGAGGAGTTCGGCAAGGTGCTGGACAGCGTCCTCGAGCTGTTCCCGACCACGGGGGACACGGGGACCCGGTGGCTGACCGACCTGGAAGAGGGCTTTGCCCTGGCAGCCAGGGAGGGCAAACCGCTGCTGGTCGACGGATGGGCCGTGTGGTGTGCGAGTTGCCTGGACCTGAAGAAGAACACGTTCACGACGCCGGAGGTGAAGAAGGCGCTCGAAGGCTACGTGGCGGTGGAGCTCGACATGGATGCCCCCGAAAACCAGCAGATCTGGGACCGGTATCGGATCAAGGGGTTGCCCTGGGTGGCCCGGTTCGAGCCCCAGGAGCGGGTGCACCCCACCTGGGTGCTGTCCGGTTTCGAGCCTTCTGGCCCGTTCGTCCAGCGCCTGACCGTCGGAGTCGAGGAAGACGACATCGCGGCCTGGCTGGCGGGAAAGGGGCTCCTTCTGACCCTTCTCCTCGTCTTCCTGGCCGGAGTCGCGGCGAGCCTGACCCCGTGCTCCTACCCGACGTACTTCCTCGTTCTCGGGTTCTTCACGTCCGGAAAGGGGGACGAAGACAAGGGGATCGGGGCCGGCCTCCTGGCCGCAGCGGTCATCGTGCTCGGAATGGTGCTCAGCTACTCGGCCGCCGGCATGGCAGCGGCTCTGGGTGGCGGTGCAGTCGGACGGGTCATGACCAACCCGTGGGTGATGGGCGGCATCGCCGTCCTGTTCGTGTTCATGGGAGCGCAGAGCCTTGCCGTGCTGCCGCCCATGGAGTTTGCCGCGCTCAAGTCCGCACTCCACTCACGCCAGAAGCAGAACCTGCTCTGGGCGCTGGTCTTCGGCCTGGTCATGGGGCTCGTGGTGGCCCCGTGCGTCGGCCCGATCCTCATCGGCATCCTGACCTACATCGCCACTGAGGGAAACATGGCGCTGGGCGTCCTGCTCATGGCCACGTTCGCACTGGGGATGGGGGTGCTCCTGTTCCTCACCGCGGCCTTCTCCCAGGCGATTCGCAGCAAGGTCGCAGGCGGCTGGTGGAGCGAGCTCATCACCGTCGTCTTCGGCATCCTCTTCTTCGTGGCCGCGCTCTACTACCTCAAGGGCATCCTTCCCTACGAACACGTGTTCAGCCTGTTTAATAGCCTCTAGCGGAGCGAAGCTCACCAGCGTGTCTTGCCCTGGTCGAGCAGTGGGTGCGGTGCGTCTGCCGCATTCAGCTGCCTCTGGCGGAGCGAAGCCCACCAGTGTGTCTTGCCTTGGTCGAGCAGTGGGTGCGGTGCGTCTGCGACGTGGTTAAAACTACTTGCCGGGCTGGGGGGGAGTGGTGCCGGCCTTGACCTTGCCCGCGTCGTGGAGGGTCTTGATCGCCTTGTGCGGGATGCGCCGGGCCGGGGGAGCCCCGGGAACCGAGGCGCCTGAGGTCGTCCGGGACACGGCACCGTGTCCGCCGGCGGTCGGGTACTTCGTCTCGTGCTCACCGACCCAGCCGGCCGTCTCCTCGTCCTCCCGCAGGTTGCGGTCGAGAGCAACCGACTCGTACGCCAGGAACGGCGCATCGGCCGGGGCCTGGACGACGTTCTTGGCCTTGGCAACGAGATCCTCCCGCTGCCGGAGCATGGACTCGATGACTCCCTTGAACCGCTCGGGATCCGCGGTGCGGGTCCCTTCGCGCCCCGGACGAGCGGCCATCTCGGCGTACCGGCGGACCCGGTCGTCGATCTGCTTCAGCTCGGAGCGAAGCTTGTCGGCCTCCTCACGCACCACGAATTCCTTGCGCCCGGGAGCGGTCATGTTCAGGGTGACCACGCTGAGGAACTTGCCGCGCTGGCCCGATTCGAGCCACCAGGCTGCCCCCAGCTTCTCGACGAACCGCGACTGCCCCATGCTCTGCCCGCCGAGGATCAGGTCCACGCCCGGAACGTCACGAACCAGCGTGACCGCATCCTGCTGATCCAGGTGGGCCAGCAGAATCACGGCATCCACGTTCTCCTTGGCCACCGCGTCGAGGGCCTTCTTGAGCCCGTCGGCCGGCGGGAGCACCTTGTACTCTTCCTTCTCCTTGAACTCGGCCCCCGGCGTCACCACGCCGACGATGCCCAGCTTGAACCCTGCCGCCTCGACCACGGTGAACGGCTTGAACACATCCTTGCCGTCCTTATCGACGAGGTTGGCGCAGACGACCGGGAACTTCGCCTGCTTCTGCACCTCGAGCATCCCTTTGACCCCAAGCACGCCGAGGTCGCGGTCGCCGATGCCCAGAGCGGAAAGCCCTTCCTTGTTGAACGCCTTGACGAACAGCTCGGTCCGGGCCTTGACCTGCTCGCCCTCGGACTCCGCTGCCTGGTTGTTCATGTGGAACACGTCACCGGAATCCAGCACCACGACGCCGTCGAAATCCTTGCGATGATCATCCAGCCACGCCTGCTTCTTGGCAAGACCGCCAAGGGGATTGCCAGCTCACCCACAAGGTTTGAGCTCACCCACGAGGTTCACCGTGTGGATGAGCGCTATCTTCTTGCCCGAGAACGCGGGGTACTCGAAGCTGGGAATCTCCACCGCGGTCAGGCGCTTGGCCACTTCCTCGGCGTAGTCGCCGCCACCTGCCGGTGTGGCTGGATTCGTTTCTGATGCCCCCGCGACCGGCTTCTCACCCTCGGCTGCGGGCTCTTTGTCTTTTGCCGGCTCGGCCGGATTCGACGGCGAATCCGTCTTGGCCGGCTCTTGCTGAGCGGGCTTTTCCGCTGCGGGCTTCTCACCCTCGGCCGCGGGCTTCTCACCCTCGGCTGCGGGCTCTTTGTCTTTTGCCGGCTCGGCCGGATTCGACGGCGAATCCGTCTTGGCCGGCTCTTGCTGAGCAGGATTTTCCGCTGCGGGCTTCTCGGCCGCTGGCTGCGCTGGCTGCGCCGGCTGGGCTTCCGCCGGCTTCTGTTCTGCTGTTGGCTGCGCAGGGGTCTCCTGCTTGGCGGGGGGCTGCTGCCCCTTGCCGGCATCGGTCTGCTGGCAACCCGCGACCAGGGCGAGCGCCATCAGGATGCCCACAACGTTCCACATTCGCATGTTCATCCTCCCTATGGGTTCAACAAGCGGGGCGGAGTATAGTCCCGGGGGACCCGGGTTTTCCAGTGGTTTTTTCGCGGGTGGCCTTCTATGATGCGGGCGGCCGGCGACTGCAGTTGGCTGGAGCATTGGAGGAGCTCATGGGGATGCGTGATTCGGTATCCGCTGATTCTGCGGGGCAGCCGACGGCCTTTCCGGAAGGGTGGCTTCGCAGCTTTCTGGCCGGTCTGCCGCTGACGGTCGGTGCAGTGGCCCTGGCACTGTGGATCTATGCGGCGTGGGGCATGCTGGCGGTGGCTGGGCCTGCCAGCGCGGCGCTCGACCGGGGTGACGATGCGGGGATCATCGAAGCCGTCGGGCTTCTGGAGGATTCGCACATCTTCGGGGGGTACGAGACTTTCCACGGCTTCGGCCCCAAGAGCGCTGCGGCGACCGATGCCGACATGCGGGCCCTGCTTGCACGCAAGACCCCCTACTCGCCGGCCGAAACCCGCTGGCTCATCCGCAACATCGCGTACTACGTCCCTGTCTTCCTGGAGCTCAAGGCCTCGGGGACGGTCCCCCTGTTTCCGGGGGACCGGGAAGCGGCGGAATCGCTGCAGGACCGGTGGGACAATGCGCTCCGGTCCAACCAGGCCCTCGCCCTCCACCTGACTCTGGTCACCCTTCTGCTTGCGATCGTCTGGTTCGTCTACCGGAAGTTCAACCTGTACGACCGGATCCGCTAGTTCTCTGAAGCCACGGAGGGGGGAAGGGGAAGGTCGAGCGCCAGACCGACCACCCGCAGGAGCTCCAACTCCTCCAGGCGGACCTTCCGATCCGCGAGCACCGTCTTCTCGCAGGCCTGCCAGGCCTGGGTCCGTGCCCGCGCACCGGCAGCGGCCAGGGCATCCAGCGTCTTGCCGAGCGCGGCCATGGCCGCCTGCGCCGGAAGCAGGTCGGCTCCGGACAGGTTGAGCCCTGCCAGGTCGGCCCCGGCGGAGAAGGCCAATGCGGCCTCGTCCCGATTCGGGTGGCCGGCCCATGCGACTGCGGACAGCAGCACCGCCACGTGCTGCTTGAGCTGAGCAACGCCCAGCGACTTCTCGCGGGCCGCCCGCCTTCCTGACAGCAGGCTCACCCGGCGGTCGACCAGCCAGAGCATACAGAACTCGAACGGAGTGATCCGCTCGTCGGCCCGGGCAAGCTCCCGGAGCGCCTCGGCAAGTCGGACCATCTGGGACCGCGACAGCTCCCGGAGAGCAGGCAGAGCAAGGTCCAGCAACGGCATGCGCAGATTCAGCGGCAACGCCTGGAGGTGCGGGTAGAGGCTCGCCGCCTCCTGTGCCACGACCGACACGGTGAGCTCGGAGAGTCGGGCAATCTGTCGGCCACGGATGGCCGCATCACGGTCGAACAGGAGCGCACAGGTCAGCGCGGCAGCCCCGAGGGGGGCGTCGACCGAATCCCTCAGGGCCTGGGGGATTCCGGCAAGCAGAGCGGCGGCGGAACCTGCCGCTCCGTTGGCCAGGCCGCCAGAGCCCGCCGGCCCCCCTGGGACGGCATCGGCAGCACCGGAACGGCGAGACGAGCTGCCCGACGGGTGGGCGCCCAGACTGGCAGCCAGCCCCATTATGGCCGAAGCGGCAGCGGCCGACGCTGCCTCCCTGCGACCGGGAAGGCCGTCGGGGATGTCGGCCTGGGCCCCTTCGATGCGGCGGATCCGCTCGGGCAGGGGCGGATGCGAGGCAAACAGCGACGAGAACGGGGCACCGAAGAACATGTGACTCGCTTCCTCGGCCTGGGGTGCGGTCACCCGGGATCCGTTGAGCCATCCGCCGATCCGGCGCAGCGCATCGCCGATCCCCTTCGGATTCCTCGTGAACTGGACCGCGGATGCATCCGCCAGGAACTCTCTCTGGCGGGAAATGGCCGCCTGGAGCAGCCGTCCGACCAGCACGCCCACGTAGCCGATGAGCATCACGGCAAGTCCGAGCGCGGCAAACGCGGCCCCGTCCTTCTTGCGCCCGGTGGAACCCAGGCTCCAGACGACGCGGCCGACGGTGGCAATGGCCAGCAGCCCGCCGAGCAGGCCGATGAGCCGGATGTTCAGCCTCATGTCGCCATTGAGGATGTGGCTGAACTCGTGCCCGACGACCCCCTGCAGCTCGTCCCGGGTGAACTGCTCGAGCGCACCCCTCGTCACGGCCACGACCGCATCGGTGGTGGTCCTGCCCGCGGCAAACGCGTTGATGCCCTTTTCCCGGTCCAGAACATAGACCGACGGAACGGGAATCCCGGAGGCCAGGGCCATCTCCTCCACGACATTGAGCAGGCGCCGCTCGGCAGGGTCCTTGGTCTGGGGATTGACGAGGCGGCCGCCGAGCCCCTCGGCCACGCTGCGCCCTCCCCCCCGCAATGCAACGAACCGGAGCAGCGCGCCGCCGCCGATGACCAGCAGCGTGATGGAGGTCACCGACAGGAACAACCGTGTATCCCACCAGCCGGGGACGGTGCCCCGCTCCGCTCCAGCGTACTGCCCGAGCCAGGCGGCAAGCAGGTAGACCCCGGCCACGACGGCCGACACGCACAGGCCGAACAGGACAACCAGCCGCCGGCTGTTTCGCCGGGCCTTCTCCTGGTGCTCGAAAAATGCCGTCGTCATGTCTGCACACAGTCCCGTTGAGCGGCCGCTGATATTTGTCGGTCCATGAGACCCTGCCTAGAAGGTCACCTTCGGAGCCTTGCGTTCTTCAGCGCTCTCGGTGGCCTGGAGCAGCTCGGCGGCAGCGAAGTTGAACATACCGGCGATGATGTTGGTCGGGAACGACTCCCGGTTGTTGTTGAACGCGGTGACGGCATCGTTGAACGCTTGGCGGGCAAAGGCCACACGGTTCTCGGTCGAGGTCAGCTCCTCCTGGAGGGCCATCATGTTCTGATTGGCCTTGAGGTCGGGGTAGGCCTCGGCCAGGGCGAACAGCCGCCCCAGGGTTCCGGTGAGCACCCCCTCGGCCTGGGCCAGGTCGCGCATGGCCATCGGGTCCCCCGGGCTTCCGGCCGCACGCTGTCCGGCCGCTGCGGCCTGGTTGCGCGCTGCGATGACTGCCTCCAGCGTCTCCCGCTCGTGCTTCATGTAGCCCTTGGCGATCTCGACGAGATTCGGAATCAGGTCGTAGCGTCGCTTGAGCTGCACGTCGATCTGCGAGAACGCGTTCTTGTACTGGTTCCGCCCGGTCACCAGCTTGTTGTACATGGCGCCGACGATGACGATTGCCAGCAGAATGACTCCCAGCAGGATGATCGCTGTCCACATGAGGCTTCCTCCTTGATGGTCCGCCGTCTCCGCCCGCTGCCCCTGCCGATTCCGCTCGGCAAGCAACGGTCCTGGTGAAGATATGCCGTGTTCGCCCCCAGGTCAATGATCGGGGAAACGCAAGAGCCGCGTTTTCCGCCGCGCGAAATGCCTTCTCGTGACGATAACCGGGCATACGTCAACAACTGGAGGTGACGCATGAAGAGAACCTTGTTTGCTGTGCTGGTGCTCGCGCTTGCTGCCTGCGGATCCGACGAGGCCCAACCCTGGATGGAGGATCTGCTGGTGGAGCGTGCGGACCTGCGCTTCCCTCGGGAGCAGGACACGGGTGTTCCCCAACCTCTTCCCCTCACGACCGATGCTGCAGCTCCGGGCCACATGGGAGGCGATGGCGGCATCTCCGTCGCAGACGTGGACTGCGTCGGCATTCCCGATGCGAAGCCTCAGGAGCAGACAGGGCCTCAGGGACCGCCGGCACCGGCGTGCAAGCCGATCTGCGGCGGAAAGCAGTGCGGCCCGGACGGGTGCGGAGCGACGTGCGGCACATGCGCGTACGATGCGCTGTGCTTTGCCGGAGCGTGCGCTCTGGGCCCCCCGCCCGCGCCCGGCGACCTTGCCGTCAACGAGCTCATGAGCGACCCTGCTGCGGTCCCGGACAAGGACGGGGAGTGGTTCGAAGTCCTCTGCAACTCGGATGGGGTGGTCGACCTGTGGGGGCTCACCGTGCGGAGCGGAAGCAAGGAGAGCTTCATCGTGGACAGGTCGCTGCCGGCGCAGCCGGGGCAGATCCTCTCGTTTGCGAGAACCGAGGGGACTGCCAGCAACGGCGGGGTCACGCCCGACTTCGTCTACTCGGGCCTGCAGCTTTCCAACGAAGCGGACTCGCTCCGGCTGGAGTTTTCCGGCGAGCTGCTGGACGAAGTCGTCTACTCCCCCCCGGATCTCAAGGTCAAACCGGGGTTCAGCCTGGGGCTCGATCCATGGCTGGCGGACAGCGAGCTCAACGACTATCCGAGTGCCTGGTGCCTGGCCAAGAGCAAGATGGCCGGCGGCGACAGGGGCACGCCGGGCGGAGTGAACGATCCCTGCCCGTAACCCCCAACATGTCCCACATGGACTCCCACTCTACGGCCGATCCAACTGGCAGCTGATCTTGCCGTCGAGTGCGGCCTTGCGGCCGGACGTGGTCAGGAGCAGCCGGCGGAATGTCACGGTCTCCCCTTCCTTGTCGAACGCGTCCTCTTCGTCGGCCAGGTAGCCGGAACGCATCAGCCCCGCGATGAGCGACTCGAACCGCTGGCGATCCGGGATGCCGGTGGGAAACAGAAGCCTGTGGAGCCGTCCGACCGCCTGCCGATCCCGGTGGCTCAGCTCTGCAAGCAGTCGCTCCGCCCACCGCCGTTCCCGGGCATCGAGCGGCCGGAAGTCCCGGGCCACCGCCTGCTTGGGTGCGCAGTTGTCGCACTGGCCGCATCGCCGGCTCCCGGCGTCCCGGGCGCTGAAGTACCCGACTAGCGCGCTCATCCGGCAGCTCGAGGTCCGGGCGTACCGGAGTGAATCGTCGATCTGGCCCAGGCGATGCTCCCGTTGCTCAAGGTAGGTCTTCCGCCACGAGGTGCCTCGGTTGCGCTTCACCTGCCCCTCGTTGCTCCAGGTCACGGCACCGTGATTGTGGAGCTGCTTGAGCACGGCCTGCAGGTCCTCCTCCGGCATCGCCAGCTCTTCAGAGAGAGTGGCCAGGGCGGTCCATTCCGGGGGAATGCCGGCCAGGAGCTTGTCCAGCGCCTTTTCGTCCGGGTAGTTCTTCTCGACGAGAAACTCGAGGGTCTTCCGATCACCCCAGGAGTAGAACAGCACGACCCGGCTCGGCTCGCCATCCCGGCCCGCCCGGCCGATTTCCTGGTAGTAGTTCTCGATGCTGCCCGGCAGCGCCATGTGTGCTACCGTCCGGATGTTCGACTTGTCCACGCCCATTCCAAACGCCACGGTCGCGACGATCACATCGGCCTGCCCGGCCATGAACGCGTCCTGGGTCGCCCCACGAACGGACTGGGGCAGACCGGCATGGTAGGGAACGGCAGAGACCTTTGCCGCAAGTGAAAGGGCCACTTCCTCTGCTGCCTTGCGAGTTGGAACGTACACGATGGCCGGGAGGGCTCCGGGGGCCTGGAGCAGCTCTGCAACCCGCTCCAGTCGATCCGCTTTCTCGCCCACCTCCACCGCCTCACACTGGAGGTTCTCCCGCCAGAACCCCCGGATGAACTCCACAGGGTTGAGCAGCCCGAGCGCTCGGACAATGTCCTTCTGAACCCGGACCGTGGCCGTGGCCGTCAGTGCGATGACCGGGGCCGGCCGCAACCTGGGAATCCACTCCCCGAGCAGGCGGTAGTCGGGCCTGAAGTCATGCCCCCAGTGGGAGATGCAGTGGGCCTCGTCCACTGCTACGAGACTGGCGGTCTTGCGGGCCAGGAAGTCGGGGAAACCGGGGACTGCCAGCCGCTCCGGCGCCATGAAGAGGAAGTCGAGCTCTCCGGCCAGGTAGCGACGGCACACGTCCCGGCTCTCGTCCCGGCCTCGGCCCGAGTGGATCCGCTCCGCGCGCAGGCCCGCTGCCTGGAGCTTGGTCACCTGGTCTTCGATCAGGGCGATGAGCGGGCTGACCACCAGGGCGGTCCCGCCCCGTGCCAGCCCGGGAAGCTGGTAGCAGAGCGACTTGCCGCTCCCGGTCGGCATGACGAGGATGGAGTCCCGGCCTTCGACCGCGGCCTGGCATACCTCTTCCTGTCCCGGGCGGAAGGCCCGGAAGCCGAACCTCTTCCGAAGCAGTTCGAGCAGCCTGGGGTCGCCCGGCAACGCGACACGGTGCTCCACGACGGTCTTCTTGCGCGGCATCGACAGCCCCCTCCCGGACGTCCACGCGTCCTGCGCCCCTGTTATCGTCACGAGCCGCGAATTTGTACATTGAAAGTTCGTGCCGATCAGATCGAAAGCTGGGTGCGAAGGAAGAGCTGGTGTGTCCAGGTGGAGCCGGGGCCGGTCGTTGGTTCCTCGACCGTCTCAGGCGCCACATGGTCCGGTGCCAGGCTGCCGTCCTCGAATCGCAGTCCCTGCCACGCCAGCGTCAGGCGGATGCCCGGTTCGAAGTAGTAGTTGATGCCCGCTGTGATCCCCATCACGGAGGTGTCAGCCAGTGGTGCGTGGTCCTCGGTACCGCCCTCCACATCGACCGAGCGGTCCCCGTCGCCGACGTCGAGGGTTTCGAAACGACCGCACAGCTCGAGGCCGGATCGGGGGGAGAGAGAGCTGCCGGGGTCGTCCGGCTGGCCCTCGCTTTCCGGGCCGCCCGCCTGCGCCCACGAGAGCGCACGCTTGCCGAAGAGGTGGACGGAGGCCTCGGTGTACCAGCCCGACACCGCGTAGTCCTCGAGGTCAGCGACTTCGGCGTAGGTCTTGCCCACCTTCTGGTTCTCGACGATACCCCTGCGCTGCTGGACCGTCCGGGTATACTCTCCGGCCAGGCGGAACCACGGCGTCACATACTCGAGCTCGCCCCCCAGTCGGAGTTGCTCCCCTCGAATGGACGGGGGGTTCAGGAAGGAGTGACCGGCCAGCGTACGGCCGCGATAGCCGTGCCTCGTCGGGCCGTCGCCCCAGGTGGCCGCCCCCCCGACGTGCAACCCCGACAGCCAGCTTCCGGAGTCCTGCGGGGCATGCAGCAACAGCCGTCCGGCAATGTCGGGCTTGTCGTTGACATCCACCGCCACGTCCCGGCTTCCCAGCACCGCGCCGACCGAGTAGCCGACGTACCCCTCCCGCCAGTCCCCGAGCACGAGGAACCCGGCGTCCCGGAAGTCCTTGTTGTTTCCAAAGACCATGGGAGCGCCCAGGAGTCGATAGTCCGGCACGCTGAGCTGAGGTGCCATCCCGAACGGAACCTTGACCCGACCTGCCCTAAGACCGAGCAGCTCGAACGGTCGGTACTCGAACCACGCCTCCTGGACATCCGGGCTCGCCTCGGCGAGCTCCAGGTCCAACCGCCCCCGAACGACCCGCCAGAGCCGGAACCGACTGCTCACGCGGGCCGAGGAAAGGACCGGCTCGACGTGCCATGACCGGCCATAGTCGACCTCGGTCCGGGGGAAAGCCCGCAGATCCGCCGCCAGCCAGCCCCGCAGCACCAGCTCGTTCTCCTCTCCGCTTCGCCAGGTCAGCAGGTCGGCCGGCCGAAGCGGCGCTGCCTGTGGCTCCTCGCACAGCGCATCCCTCCCCTGCCAGCACACCAACCCGAGAATGCTCAGAAAGGAGAGCAGCGCAGCCGCTCGGGAAGAACCTGTCCGTCGAACGGTCCTGCCGGTCGAAGCCTCTTTCTCGGCCGGCGCACGGGCGACCATCGACCCTACTTCGCCCAGGCTTCGCAGGGCACGCCATCGACCATCGACCATTTGTCCCTCCAGAGGCATGCCTGGCCCGACATCCCGGTTCGCAACGGCAGCGGTCACTCTCCGGCCGGGCTGAGCGTGATCAGCCAGGCATCCTTGACCCGCCACGAATCTGGCAGCTCGAGCGCCGGCTCCCACACCACGCGGCGGGCCCCCACCTCCATGTACCCCTGGAGCATATGGTCCCACTCCGCATAACCGCCAAACGTGTACCCGTCGGTACCAAAGATCTGGTATCTCCAGGCATCCGGCTCCGCTGCCACCTCCGGGTCGATGAGGTCCGCCAGGTCGATGACCGTCCGGACGGTTCCCTTGTCGTCGAACTCGGAGGTCGGGTAGTAGTCGATGTGACGGTAATAGACCGACTCCCCACGATGGATCTCGACGCAGTTCTTGTCGGTCATGGCATCGCACGGATCCCCCGGGATCCCCGAGGCCACTTCGTCGGCCACCGCCAGGTCCTCCCCGACCTCGGGGGACTGGCCATCCGGGGGCTCGACTCCCCCGTTGTCCGGCCCCGGGTCGGTGCCCGCAGAAACGTCCGTGGCCGGGGTGACGTCCTCGACGGGACCGAGGGCGTCTTTGCCTCCGATCCCGCTTCCGCCCGAGTCACCGCCGCAGCCCCATCCGACCAGCATGAGCAGACTCGCAGCGGCCAGAGCCACCAGGAAATGAACCCTCATGTCGTCCTCCCGAGCTACAGAGTCACCCCCAGGATGAGCACGGTGTTCTTCACCGACCAGCAGCACACGTTGGTGTCCCACTGCTCCTCCAGGATGATCCGCCGCTTGACCGGCTCGTACCACGCATGCTCCACGTTGGCGAACGGCATCAGGTTGTCGTCGTTGTTGCTGAAGCCGTCATTGCCGTAGAACTTGTAGACGTAATCGGCCGCGTCGGCGACGCCGGCTGCCGTGAAGATCTCGCCGAGAGCGATCATCGGCTTGGCCCCGTCTTCGGGGTGCTTGTAGTCCACGACGTCCTGCTTGGGAAGCGTCTCGGTATCCATCAGCGCCCGCACGTCGCCGACCTTTACCACGAAGTTGGTCGCGCCCACCTCCGCAGCCTCGATGACGCCGCCGCCGATGCCTTTCACCTTGAGGGAGCCGGACATGTTGAGCGCAGCATCCCAGCCCACGCGCAGAGTCTGCTTTTCCTCGTCGTAGTAGATGAAGCCATAGTCAAGCTCGCCGTAGTAGGGCAGCCCGGCGTAGTTGCCTTCGAGCTTGTCGACCAGGACGTTGAACCCATCCGATGCGATGAAGTTGTAGTGGTAGTTCCACGGCAGCTCGATGGCAGCGACTTCGACGATGCGCATCAGGCGGATGGCCTCCTTGCCCTCAAAGGTCGTCTTCTCCAGGGTGTTGAGCTCGACTGGGGTCTCCTTGTCACCGACCTTGACGGTCACGGTCGCATCGAAGACATCCGGCGCCGTCATCTCGGCCGCCGTCTCCTCTGCGGTCTCGGGCTGCACGTCGGCCGGAGGCACGACCTCCTCGGCCACCTCGCTCTCCAGGTCCGGGACCGTCGTCTCGGGCATCACTTCGGCCACCGTCTCCCCCTGCTGAACGTCCTTGCCGGCGTCGGTCCCCGAGCTCGACTCGCTCTTGCATCCCGCCGCAAACAACAGCGCTCCCACAATCATCACGACAGAAAGCTCCTTCATCCCATTCCCCTCTTCTTCAGGTTGGCGAGGCCCCTCCTGGGCCTGCCGACGGGCGACCATAGTCGGACACACGCCCGGTCGCAAGAGAAATGTGACAAGAAGTCGCCCGGAATTACCTTTTCACACGACTATTCCCGAATGTGGTTCGGGTAGACACGGCCGACTGAAGCTTGACGGAGGCCCTGCGCTGTGTTACTTTTTCTACGATCGTGCCACCGCCGCGGGTGGGGGGGAAGGGGGGGCTTTGGGCGGTGAGAGGTCTGGCCGGTGCGTCGGTCGGCGTGCACGAGGCGGTGGCTGTCGACGCCGCGGTGGGAATCGAGGGTGACAAAGGAGTGGAGCATGCACATTCCGGACGGCATCCTGAGTCCGCAGGTGTGGGTCCCGCTGGCTGCGGCCGGGGGCGGGGCCGTGTTGGTGGCGGCGAGGGCGGCGCGCAGGCGGCTGGCGGAGGAGAGCGTGCCGCTGGTCGGCCTCATGGGAGCGTTCGTGTTTGCGCTCCAGATGGTGAACTTCCCGATCGCTGCGGGAGTGAGTGACCACATCGTGGGAGCCGGGCTGCTGGCGGTGGTGTTCGGGCCGAGCGTGGCGATGCTGTGCATGGCAGCCGTGGTCACCATCCAGGCCCTGGTGTTCGGTGATGGGGGGATTGCCGCGCTTGGGGCGAACGTGGTGAACATGGCGGTGCTGTCGACGCTGACAGCGTGGACGATCCACCGGGCTTTGAATCCGCTGCTCCCGAATGCGGCCGTGGTGACGGCAACGGTGCTGGGGGTGCTGGCCGGCACAGCGGGGGCAGCCGCGTGGGTGATGCTGTCCCAGCCCTACGGAGGGAAGTTTCTCGGAGCCATGATGGTCACCCACTTCGTCAGCGGGCTGGTCGAGGCTGCCGTGACGCTCGCCGTGGTCAAGGCCCTGCGGGCGTCGGGGCTGGTCCCGGGCGTGCGCGGTGAGGCGGTCCGATGAAGCTCTCGCGCACCCGACGGCTCCTCCTTCTCGGTGCGGCGGTGGCGGCCATTGCGGGCGTGGCCTCGCTGCTGGCGTGTCCGTTTCCGGATGCGCTGGAGGACTCGCTCGAGCAGCACTGGGCTGTGGACGGGTTGCTTACGGGTGGTGCCCCCGGCTCCTCTGTGGCCGGGGAGACGACCGAGGCATCCGGGACGTGGAGTGCTCCGTTCCCCGACTATGCGGTCCCTGGAGTGGAGTGCGAGGGGCTGGGCGGGGCTCTGGCCGGGATCCTGGGGGCGGCTGGCACGTTCGCCGTTCTGTTCCTGCTGGTGTACCTCCTTGGGCGGAACTCGGCCGCGCCATCGCCTTCTGCCACACTGGCATCAATCTGTCGGTGCAGGTCCGTCCGGGCCGCCGAGTCGGAGCCAGATGCAAGGCGCGACAGAGCGGGGCGAACGAGGCGTGGCCCAAGCCACGTCGCAGTGAGCCCGCTACCGGGCAACGCAGCAGGTGGCCCGAGGCGGAGGCCCGGGCATGGGTAGCGGCCACATCCATGCAGCCCCACTGTCTGGCTCCTGGCTGGGAAGGCTCGATGTCCGGGCCCGGCTGCTGGCGTTTCTGCCTGCGCTGGTCCTGCTGAACCTCGTGGGTCGGGGGGAACTGCTGCCTGTTGCCCTTGTCGGCGGCCTGTTTCTCGCACTGGCCGTGTCGTGCGGCCACGGTGCGCTGACGGTGCTGCTGCGAGGCTTCTTCCTGCTTCCGTTCGTGCTGTTCGTGGTGGTGACGCTGCCCTTTGCCGCGGACGGGGAGGTGCTGGCCTCGGTCGACCTGGGAGTTCTGCAGCTTTCCGCCACGCGGGAGGGGATGATTCTTGCGGCCGACGCGGCGGTCCGTGGGGGGGCATCGATCCTGGCCGTGCTGATCCTCTCGGGCACCACGGAGCCCCCGCGGTTGTTCGAGGGGCTGTCTTCCCTCGGGCTTCCGAGGGCGTTCGTGCTGGTGCTGTCCATGGTGTATCGCTACCTGTTCGAAATCGCGGGCGAGTTGGCCCGTGTGCGACGGGCGGCGGCAGCCCGGGCGTTCCGGATGACCTCGGTCCGGGCAGTGCCCAGGCTGGGGACCATGGCCGGGGCCGTGCTCGTGCGGAGCATCGAGCGCAGCGAACGGGTGAACAGGGCCATGCGGGCCCGAGGCTTCGACGGCGAGGTCCGGACCATTGGCCGAGAACGGTTCGGGTTGCCTGAGCTCGCCTTCCTCGCTGCATTCCACGGCGGCCTTGCCGCATTGCTCCTGGGAGTCTGACGTGCACAAGCCGATCATCGAGACTTCCGACCTCTGCTTTGCCTACCACGACGGCAAGCCGGCGCTGTCCGAGATCTCCCTGTCGATCCTCCACGGGGACTCTGTCGGCTTCATCGGTCCCAACGGTGCCGGGAAATCCACGCTGCTCATGTGTTTCAACGGGCTCCTCCGACCCACGAGCGGGACGGTGCGGGTGGATGGTCTTCCGGTGACCGAGTCGAACCTCAGGGAGGTGCGCCGCAAGGTCGGCTGGATGGCACAGGATAGCAACGACCAGCTCTTCATGCCCACGCTGTTCGAGGACGTCGCGTTCGGTCCGCTCAACCTCGGCCTTCCCCGAGAGGAGGTTCTCGGGCGGGTCGAGGAAGCCCTGCGACAGGTCGGGCTCTCGGGGTTCTCGGACCGGGCACCGAGCCACCTGTCGGGGGGGGAGCGCAAGGCTGCGGCAATCGCTACCGTGCTGTCCATGCAGCCGGAGGTCCTTCTGCTCGACGAGCCCACCAACGACCTTGACCATGCGTCCCGCAGAGCGCTGATCGACCTGCTCAAGCGGCAGCCGGTCACCCGCGTGGTTGCCAGCCACGACCTCGAGCTGATCCTCGATCTGTGCCGTCGAGTCGTTCTTTTCGACCGGGGGCGCATCGTGGCGGAGGGACCGACAGAGGTGGTTCTGGGCGACGTTGATCTGCTCAGGGCTCACCGACTGGAGGCACCGCTGTCACTGGTGCTGAGGCGGTAGTGCCCCCGGCCTCTCCCGCAGCCCCCTCCGTCCCCCCCATCCCCGGATCCGTCCTTCCCATCCCCGGATCCGTCCTTCCCATCCCCGGATCCGTCCCCCCCATCCCCGGATCCGTCCCAGACACAGCCCCGACCAC
>Ga0233425_10004710_pt1 | contig 22506 bp, 20 predicted proteins | sample Watercolumn_Towu_2_FD_181712 | JGI IMG/M metagenome (GOLD analysis project Ga0233425, IMG submission 181712) | Freshwater microbial communities from Lake Towuti, South Sulawesi, Indonesia - Watercolumn_Towuti2014_140_MG | ecosystem: Environmental > Aquatic > Freshwater > Lake | place... | reverse complement strand
GGAGTGACGGTGATGGAAAGTCCGACGCCGGCGCGGGCGAATTTTTCGGCGCAGGCGGCAGCCTCGGCGACGCCGCCGATGTTGGTGTCGGCGATGACGCATTCCACAGGCTGACCGTTGGGATGGCGCAGGTTCGCGGTCAGCAAGTCGGCGACGGCATGGGCGAGCGCCATGGTGGAGTCTTCGAGGGACTCGCGCACGCCCTGAAACCGTCCGTCAATGGCGGGGCGAATGCCGATCTTCGGCAGACCGCCGATCCAGCGATTGGGAGCAAAGTTATTGGTCATTATTACCTCCAAAGAAATTTCAGAATTGACGATCTGCTTTTAGCAGGATGCCCTACGCTAAGTCGGAATGGTACCGGGCTTTAGCAGTAGGGCATCCTTTTTTTGTCAGCGCCTTAGATGTGGCGCAGACATATCCCAGCGTTCAGGAAAGACTATTCGTAAAGAACAGCCTTGATTTCGGGAGTGTCGATGTTGGTCTTGTCGTACCACATGAAGCCGGTGTCGATGGTCTTGGGAAGGGTCTCGCCCTTGTAAGCCTTGAGGGCGGCTTCAACGCACTTGTAACCAATGCCGACGGGGTTCTGGGTGATCGCGCCCGCTTCAGCGCCGGAGCGGATGGCATCCATCTGCTGTTTGCCGGAGTCGTAACCGATGACCGTGATCTTGCCTTCCATGCCGAGTTCCTTCACCGCATTCAACACGCCGATGATGGAGCCTTCGTTCGCGCCGAAGAAGCCCTTGAGGTTCGGGTGAGCCTGGATGATGGCTTTGGCGAGGTCGGTGGATTTGAGCTGGTCGCCGCCGCCGTACTGGGTGTCGACGATGGTGACTTTCGAGTACTTGCTGGCGATCTGGTCGGTGAAGCCCTTGACGCGGTCGATGCCGGTGCGGCTGGTCTGGTCGTGAGCGATGACGGCAACTTCGCCTTCTCCACCGATCAGTTCAGCCATCTTGTCGGCAGCGAGAGCGGCAGCGGCAATGTTGTCGGTTGCGGCAGTGGTGACGGGAATGTCGCTATCGACGCCAGAGTCGAAGCCAACGACGGGGATGTTGGCGGCTTTGGCTTTTTCAAGCAGAGGCTGGAAGGCTTTCGAGTCCACGGCGGCCAGACAAATGGCGGCGGGTTTCTTGTCCAAAGCGGTCTGGAACATTTCAACCTGCTTGTCGACCATTGCCTCGGATTCAGGGCCTTCGAAGGTGATTTCGACGTTCAGGTCCTTGGCGGCTTGTTCGGAGCCGGCTTTTACAGCCTGCCAGAATTGATGCTGGAAGCCTTTGGAAATCACGGGAATGTAAGGTTTGGCATCAGCGGCGGGGGCAGCGGGTTCCGCCGGGGCGGCGGGGGCGCAACCAGTGATCATGGCGGCCAGCAAAACGACCGTGAACAGGGTGAAAAGCACGTTCTTGGTTTTCATAAAATCTCCTCTTTTGAAATAGTTGTGAATCTTGCAGAACGACGAAAATACATGTACGATTATTTTTTATTTGCGATTGGGAGCCTCCTTTTGAAAAGTGTCGAGCAAACTATCGCAATAATCATTCTTGCCGCTTACCGTCTACGTCGCAGGATGTCCAGAAATACAGCCAGAACCACAATGCTGCCTGTGACAACCATTTGCCACTCTTGTGGAACGGAAAGAATACGTAAGCCATTGGTCAGGACGCTGATGATAAATGCCCCGATGATGGTTCCCAAAATCGAGCCTTCACCGCCACTGAGGGAAGTGCCCCCGATGACGACGGCGGCGATTGCGTCGAGTTCATAGCCGGCGCCGAGGGCGGGCTGTGCCGAATTGAGACGCGACGCCATCAGGACTCCGCCCATGCCGCTGAAAAGTCCGCACAGGGTGTAGACGGCGGTCTTCCAGCCAGCCACGTTGACGCCGGAAAGGCGCGTGGCTTCTTCGTTGCTGCCCAGCGCAAAGGTGTAACGCCCAAGGATGGTGCGGCTCAAAATCAGGTGAGCGATGATGGCTGCCCCGAACATGATCAAAACTGCATTCGGAATTTCAAAGCCCGGAATAACCTTTCCAAGGACGGAGCCCATCGCCATTTCACGGAAAGCGGGGGTGTCGTTAAAGTAAATCGGTTTCAATTCGGAGATGACCAGTGAGAGACCCTTGGTGGCGTACAGCATACCGAGCGTGGCAATGAACGGGGGGATTTTCATGCGCGAAATAACCACGCCGTTGATTAATCCTGCCAGAGCCCCCGACAACACGCCGCCAAGAATGCCAAGCGGAATTGGCAGGCCCATGTTGGTGATAAAAACGCCGGTCATCACTGCTGAGAAAGTAAGCACCGTGCCTACCGAAAGGTCGATCCCTGCAGTGATGATGACAAAGGTAACGCCCAGTCCAAGCACGCCGTTTACCGCGGTTGCCAGCAGGATGCCGACAAAATTATCGAAGGTGCGGAAGTATGGTGAAGCCAGCGAAAAACCGACGGCAAGCACAATGAGGGCGCCAAAAGCCATAACACGCTGCATGGCATCGGAACGGAAAAGGGTTTGGACAGTTTTGGTTTCGCTTTTCATATTTTTTCTTTCCGTAGTTGAGGATATGGACTACTGCGCGGCGGCCAGCACTGCTTCGCTGCGCATGGTGGCAAATTTCATGATACTTTCCTGGGTGGCTTCGCCGGCATTTAGAACGCCGGTCACCCGTCCTTCGCACATCACAATGACACGATGGCTCATGCGCAGGATTTCCGGCAACTCCGATGAAATCATGATGATGGATTTTCCCTGATGCGCAAGGTCATTGAGTAATTTGTAAATCTCGCTTTTGGCTCCCACGTCGATGCCGCGTGTTGGCTCATCGAAGATCAGGATGTCAGTGTCGGCGGTCAACCATTTTCCGATGACGACCTTCTGCTGGTTTCCGCCCGAGAGGAAGCGGACTTTCTGTTCCAGGTTTGGCGTTTTGATGTTTAACGCTTTAACCATTTCCTGCCCGCGACTGGTTGCTTTCTTGAAGTCAACCCAGCCAAGCCATCCCAGGAATTTTTTCATCGCAGCCATTGCCACGTTTTCTTTGACATCCATGCCCAGAGTCAATCCATAGCGTTTGCGGTCTTCCGAAAGGTAACCGAGGCCGTTGCCCACAGCGTCCCCCGGCGTTTTGATGTCGACCTTCCTGCCTTTGATGTAAATTTCTCCCGAGTCGAATCCGTCCGCCCCGAAGATGGCACGCGCCACCTCGGTTCGCCCGGCGCCGATCAAACCTGAAAAGCCCAAAATCTCGCCTTTTTTCAGGGTGAAACTGACATCCCGGATTGCCTTGCCGCGGTTGAGGTTGCGGACTTCGAGAATAACATCCTGATTGGGATCTTCGGGAAGTTCGGGTGCGGTTTCATAAATGGTGCGTCCCACCATCATGCTGATAATCTGGTCGATGGTTAGGTTATGGATTGATTTGGTGTCGATATATTTTCCGTCCCGCATGACAGTAACCCGGTCCGAAATCAACTTTAGTTCTTCCAATCGGTGCGAGATGTGAATAATTCCCACTCCCTTTTCCCGCAGTTGCTTGATTACACTGAACAGTTCTTCGATTTCCGCTTCGGTCAGGGCGGCGGTTGGCTCGTCCATGACCAGGATTTTTGCGTTGAACGATAATGCCTTTGCAATTTCCACCATTTGCTGTTTTGCAACTGTCAGGTCCGCAACCTTGGTATTGGGGTCGAGTTTCAGGTTGAGCATCTCGAAAAGGCGTTCAGCCTGCTGGACTGTGGTTTTGTCGTCGACGACAAAGGGGATTTTTGCGCGGGGTTCGCGCCCGATAAAAATATTCTGCGCCGCGGTCAAATGCGGCATTAGGTTCAGTTCCTGATGAACGATACTGATGCCGAGGTGTTGTGCCATGCGCGGGTTGGGAATCTCGACTTCGTGGCCTTCAAGGTAAATATGCCCTGCATCCTTATGATAAATTCCACCCAAAATTTTCATCAATGTGGATTTGCCTGCCCCATTTTCGCCAACCAATGCATGAACTTCTCCGGCGCGCAGTTCGAATTGACAATTACTCAAAGCCTGAACGCCAGGGAAAGACTTGCTGATTCCTTCCATACGAAGCAACGTTTCATGAATTTCCGATGTGAGCGAATGATTATTCATGGCAGTCCTGTTATTCAATTTATTCTGTATGCCGACGTGATTTGACATCAGAGGTATTTTAGTATGGTAACGATACCATGCTTTTATTATTGCACAAATCGGTTAGGCTGTCAACAGCGAATTTTGTCCTTTTTTTGAAATTGGATGGCGCTTTTTGGCGCCTCAAATTAATCTCAGATAAGTACAGACTGGTTTGGGCAGGGATTTATCATGATTTGTACGTCGATTTTCTGCTACCCTTGACAAATGTTCGATAGTGGGGAAGAATATGGTTGATTTCTTTCTGATAACGTTACCATATCTTGCGCCATAAACGTTTGGACGGACAAAAATGCCAGTTTTACTTGATATAGCCAAGCGGGCAGGTGTAGCGCCCATAACGGTTTCCCGGGTTATCAATAACTCGGGTTATGTTAGTCGGTCGACCAGGGAACGGGTTGAAGCGGCGGTTAAAGAGCTGGGTTATGTTCCCAATACAATAGCGCGCGGACTGCGTTCAAAACGAACGCATACACTTGCATTGGTTGTGACAGATATTACAAATCCTTACTTTACATCCATGGCACGGGGGGTCGAGGATGTTGCAGGCGCCAGTAATTATACGGTTATTTATTGCAATACAGACGAATCAGAAGCCAAAGAGGAAAAGTACGCGAATATGCTTGCCCAAAGGCAGGTGGATGGCGTGCTTCTCGTTCCTTCCCGCGGAAACGTGAAGACAATTCAATTCTTAAAGTCCAACGATATCGATGTAGTAGTGCTGGACCGTCGCGTTTCGGGAGAAGCGGATGTTGTGTATTCAGATTCGAGAAATGGCGCGAGCCGCTTGACGAAGCTCCTGATTGGCTTGGGACATACGCGTATCGCCATTATTGCCGGCAGCAGGGGGGTGTCCACGTCGGAAGATCGCGTGGCTGGATATCAGCAGGCATTGGCTGAAGCTGGTTTGAGCGATAATGAACTCATCTATTATGGGGCTTTCAATGAGCAGAGCGGATATCGGCTTGCCAACCAAGCGATGATGCAGAATCCACAACCGACGGCAATATTCGGCGGAAACAACTTCGTTGCCATGGGGGCAATAAAGGCAATCCACGGTTTGAACCTGACCGTGCCCGGAGACGTTTCGGTGGTTTCGTTCGATGATTTGCCTGAATTCATGTTTATGAAACCCTTTTTGACCGTTGCCCGTCAGCCGGCGTATGAAATGGGGCGGCTGGCGGCTGAGTTACTTCTTAAGCGCATTACCGGTGAAATGCTCGAAGAGCATCGGGAGTTTGTCCTACCCGTTGAGATTGTTGTGCGCGAATCCAGCGGGCCGAATCGGGTTTAGTGTCGGGGCGGTTTGCCCCATTGGCTTCGAAAAATAAATTCAATTCAAGGAAAAGGAGTTAGGTTATGTTACTCGGAATTTCCCCTCTCATTTCGCCTGAACTGTTGGCAATACTTCACCGCATGGGGCATGGCGACGAAATCGTACTAGCTGATGCGCATTTTCCCGGCGATTCTTTCGGGAAGCGCGTGCTGCGGGCGGACGGATTGCGAATCCCAGATTTGCTGGATGCAATCCTGCCGCTTTTTGTTTTGGATAGTTATGTCGAGAGTCCGCTGGTTATGATGATTCCCGTTGCAGGCGACCAACTCGACCCATCAGTGGAGGCCTCCTATCGGAAGGCGGTTGACAAGCATTGGCCCGCGACCCCGCCCATCCAGCGGATGGAACGTTTCGCCTTTTATGATAGAGCCAAGCAGTCTTTTGCCATCCTCATGACCGGCGAAACCGCGAAATACGGAAACATCATTCTGAAAAAGGGCGTCACCCCTGTTAAATAAAATTCTTGGATCAAGGAGCGTAGTGATGAACGAATTTAGCGAGAGGGTTGACCCGAATTTGGTGCCAAAGAGAAAACTCTCCACCGGCGCAGAAATCCCCGCGGTGGGGTTGGGGACATTTGGTTCCGACCGTTTTACGGCTGACCAGATTGCAGAAGCAGTATTGGGGGCGGTTGAAGTCGGTTACCGTCACATTGACTGTGCGGCGGTCTATGGAAATGAAAAGGAAATCGGCGCCTCCCTGCAAGCACTCATGAAAAAGGGCGTCGTCAAACGCGAAGAGTTGTGGATCACATCCAAATTGTGGAACAACAAACATGCCGAAGAAGATGTGATTCCCACCTGTAAGCAGACGCTCAAGGATTTACAACTAGACTATCTCGACCTGTACCTGGTCCACTGGCCCTTTCCCAATCATCACGGCGTGGGCGTGGACGTCAGCTCCCGCGACCCTCATGCGGTTCCATACATCCACGAGAACTACATGAAGACATGGCGGCAGATGGAAAAACTGGTCGAGATGGGACTGGTGCGTCATATCGGCACATCGAACATGACCATGCCGAAATTGAATCTGTTGCTCCGCGATGCAAAGGTCAAGCCGGTTGCAAATGAAATGGAGTTGCACCCGCACTTCCAGCAGCCCGAATTTTTCCAATACTGCATTGACCACCAGATTGTGCCAATTGGTTTCTCGCCGATCGGTTCGCCTACCCGCCCAGACCGTGACAAAACCCCGGACGATACCGTTGATATCGAAGACCCGGTCATTGTAAAAATCGCGCAGAGACTCAACGTTCACCCTGCGGTTGTCTGTGTGAAATGGGCTGTCCAGCGCGGACAGATTCCCATCCCATTCTCGGTCCGTCCCAACGAATATTTCACCAACCTCAAGGCTGCAACCACCGAACCACTGACCGATGAAGAAATGCGCGAAATTGCGGGCGCGGACAAGAACAATCGTCTCATCAAAGGACAGGTCTTTTTGTGGGAAAGCGCGAAAGACTGGCATGATTTATGGGATGAGGACGGCAAAATCGCTTCATAATTTGCGGCGCATAAACTTATGTCACCTCGATATATCCTAACGGTGGACGTAGGCACATCCAGCACAAAAACATCTTTGTGGACGGAGGACGGTCTGCCCATTGCCCACGTGACCTTTGCTTATGACCTGCGACGCGCCGAACCGTTGTGGGCGGAAATCGATGGCGACGTTTGGTGGCAGGCGATTTGCAAAACAGTCCGCGCCGTTCTTGACAATGGTCAGGCTGATCCTGCTTCGATAGCAGGAATCGGCGTCGATGCAGTCGGCTGGACTTTGATTCCCGTGGATCGCGCGGGCAATCCCCTGCACCCCGCCATGATTTGGCTCGACCGCCGGGCGGAAGAAGAAACGAACTGGCTCAAATCGCTTCCCAATGCCGACCATCTAGTGGACTTGAATGCTAATCCGCTGGACGCCGCCTACACCACTCCCAAATTACTGTGGCTCAAGAAACATCATCCCGAAATCTTCAACTCGACATATAAATTTCTGGAAGCGACAGGCTTCATTGTGTCACGACTGACCGGCGAGTTCGTCTGCGACTATACCCAGGCTTACGGCTATCATTTCTTCGACATCAGGAAGGAAGCCTGGGATCAGCAGGTGGCTCAGGAAATCGGCGTTCCGCTCGACAAGATGCCTCGCTTGTGCCCCAGCACGGAAGTTGTTGGGACGGTCACAGAAAAAGCCGCCGGACAATTGGGGATTAAACCCGGCGTCCCGGTGATTGCCGGTTGTTTGGATGCCATCGCCGGCGCTTTGGGATCGGGCGTCGTCAAGGCGGGACAAACCAATGAGCAGGGAGGACAGGCTGGGGGCGTGGGAATCAGCCTCGACCGCGTGGTTGTGGAGCCGCGTTTGATTTTTTCGCACCACGTCATTCCCGGTCAATACCTGCTTCAGGCGGGGACGGTCGGGGGCGGCTCTCTGGGCTGGTTCCGCAATCAGTTTGGGCAACCAGAAACGAGTGTGGCAGAACTGCTTGGGCAGAATCCGTTTGAGTTGTTCAGCAATCAGGTGGCGAAGTCCAAACCGGGGGCGAACGGCTTGATCTTCCTTCCGTATATGGCTGGTGAGCGCACCCCGTTGTGGAGTAGCCTTCCGCGTGGTGTGTTTTTTGGATTGACGTACAACACGAGTCGCGCCGATACCCTGCGGGCGATCATGGAAGGGTGCGCCTTTGCCGTGTACGATAACCTGCAAATTGCGGAAGAGCATGGCGCGGTGGTGGATGAATATTTGGGTTCGGGCGGGGCAACCCAAAGCGCTGTCTGGTGCCAGATCAAGGCGGATATCTACGGGAAGCCGTTCATTGTTGCCAGGCGCGCGGACGGTGGCGAGGGCGGACATGATCTGGGTTTGTTCGCACTGACCGCGTATGGCATTGGTTTGCACACGGATATTGGCGCGTGTGTTTCCGATTTGTTGCCAACCCGCCAGGTCTTTGAACCATCGATGAAAAACCATGCCTTGTATCAGGAGTTATTCTCGGTGTATCGAAGCGTGTCCCGCAAACTCATGGACGATTTTGCAAGGCTGGACATAATCACTCGAAGTCATTTTTAACAAGTATCGATTGGAGAAATAATCATGAAAGCCGCAGTGCTTGAAAACAAAGGGGCGCTTACTTACAAGGATGTTCCCACCCCGGAACCGGGTCCCGGACATGTCCGATTGAAGGTCAAAGCCATTTCCATTTGTGGGTCAGATATCAAACGATTTGTGGATGGTCATCGCATGTATCCCCTGGTTTTGGGGCATGAAACCTCCGGGATTATTGACCAGGTTGGCAGTGGAGTCAGCGAAGACTATGTCGGCAAACATGCCGCCATCATTCCGCTGGTTCCCTGCTTCGAATGCGAGCAGTGCCAGCGCGGATACTATTCCGCCTGTCACAGTTATTCGTTTATCGGCTCGCGCCAATCAGGCGGCTTTGCCGAATATGTCGACCTGCCCGAACGAAATGTTTTTATCCTGCCCGATGAATTGCCGTTCGAGCACACTGCCCTCATCGAGCCATCGACCGTTGCGCGGCACATGCTGGCGCTTGGAGATTTCAAGAGCGGGCAGACCGCAGTTGTGTTTGGCGCCGGCTCCATCGGGTTGATGCTCGTCCAATGGTTGCGCATTCTCGGCGCGCAAAAGATTGTTGTTTCCGACCTGCTGGAAGACAATTTGAAAATTGCCGCCAAAGTCGGGGCGCATGTGGCGCTCAACCCGTCGAAAGTGGACGTGATCAAGGAAGTGCAAAAACTTCTTGGTGATGGCGCAGACCTCACGCTGGAAGCGACCGGTGTTCCGCAGGTTTTGGAGCAGACGCTATCCGTCACCCGTCCGCGCGGAAAAATCGTCCTCGCGGGCAACCAGCCCCTGGACAAGAGTCTGCCTTTGACCTTCATCGAAAATATGATGCGGCGGGAGATCAGTCTCGTTGGCTGTTTCATGTCGTATTCGGCGCCGTTCCCCGGTCACGAATGGACGGAAACCGTCGAAGCATTATCGAATGGAAGTCTTGATATGGATACGCTCATCTCGCACCGCTTCCCGCTCTCGAAGGCGCCTGAAATTTTTGAGAAGATCGGCGCGCACCAACTCGCCCACCAGAAAATCCTCATGAATCCTGAGGAGATCGGATGACCCTTCAAAACGTATACCCCTGGATTCTCCGCGCTCATCAGGAAGGCTGGGCGGTGGGCGCGTTCAACGCCAACACGCTGGAGCAGGTGCAAGCCATTGTTTTGGCGGCACAGGCGGAACAGGCGCCTGCGATCATTCAAATCAGCCATCGGGCGCTGACTCACATTGGAAGCGGCAACGAAGTTCAGGGAATCAAATACATCGCTGCCCTCGGGAAAATCGCCGCGGAAAGCGTGGCGGCACCGGTTGCCCTGCACCTCGATCACGGCACGGAAAGCGAAGTCGTTCAGGCGATTGCCTTGGGATTCACTTCGGTCATGTTCGACGGCGACGGGCTTCCTTTTGATGAGAACATCTCCATCACGAAACGACTTTGCGACATGGCTCACTCCGTTGGGGTCTGCATGGAAGCGGAAGTCGGCGAAGTGCCCAAGCCCGACGGCAAAGAGTTCGACGAATCTGCCATTGAACTGACCGACCCCGACGAGGCGCTTCAATTTGCCCAAGCCACGGGAATCGATACGCTGGCTGTGGCGCTCGGCTCGGTACATGGACTCAAGTCTAAGACCGTCTCTCTGGATTTGGAACGCTTGCAGGCGATTCGCAAGCGGGTATCCATTCCGCTGGTGCTGCACGGTTCGTCCGGCGTTTCGGATGCCGACATCAAACAAGGCGTAAGCATGGGGCTAAGCAAGGTTAACGTTGCTACGCAGTTGGCTCAGGCTTTCACCGGTGCAATCCGCGAAGTGTTGGGCAAGGATGCCAGTCTGGTTGACCCACGCAAATACATGTCTGCGGGACGGAATGCCCAAATGGAAGTTGTGCGCGAGCGGATTCGCTTCTTTGGCTCTTCAGGAAAAGCAAAATAGAAACGCCATGATCCTTTGTCTGAACCTAAATGCCGCCGTCGATAAGACCATCGTAGTCTCATCGTTCGAGTTAAATAAAATCCACCGGCCTGAATCTGTGATTGTCCTGGCGGGTGGAAAAGGGTGCAATGTTGCCAGGGCGCTCAAGACCCTGGGTGAAAAACCGGTTGTGTGTGGATGGGTTGGCGGTTTCGCCGGTCAATTTATCGAGACGGAGTTGCGGTTGGAAGGGATCCAAACGGACTTTATCTACACCGACTTCGAATCGCGGGCCTGCACATCCATTTTGGATCGTGAAAAGGGGAGGATCACGGAGATCTATGAGAAGGGTGACCCGGTTCCGCCGGGAAAAATTGATGAACTGCGCGACCATATCCGCAAGACGATCGGCAACTACAAGGCGATCACACTCTCCGGGAGTATGCCCCAGGGTGTGCCTTCCGACTTTTACGCGGATTTGATCGAGATAGCCAACAAGGAAAATGTGCTGACCTTCCTCGATTCCAGCGGAGACGCGCTCCGTCAGGGAATCGAAGCGGGTCCATTCCTTGTCAAGCCCAATGAGACTGAAGCCAAAACCCTTTTGGGGATCGGAACCGCCGACTCTTTTGACCCCGCCGATGCGGCGTCTGTGATTTCGGCAAAATACCACGTAAATGTTTTGCTCTCTCTGGGAGCCAATGGGGCAATTGCCGTGAAGTCGGGAGGGATGTTCAAGGTCAAAAACCCAAGTGTGGAGGCAAAAAGCGCCGTGGGATCCGGGGACTGCATGCTCGGCGGGCTTATATACGGATTATTGAACGGTCTTTCGTTTGAAGAGTCCATTCGACATGGAGTCGCGGCTGGAGCAGCCAACACATTAACCGTCGGGGCTGGTCAATTCAAAATAGAAGATTTCGAAAGGCTGCGGGAGCAGGTTCATATCTCCAATAGGGCTGGGTAATCCGAGAAAGTCTTTGCGAAATTTTCGTAACCACTGAGACACTGAGTGTATTGTTTACCTACATCATCACCCACCCTTGTTTACAGACATCGTACCTCACCCATGTATGGGGGCAAAAAAAGTGTGATAAAGCGGCTTTGTCCCTTGTACGGCCCCCACAGGTGGGGTGGGTCACGATGTTGGTAATTTCCCCTGGGTCACGATGTTAGAAAACAATACACTGAGTCACAGAGTTTCAAATTCTCTGTGTCTTCGTGTCTCGGTGGTTTAAAACTTTTTCCGCAAATTGACTCGCCGAGATAAGGGAAACTCAACATCCCAATTTGGGGACAATCTAATATAATTCCGCCCTGTCAGAAAATATCATCAATAACAGCCGGAGAAAAGCATGGCAAAAAAGGTATTCGTAAGTGGTTGTTTCGATATGCTCCACAGCGGACATGTCGAATTTTTTCGTGAAGCCTCCCAATATGGCGATGTCTATGTGGCGCTTGGTTCGGATAAAACGGTCTTCGACTTGAAAGGGCGGACGACCGTCAACACTGAACATGAGCGAGCGTTTATGGTAAAGGCAGTATCCTTCGTAAAGGACGCTTTTGTCTCCCGCGGATCGGGAATTTTGGATTTCGAAGCTGAACTTCGTGAGATGAAACCCGATTATTTTGTGGTCAACGCTGATGGGCACATCCCCGAAAAACGTGACCTTTGCCACCAATTGGGGATCGAGTATGTGATTCTGGAGCGCAAACCATACCCCGGCTTCGAGGCGCGTTCCACGACCCAATTGCGCAAGCGCGACCAGATGCCCTATCGCATCGACCTGGCTGGAGGCTGGCTTGACCAGCCCATGGTTTCCAAACATTATCCGGGACCCGTCATCACCATTTCACTGGAACCAACCCTGGAATTCAACGAACGCAGCGGCATGGCTTCCAGCACCCGCCGCCATGCAAAGGAAATTTGGGGGACGAAATTTCCGCATGATGATTATGAAAAAATTGCCAAGATCCTGTTTTGCTACGACAACCCTCCCGGCACGAAGGTCATTTCAGGTTCCCAGGATTCCATTGGTCTGGTGTTTCCGGGCCTGGCATATGCCTACTACGAAGGCGAATACTGGCCCTCGCGCATCGAACATCGCCTCGACGAAAACCTGCTGCAATTTGTGGAAAGTTCGATCTACCTCGTTTCGTTGGGTCCGCGTTTCGACGGGTACGATGTCCTGGCGGATACCAACTTGAACCGCGAAAACGCCAAAGCCCTGGCGGATGCCGCCGACGCTCACTGGCAGGCTATTCTTGACCGGGACATCCTTCGCTTTGGGAAGACCATGCGTGAAGTGTTCGAGGCGCAGGTGGCTTTGTTCCCCAATACGATGAATAAACGTGTCGCTGCGATCATCGATGAGTATCGCGACAGTGTCCTCGGCTGGAAATTGTCCGGTGCTGGCGGTGGTGGATACATGGTTTTTGCTTCAGAGAAACCCGTCCCCGGATCTGTGCGTGTCATCGCACGGCGCGCGTTGGAATAGGGAACTTCAAATGAAAAACGCGCTCACCTAAAGGTGAGCGCGTTTTGGGCTAACGTATTCTGCTATTCGGTGATGTTGATCGGCAGGGCGTTGTTTGCCGTCATCGCCGCCACGCTGGCTTTCGCGGCAATCTTCTGGGCAATTTCCTGGATGGCTTTCGCCACGGCCGAATCGGGTTGCGACACGACAATGGGTTTGCCTGTGTCGCCGCCAATGCGGACATTCTGGTCGATGGGGATTTGCCCGAGGAAGGTCTCATTGCTGGCTTTTGCCATCGCCTCGCCGCCGCCCGAGCCAAAGAGGTCCATTCGGGTACCGTCGGGCAGGTCGAGGTAAGACATGTTTTCGACCACGCCGAGGATGGGGACTTCCAACTGCTTGAACATGTTCAAGCCGCGGCTGGCATCTTCCAGTGAAACCATCTGCGGCAGGGTGACGATGACCGCTCCACTCAGAGGCAGGGCTTGGGCGAGGGATAGAGCCGCGTCACCCGTTCCGGGCGGGAGGTCGATGATGAGGTAGTCGAGCTCGCCCCATTCCACGTCGCTGAGGAATTGGCGGATGGCGGTGTTGAGCATCGGTCCACGCCAGATGAGAGGTTGTCCGGGCTTGACCAGCAATCCCATCGAAACCATCTTGATGCCGTAGGCCTCGGCGGGGATGAGTTTGGGACCATCGGGCGCCGGAAGTTTTTCCACGCCGAGCATGGTGGGAGTGTTGGGGCCGTAGATATCTGCATCCATCAAGCCGACACGCGCTCCGCTTTGGGCGAGTGCCACTGCGATGTTGACCGAGACGGTGGATTTGCCCACGCCGCCCTTGCCGGAGCCAATAGCGATGGCATTGCGGATAGGCATATTGACCAGTCCGCGCATGCGTCCGTCGTTCGGGACGTCTGAATCCATCTTCACTTCGACCGTCTTCACACCTTCGACCGCCATCACGGCTTCACGAACTTCCTTGTCAATTCTTCCGCGCAGGGGGCAGGCCGGAGTGGTGAGCATGACCGTGAACGAAACCTTATCCCCCTCGATTTCCAGATTGCGGATCATGTTGAGGGTGACGAGGTCCTGGTGTAACTCAGGTTCCTGTACTTTGCCGAGCGCAGCGAGTACTGCTTCTTTTGTAACTGTCATTTGATTTCCTATGTGTCGAGGTATACAAGTAAACAAGTACACAAGCGTTTTCCACCTGTGTACCTGTTTTACTTGACTACCTGTGTACCTGTCTACTTACTGCGCTGCCGGGGTTGCAGTTGCGGCTGCTCTTGCGGCTTTGGCGGCTTCCTTTGCCCTGCGTTCCTCTTCTTCCGAGTTGTAGTTCAGCGGGCGGATTTCCGCGTAGTAGGATGTGGGCTTCAAGAGTTTTTCGAGATTGTACACGTTGCGCCCGAAGGAGGCGATGTCGATGTCGTGGTCCATCTTGATGGCGTCGAAGGGGCAATACTCGGCGCAGAAACCGCAGTTCATGCAGACGTCCATGTCGATATAGAACTCCGCCGGCGTGGCGACGGGTTTTCCGGTCGCCGGGTCGCTGGAGCGGACAATCCAGATGCACTGGGGCGGGCAAGCCTTCGAGCAAATACCGCAGGCGGTGCAGCGCGGTTCCTTTTTGCCGTCCTTCTCTTCGTAGACCAAAAACGGCACAAAGCGGAATTCCTCCGGCACAATCAACTGCTCTTCGGGATACTGCACGGTGAAGATGCCCTTGGTGTTCTTGCTGGAGCGATGTTTGATGCCTTCTTCGGTGCGGTAGCGTTTTTTGCCGGTCACAGCCCACGAAATATCGTCAATGTAAGTATCCCAGAAACGCTTCCAGGTTACGCTCAGTCCTTTTAGAATGCCTAATCCATACATAAGTAATTCTCCTTATGTCATTGCGAGGAGGACGTCTTTTCCGACGAAGCAATCTCCTGATGATTTTGGGATTGCTTCGGGCAAAGAGCAAGAGCGCCCTCGCAATGACATTATCTGTCGAGTTCGCCCATGACGATATCGAGCATGGCAAGCAGGGCAACGAAGTCCTGTATCTTCTTTCCAACGCACATCTTTTCGATCGCCGTGAGGTTGACGAATGACGGCGGGCGGACGTGGTAGCGGTAGGGATTCTGTTTGCCGGTTGAGATGACGTAGTAGCCGAGTTCGCCCTTGGGAGCTTCGATGCGCCCGTAGGCTTCACCAGCCGGGACCTTGATCTGGTAATTCGGTTTCTGCGAGTTGATCGGTCCGCCGGGGATTTGCTTGATCGCCTGTTCGAGGATTCGGAGGGATTGTCGGATTTCATCGAAGCGGATCAGATAATTGTCCATCATGTCGCCGTTATGGCGCAAAGCCACATCGAAATCGAAGCGGTCGTAGATGGAGTAGGGGTCGGCGCGGCGCAGGTCGTAGGGAACACCCGCGGCGCGCAGGACGGGACCGGTTACGGAGAAATTGACTGCATCCTCCGCGTTCAATACCTGGATGCCTTTCAAGCGTCCGACCAAAACTTCATTCTGGTTCAGGAAGCGTTCCATTTCATCGGTCTTGGCGGGCAGACGGTCGTATACCAAATCCTTGATCTTCTGCATCTGCTCTTCGGTCACATCGCGCACCACGCCGCCGAAGCGGAAGTAATTGCACATCATGCGCGAGCCGGCGACGGCTTCGAAGATGTCGAGGATCAGTTCGCGCTCTTCAAAGGCGTAAAGGGCGGGCGTGAACATCGTGCCGAGGTCGTTGAGCAACATGCCGACGAAGACCAGGTGGTTCTGGATGCGGCTGAGTTCCGCCATAATAACGCGGATGTATTCGGCGCGTTCGGCAACGGGGATGTTCATCATCTTCTCAACGGTGATGGCGTACCCGAAGTTATTGCTCATCGAGTTGAAGTAATCGAGGCGGTCGGTGTACGGCATGATTTGAAGGAAGGTGTTGCGTTCGCCGATTTTTTCGTGGTTGCGGTGCAGATAGCCCATGACGGGTTTAAGTCCCAGCACGGTTTCACCTTCGAGGGTGACTGCCACGCGCAACACGCCGTGGGTCGAGGGGTGGTGCGGCCCGAGGTTGACTACGGCGTGGTCGGTCTTGAAGCCGCCTTCCTGTTGGACGGTGAAGCGTTCGAGGGAACTGTAGAGGTCTTTTTCGCCTTCGGGTTTGTATTCGTCCGGGTTGAAGTTCGCCGGGAATTTCAAGTTGTCGCGGAATGGATTCTTGAATTCGGCATAGGTGTGTTTGCCTTCGGGCCAGCGGCTCTTGTAGGGCTTGATATCCTCTTCGTAGAAGGCTTCCTTCCAATCTTTGCGGAGCGGGTGACCCTCGAAGCCTTCCCACATCAGGATGCGGCGCAGGTCGGGATGTCCGGTAAATACGACTCCAAACAGGTCGAAAACTTCGCGTTCCTGGTATTCTGCACCCGCCCAAATGGGGGTGACGGATGGAATCTCGATCGGGTCGACGCGGTCAGCCTGGGTGCGGAGAATCAACTTGGGTCCGCCGGTGGTCTTGTGGAGATGATAGACCACTTCCATTTTGTTTTGTTCGAGGTAGTCTACGCCTGTAAGGGCATGAAGCAGGTCATAGCCGAATTCGTCGCGGACGGCTGTCATCACTTCGGTCAGGTTTTCCTTATTGACCATGAATCCGCCATAGCCGGGGCGGCTTTCAGCGGTGACTTTGCCGGGGAAACGGGCAATCAGGTCAACAACTTGAGTCTGGATATCGGTCGCCATTATGCACCTTCCTTTACTGCGGCGGCTTTCTTGAATTCCTCGTTGCGGCGCACGTCGATCAAATCGGGACCGAGAATGGGCATCGGGACGTAGTTCGGGTCTTCCTTGTTCTTCGGGTACCAGCGGACGTTCTTGAGCGAGTCCTTGTCGATTTTTTGCTGCAATTTGATCAATCCAGCGACCAGCGCCTGCGGGGTGGGAGGACAGCCGGGAATGTACACGTCAACGGGCAGGAACTTGTCGATTCCCGCGACCACGTTGTAACCTTCCTTGAAAGGTCCGCCGCCCGAAGCGCAGGCGCCCATTGCCACCACGTACTTCGGCTCGGGCATCTGGTTGTACAGGCGGATGATGGCGGGCAGCATCTTTTTGGTGACGGTGCCCGAAATCAAAATCATATCTGCCTGGCGGGGTGAAGGGCGCATGACTTCCATGCCGAAGCGCGCCATGTCGTAACGCGCCATTTGCGCCGCGATCATTTCGATGGCACAGCAAGCCAGACCGAAGGTTAGGGGCCACAATGAAGAACGCCGACCCCAGTTGTAGAGGCGGTCGAGCGTGGTGACGGCTACAACGTCCCGCATGTCTTCGGGGATGTTGTAGTTGGGCAAACTCAATTGTTCATTTTCGTCCATGAATGTTCTCCTCGAACCAGTCTTGATAGATTGCGTAAAGGATGTCGTCGTTGACGAGCGCGGGATCATCCTCGAATTCACTCAGTTGGAGCGTCCAGCGGTGGATTTGACCCAGCGAGACTTCTTCGATATTTGCTTCGGGATGCTGACGGCGAAGTTCCAAAGCGATGGCGTAGGTGGTATCCCAGGTGAGGGTCATTGGTAAATGGTAATTGGTGCTTGGTAATCGGTTGATGCACTGAATCTTTGATCGCTGAAGCTCTTGCATTATAACAGGGGAACTTGACGCGTCAATTGAATTATGTAAAAATATATTTTCATAATTCAGAAAGTGAGTATAATCACACCGCTTGTATGACAAACTCGCCAAAAATTGGCTGAATTCAAATGATTACCGCCCGCCAGAAAGTACTTGCCCACCTCAAAAAGACCCGCTCCGCTTCGGCGCGGGAAATCGCGCGCGCGCTGGACATGTCTGCGCCGAATGTGAGACACCACCTCAGCGTGCTCGCTTCAGACGGGCGGGTGGAGGTAACTACGGTTTCTCAACGCGGTGGACGCGGCAGACCTGAAAAAGTCTATTCGCTTTCGCAGGCGGCGCTGGGAGATAACCTGTCTGTGTTGGCAGACGCTTTGCTCCAGGAAAAGGTAGATTTTGTGGCAATAGGTGAACGCATTGCCCAGTCGCATGGAATGATTGGAATTGTAAACCAGCCGATGACCAAACGCCTGGCTGCGCTGGTGGATAAGCTGAATGAGATGCATTATCAGGCGCGCTGGGAGGCTGGAGCCGAAGGTCCGCGTTTGATCTTTGGACGCTGTCCGTATGCGAAAGTCATCGAGAATCATCCCGAATTGTGTGGGCTGGATGTTTCGCTGTTGGAAAAGTCGTTGGGCAGGTCGATTGCCCAAACCACAAAAGTCGAAACTCATGCGCGGGGAGTCTGTCCGTTTGTGTTTCGGGTGGGATAAGATTGCGCAGCCCGATTTTTGTATCTGGGTGTGGGGATTTATCCCTGCATGAAACGGTATTTGGAGAATATTCATGAAACCCTGTATCCTTCCCCTTCCACGCGAGACCGAAAGGCTCATTTTGCGCACGCCATTACCGACGGATGCCGATGCGATCCAGGAAGCGCTCGAAGAATCTTTTGCCGACCTGCATAGATGGATGGATTGGGCGTCAAACTTCAATCCCTTGCTGACACCAGAGCCATTATCGAACGACACCAGGCAAATTACAAGTCGGCCGAGGTCTGCGTTCCTGAAGGACACGGGAAAGTTTGTACTCAATGCGGGACTTCATCCACGCAACTGGAGAGTGCCCAAGTTCGAAATCGGGTATTGGTGTCGCACTTCCATGCAAGGCAGGGGATATGTCACTGAAGTGGTGAGGGAACTTACCGCGGCGGCATTCTGTGACATGGCTGCCGTGCGAGTCGAAATAAGGTGCGATTCGCGCAACCGACGGAGTCGCAGGGTTGCGGAGCGCGCTGGATATCGCCTTGAAGCAGAACTTCGATGCGATGATCGCGCCAACGATGAAAGTCTTCGCGACACAATCGTCTATGCGTTTCTTGCTGAGGACTTCCAACCTGAAACACACAAGCCTGATGTTGCCTAACGAAGTGTCCCAAAAAACTTCTTGACACAAATGCCTTTGACCTCCATTCGGAGGCATTTGTGTATGCCAGAATAAATTTCCAATCCTCAAAAAGTCGCGACTGTGGATTTTGTGGCAAAATAAGCGAATGAAAAAATTTCCCGCTTTTTTTCTCCTGCTCGCGATTCTTGCGGCTTGTGTTCCTGCAATCGAAACGCCGGCAAGTACGCCCATGCCTTCTCCGACGCCAGCGCCAAGCGTAACACCCTCGCCTACTGTTACGCCCAAGCCCGAAGCGTTGTGGGTGAGTCCTGCCGCGCCCGCTCAACTTGTGAATTTGAGTCAAACGTGGGGGATTCCACTGACCGATGATCCTGCGTTCGCCACGCACAAACTCGAACTTTCCAACTCAGGTTCCTTGTGGATTTACGCCCTCGTCGCGCCTTTTCCCACGCTGACAGATTCGGTGGACTCTCAGACTCTGATTGCCCACTGGCAAGGAAATTCATCTGCGCCGCTGGCGGGTCACACGCTGCTGATGGCGGAATCCACCCGAAGCGTTTTCTCCGCTCTCTGGGGTGAACCCGCTGCGGGCGCTGTCCGCACTTTGCCCGCGGAGCAGATTCTGGATTCAGCGTGGACGGAATCCGCTTGGGGGATCATTCCCTTCGAGGAAATCCAACCCAAATGGAAAGTCCTCGCGGTGGATGGTCAATCTCCTATTCAAAAAAGTTTTCAACCCGAAGCGTATCCGCTGAAAGCATATTTTTCAGCGACACAGCCTCTACCTGAGTCCAACCGCGCCCCATCCAAGTTGACGACGGTGGTGTTGACGGGCGTGACGGCGCTGACCCGCCTGACCGCCAAGCGGATGGAAACCAAGGGAATTACGTATCCTGGCGAAGTTCTGCGGGATATGTTCCGCGAGGCGGACATTATGCACATCAACCACGAGTCGCCGTTTTATTCGGGCTGCCCCTATCCCGACCCGAAACAGACCGAGGAAGTGTTTTGCAGTTCACCCAAATACATCGAACTGTTCACCGACCTCGGCGTGGATGTGATGGAACTTTCGGGCGACCACTTCGCCGACTATGACGATGTCGCCATGCTGGAGTCCATCGAGATTTACAAGAACGCAGGCATTCCATATTACGGCGGCGGAATCAATGAAGACGACGGCAGGAAGCCCGTGCTGATGGAAGTGAACGGCAATAAAATCATGTTCATCGGCTGTGATTTCAAGACGGTTTACGCCACTGCCCGCGAAGACCGACCTGGTTCGGTGCGCTGTGACTTCGATTACATCGCAGAACAAATTCAAACCTACAAGGCGCAGGGCTATTTGCCAATCTTCACTTATCAATATCATGAGTTTCCTTCGCCTGAGACGCGTCCCCAACAGCAGATTGATTATCGCCTGATTGCAGACGCGGGCGCGGTGGTGGTCAGCGGGAGTCAGGCGCATGTGGCTCAGGGCATGGAATTTTACAAGGACAGTTTTATCCACTATGGTTTGGGCAATCTGTTCTTCGACCAGATGAGTAGCAAGGGCACGCGTATCACACAGTACGAATTCATCGATCGCCATGTCTTTTACGATGGGAAATATCTCGGCGTGGAATTGATTACCGCGTTCTTGGAGGATTATTCCCGTCCGCGCTACATGACCGAAGCCCAGCGCGAGAAATTCCTTTCTCTGATGTTCGAGTACAGCGAGTGGGGTCAGTAGGGGCGGGCTGCGAAGCGTCCCGCCCTTGCTGGTGTACAATTCCTCCTCGACCTATGAAAAAACTTCCCATCTTCTTTCTTTTACTTGTCATTCTTGCGGCGTGCGCCCCTGTGACCGCGACGCCTGTCGTCGCGCCTTTGCTATCTCCGTCCCCGGTGCCGACGATTGCTGCAACTTCCACGCCGATGTCCGAGGCTTTGTGGGTCGACCCTGCTGTGCCTGCCCAACTTGTGACTTTGAGTCGAACCTGGGGGATTCCAATTACCAACGACCCGTCGCTTGCCACGCAAAAACTGGAACTCTCCGACTCTGGCTCCTTGTGGATTTACGCCCTCGTCGCGCCGTTTCCCACCGTGACCGATGAAGTGGCATATGCAGATTTGCTTTCCATGTGGACAGGCGTCCCTGCTGGGGCGATGACGGGTCATTCGATTCTGGTGGCAGAATCCACTCTGGCGACGTTTTCCTCCCTGTGGGGTGATCCAGATTCAGACGTTGTCCGCGTTTTACCTGCGGAGGAGATTTTGAACTCCGCGTGGAATGAATCCGCGTGGGCAATCATCCCCTTCGAAGAAATCCAGCCTAAGTGGAAGGTTATCGCAGTGGACGGTCAATCTCCGATCCGCAAAAATTTCGACGCGGAGGCTTATCCGCTGAAGGCATATTTTTCAGCGAGCCGACCCTTGCCTCAATCGAACCGTGACCCGTCCAAAATGACCACCGTGATGTTGACGGGCGTGACGGCAATCGTCCGCGCGACGGCGGCAACGATGGAAATGAAGGGCGTGACCTATCCCGGTGACTTGATTGGCGACTGGTTTCGTGAGGCGGATGTGCTTCACATCAGCAACGAAGTGACCTTTGACAAGGATTGTCCGCCGCCGCGCGCGGGCTACCGCAATTTCATCCTGTGCAGTGACCCGAAGTACATGGATTTACTTCTGGATGTGGGCGTGGACGTGGTGGAAGTAACGGGCGATCACCTGCGTGACCGGGGCAATCAGGCTTTGCTCGAAACCTTTGATATTTACAAGAAAAACAATATTCCTTATTACGGTGGCGGGATTAATGCCGCCGAGGCACGCAAGCCTGTCTTGATGGAAGTCAACGGGAATAAGATTGCCTTCATGGGCTGCAATGGCAAGCGTGTGGTGAAATATCCCAAAGCCACCGACACCAGCCCCGGTCCCGCGTTATGTGATTTTGACGATTTCGGGGAGCAGATGGATGGGTTGAAGGCGCAGGGGTATCAAGTCATCTTCACCTTCCAGCATGAGGAATGCTACTCGGCGATGCCTTGTTTTACGCACGAGGGCGCTTTCCGCCGCGCGGCGGATGAAGGCGCGGTAATCGTCAGCGGCAGCCAGGCGCATTACCCGCACATCATGGAGTTCTACGGAAACTCATTCATTCACTATGGGTTGGGGAATTTATTCTTTGACCAGATGACCTACATCCTGCCGAGCGGCGAGGTCATCGACGAAACGCGGCGCGAGTTCTATGACCGCCACGTGTTTTACGACGGGAAATATCTCGGAGTCGAGTTGTTGACTGCGATGCTGGAGGATTACTCCCGCCCGCGCCCGATGACCCCGTCGGAGCGAACAGCCTTCCTCGCAGAGTATTTCCACCTCAGCGGCTGGACGGATGCGCCACCCCCGACGCCGATCCCCCTGCCAACGGTCACGCTGACGCCGATTGCGCTGCCGTAGATTAAAAGTGACTGCCGTCTTTGAGATGGCAGTCACTTTTTTTACTTCGGGATTGGGAGCGTGTAGCCACCGTCCACCGCAATGACCTGCCCGACAATCATGTCTGCTGCTGGGGTGCAGAGAAATGCC
>Ga0233425_10004709_pt1 | contig 22509 bp, 24 predicted proteins | sample Watercolumn_Towu_2_FD_181712 | JGI IMG/M metagenome (GOLD analysis project Ga0233425, IMG submission 181712) | Freshwater microbial communities from Lake Towuti, South Sulawesi, Indonesia - Watercolumn_Towuti2014_140_MG | ecosystem: Environmental > Aquatic > Freshwater > Lake | place... | reverse complement strand
GTTGCATTTATGGACGCCGTCGGAACAAAAATACTCAATGGTAAAAAACATGGCCAGGTAACAGAGCTCATTTTCCTTGCCGGGGGGCTTTATTATCAATTGAACCACGGCTTCAAAATCAAATATGATAGGATTCTCCCCCAGTGCTTTCTAGGGATAAAAAGGCAGAGGATTGAGGGAAGCGAAGGGGAATTCACTGCAGTTGCAACCTATGAGAATTTTGAATCGCTTCCGGACAATGGAACAGTAATAATTGGGGATACCATTGCAACTGGTGCAACCTTGCAAAAAGGAATTTACCATTTGCTTGATGCGCTTGAGGAAAGGAGATATAAACTCGAAAATCTTATCGTATGCTCCCTTGCATGTTCTGTGAATGGGGCAGAGCTGCTGAAGGAAGTTGAAACAAGGGTGAAAAGGGATTTTCCAGGTGCAAAAGTGTACCTTTTTGTAACTGAACAATTATTCCATTTGATGCCAGACGGGACTGATTTGAGATTTTTGTATCCAGATTGTATAATGCCGGAAGAGACTGGGAAACGAGTTTTGGAAAGGTATGGCGACTATTTAGGAAAAGAAATGAAATGCGCTGTCTTTGATTGGGGAACGCGGTGCAAAAATCCAATAAAGCATTATCACGAATTCATGGAATTCGTTTTGGACATGAAGGAAAGGAAGCTTGATCCCAAGAGCAGGGCAGTCATGGAAAAAATGGAAAAGGAAACAAAAGAAAGCATAGAGGCATTTGAAAGACCGCTCTAGGCGGATTTATTCGTTTGTACAGTAATGTCGGCAAGAGTATTGGCAACTAGAACAAGCGAACGCTCTTCTGCGCCATGTGCAGCGGCCCATTCATCAGAGGTTCTTGGGAAGGACGTGCCCGGTACTGCACCAATGATTGCTGAGACAAGAGCACTTTGAACTGGTATGCCAGCACAGGTGAATTCACCTGCAATCGTATCGATAACTAGTTGTTCCATCTCAGTACTAATCATACCATATTTTCTTCTCAGTAGTATAAATATCGATTCGGCAAGTTCAACATAAAGCGAATCCTTTGTGAAATTCGGACCTTTTTTCACCTCAATTCCCAATCGAGTAGCAGTTGCACAAAGTGCAGCAACTAGTTCTGGTGAACAGGTTGTATGAAAATGTTTGTTATCTTTGCTTAGTCCAATTAGATTGACAAGTCGCCCGGCCAATGCTTCGACCCTTCCTTTTATTGGCACACCGACAAAATCCAATAGTCCAAAAACAGATTGGACAATGGCACCTATAGAACCGTAGTTGTCAGTTGCAATGGCAATATCTCCGATACCAATGATTGGTGCTTCGGACTCGGCACCATTAATACCGCCAGCAGTACCATCTCGGACAACACGAATGACGCCATCACTTTTTACAAAAGTAGATCCAACTCGATAACCATCGGAACGAGCATAAAAAAGATATTCTTTTACCAATATTTCTGCGCTTGGACACCCCATTCCATGTTCTCCAATGGCAATTGGAACCGGAAGCCCCTCCCTATCAAATATGCCAACTGCAAGGGCAACACGACCCAGGGCTTTTTTACCAACTAGACGGCCACCCGCTTCGTCTATGAGCACAGCATCCCTGAGGCTAAGAGTATCGATGGCGTCCCAAACTCGGTTTCGGCTTCCGCATACGATAAGATTTGGCGGAAGCATGCCGTCATTGTCTTTAAGATGAGGAATTTCGTGCCACCGACCTAATGTGTGAAGTATACCCATTACTGAATGGTCCCACACCTTTATTGCCTCCCTTCTTTGTGTAAGAGTTCGTACCATAATTAGACCCAATGGGTCTATGTGGTGGTTATTTTTAAAAATAAATGGGTTAGCGTGGATGGTTAAATTGGATTACAGATGTTACAAGTAACTACCAAAAAATTTGTAACTACTAATAAATAGGTAGACCAGGATATGATATTGAATTCTATGACCATCAGCTCAATTGAAAAGGCAATTAGCGAACTAAAAAAAGGAAAATTTGTTCTTGTTTATGATGGAGATAAACGAGAGGGGGAAGCAGACCTTATTATTGGAGCAAAGTTTGCCAAACCAGAAAAGATTGAGCAAATGAGAAAAGATGCTGGTGGGCTGATTTGCGTTGCTGTTGACAGCAAACTAGCAGAAGAAGCAGGGTTGCAGTTTTACACAGACATTCTGCTCAAAACCCAGGACCCTAAACTTAAAACCTTGATCTGCAGTCAGACTGCTTACGGAGACAAGCCTGCATTTTCCATTTCAGTGAACCATCGTAATGTATATACTGGGATAACTGACGAAGACCGTTCACTAACGATTACCAAACTGGCTGCTGGGAACTGGGAACAGGAAACCTTCGCAGAAAACTTTTATACGCCCGGCCACGTATTTCTGCTTATTGGGAGGGGATTGGAAAACAGAAAAGGCCACACAGAACTTGCACTTGAACTTGGGAAAAATGCAGGATTAGACAGCATTGTACTTTGTGAAATGCTTGGAAAGGGAAAAGCATTGCCAAAAAATGATGTGAAAAAATATGCAAAGAAGAATGGATTGGTGTTTGTAGAGGGAAAGGAGATAATAGAAAATCTTGAATAAAAAATAATCGACAAAATCAGATCGAAAAAAAATTGGTTATTTGGTTCGACCGAATTCGTTCGCCAAGACCGAATCGGATAAAAAATAAACTCGAATCGAACGGATCGGCATGCCAGGTTGTTGATTTTGGCTTGATTGTGAGTGAAGCGAACGAGATTGGATAGGCAGGTGAAAAAATGATAAAAATAGGCATAGTTGATACGACATTTTCAAGGGTGAACATGGGTAAAATAGCGCTGGATGAATTGAAGGGAGATCTGGAAGGACAAAAATTCCAAATAGAAAGAAGGACTGTTCCTGGAATAAAGGATTTGCCAGTGGAATGTAAACGGCTGCTTGATGCAGGATGCGACATTTGTATGGCTTTGGGCATGGTGGGTGGAGCGCCGATAGACCAGCAATGCGGACACGAGGCTTCGATAGGCATCCAACAGGCCAAGCTTATGACCAACAAGCATATTGTCGAAGTTTTTGTCCATGAAAACGAAGGCTGGAGCGAAAAGGAATTGTTGGAAATTTTTAACAATAGAATAAGGAAGCACGTACAAAACGCGATTTTACTGGCAACCAGACCACAGGAGCTGGTGAAGAATGCTGGAAAGGGAATAAGACAGGGAAAGGAGGATGAAGGGGAATTGACAATAGTCGAAACCCAGAACGCGGAACAGGATTCTGAAGCCCAAGAACCCATCACACTAGGGGTTGTTGTTGCCGACTTTAATGATGACATAACCGGCCAGATGGAGGAGAGGACAATCCAGATTATCAAGGAGGATGGCATATCTGCAAAGATAATTCATGTGCCAGGGGTTTATGACATGCCATTGGTTGTGAAAAAACTGCTGATGGACAAAAAGATAAATGGAGTAGTGACACTTGGAGCTGTGGTAAAGGGAGAGACGGCCCATGATGAAGTGATAACTAAAGATGTTGCAAAGCGCCTTGGGGAATTGTCCCTTGAGTTCCGAAAGCCAGTTACTCTTGGAATAATAGGGCATAATGCAGAACAGGAAATTGCAGAAGAAAGGGCAGAGGAATATGCGGAAAGGGCAGTGGAGGCTGCAATTTATCTTGTTGAGATATTGAGGGACGAAGGCAGCGAGAACGATGAGGATACTGAAAAAAATTCGGATGAAAACGAAAGTGAAACAGACGAGCCAGGCGAGGATAATGAAAACGATGATGGATTGGAAGAACTAGAACAAGATGAAACTGAAAAATAATTAAGAAAATCAAAAGGTGAGATGATAATAACCAAAGTGGCTGAGGCAGCATTGCCAACCCAGTATGGAAATTTCAGAGTTCATGCGTTTGTGGATGACAGCGGAAAAGAGCACCTTGCCCTTGTCAGGTGCGAACACAAGCCACATGGAAGCGTACCGGTGAGGATACATTCGAAATGCTTGACAGGAGACACTCTTACCTCATTAAGATGCGATTGCAGACAACAGTTGAAGGCAGCAATGAGATATATAGAAAAAAACAAATGTGGCATGCTAATTTATCTTGACCAGGAAGGAAGGGGAATCGGACTCGCCAACAAAATCAAGGCTTACGCCCTTCAAGAGAGGGGGATGGACACCATCGAAGCGAATGTTCATCTAGGCTTTAAGGAAGACATGAGGGATTTCTCAATTGCAGCGGATATTATAAGGTATTTTGGCCTGGTACATGTTGCCCTTATGACCAATAATCCAGAGAAGATAAGGCAGATAGAAAAATATGGGATAAAAATCGTCAAAAGAATACCAATTGTCATCAAGCCAAATAGGCACAATAAAAGATATCTTGAAACTAAGAAGGAAAAAATGAGGCATCTGATATGAACGAATTTATGCGCATGGCGCTATCTTTGGCAAACAGGATGGACCCGTCGCCAAACCCAAAGGTGGGTGCAGTGCTTGTTAAAGGGGATGAAATAATTGGGGAGGGGTTTCACAAAAAAGCAGGTATGCCCCATGCCGAGATAGAAGCAATGATGGATGCCAAACGGAGAGGCCATGAAAAGGATATCCAAGGTTCAACATTATATGTTACTTTAGAGCCATGCGTCCACACTAACAAAAGTAACAAAAGAACGCCGCCCTGCGTGCCTGCGATAGTTAAGGCCGGGATAAAGAGAGTAATTTGTGCGATGAAAGACCCCAATCCAAAAGTAAGCGGAAGAGGAATTGAGGCACTGGAAAAAGCAGATATCCAGGTTAAGATTGGAATCTGCGAGGATGATGCAATTGCGCTTAACGAAGTTTACATCAAACAGATGATAACAGGCCTTCCTTTTGTAACAATGAAAGTCGCTACGAGCCTTGATGGCAAAATAGCAACACGAACAGGGGATTCAAAATGGATTTCCTGTGAAGGATCAAGGGAAAGAGTACAGGAAATGAGGAATAATCATGATGGGGTTATGGTTGGAATAGGAACTATCCTGAAGGACAATCCACGGCTTACCTGTAGGATGAAGGGGTATAGAGACCCAATAAGGATAATCGTTGATTCGAGATTGAGAATCCCGCCGAACGTAAATGTATTGAAAAGACCGAATAAAATGGTGATAATAGGCTGTGGCAGCCAGTTCGACAAAACGAAAAAAAATATACTGGAAAAACTTGGAGCGCGCGTTTTTGTTGCACCACAGGATGATGGCGAAGTTGATCTAGTAAAATTTATGAAGCAACTTTCCGACAGTGGAATAAGATCCATACTTCTAGAGGGCGGAAGTGCACTTGATGGAGCTATGGTCGATGCAAGACTGGTAGATAAATTTGCCATATTCGTGGCACCGAAAATAATAGGTGGAAAGGATGCCAAGGGCCCAATTAGCGGGATTGGCGCTGGCCTCGTAACAGACGCGCTTTTATTAAAAAAATTAAAAGTCGAACAGATCGGAACTGATTATTTGTTCGAAGGATATGCAGATTACAAAAAGTAAAAAAACAATCAACTAATGAACCGGATCGAATGAAAAGAAGTAGTTTGTGTTAGTTTTTACTTGCCGGGTAGATGTTGTTTGGATGGTTGTGTCATCCAGATGTGATGTTCTGATATGTTTGATTGATCAGATCGTAATTCCTGAAAACAAACCAACCATCGGATTCAATAGTATTGTTAGTATTGGTCCATGCAAAAGCAAAGGATTGGTAAATTGACATTTCAGGTGAAAATAGAACTGCAGGAACATGGGAAAGATTATATTTTTCCACTAATGCCTGTCCTTCTGTGGAACTGACATCATAGGAAGTTTCATTGTTGAGCACAACAGCCGCAGATTCTGCCAGATAGTGGCCAAGATCGCTAGGATTGAAGCAATCAGCACAACTGCCATTGGATAGATAGATCGCATCGACAAGCCCTCGTATCTGTCTGCTTGGAATTTCCTCATATGGCGGTCGAATGTCGCGAAGAACAAACCATCCATCTTGTTCAATATTGCCAAGTGCCAATATGTTGGAGGCAATAGGGTAGGCCAGGAAACCATCATCCAATATAAGTACGGGCAGTTTGGTGATGTTGTATGCTTCTATATAAGTCTGTGCCAAACTGTCGTTTTCATAGAGAACTGTCTTATTTACAAATACAAAACCAACTGATATGTCTTCAAGAGAAGTGAGGTACTCATCAGCATCAATACAAGAATCACAGTTAGAGGCATGAATAACAACTGCCTTGATAAGGCCATAGGCTTTCTGTTCACTCAAATTATAATATGGCGGATAGACATTTCTAGATACCAGCGTGCCATCCAATTCATTAGTGCCAACATTTTGCACCCAGATAGAGGCTAATCTCTGGTCAGCACCCTGATTGCCAACTACCACAAGGCAGGGAAGTTCAGTGATATTGTATTTTTCAATGAGAAGTTCCGCATCATCGGAGGGATAGTCAAAAATTTTGACTTCAGATAGGGAGATATTTGATGAATTTGATAGAAAAGAGATTACCTGCTGGATACTGGCATTTGCATAGTTGCAATCTTCACAGGGCGCATTAAGCACGACGAGAGTAACAGGTTGTTTTTGAGTAGTTATGTTTTCAAGAGTTTGGTTTGGAATGGTTTCCGACTGATTAGCTAAAGGAACAGATGGAGTTAGTAGAAGGTAGATAACCACGCCCAAAACAAGACCAATAAGTAGCCAAAGTAATAAATTAGGATAAAGATCCATAAGATATTGTGCCAGAGTTATATTTTTAAACTAATGACTATAATAAAAAAGAACACGACTAAACACTCATTTTGAAATTTGTGATGTTATGGACGAGGAAATGCTTAAGGCAAAGGTTGAAGAACTTGAAAAGAAGAAAACAGAGCTTATCGAACGCATAAAACAGCTCAACCGCAGGATCAGGTATAAGAAATATGAGCAAAAGGCACTTCAACCATTCTTAGAACAAACAAAAGATGTTCAGATTGCCCCATTTAGGAAACAGAAAAGGGCGCTTGAATTCAAGATCTCCACTGCTGCATACACTCCGAAAATGGAAAGAGACATACTCAAACATTTGAAAAAAATAGACGAGCAGTTAGATAAAGTAAAGGAAGTGGAAAAGGCGCGTAGAAAGATAAGATATGTTGAGCAGGATATCAGCGAGGGAGAGACTGAGATTGCAAAAATAGAAGTTGACCTGAAAGCAATCAGGGAAGAGCTCAAGAAATACTACGACGAAATGAAAACCATGAGGATAAGTGCAAGAAAGCAGGCCGCTGCCCAGGCAAGAGCTGAAGAAGACATGGTTGCACTTGGGGACTTGGCTTTCATCGAGAAAGAATAATTTTTATTTTTCTTTAATTTTATTAAATCTAATTTTATCATTTTATTTTATGGCATCGGCAACTATTTTTCCGTGATCAGTACACAATTTCGGCAGACTGTGAAGCTCGAACCATTTTGCTTCATCCGCATCGTCTCCAGCCTTAACTTCGCCACCAATCCGTCTGACTAAAAAAGCAGCTACAATTATTCCCCGTGGGTCGCGTTTTGGATCAGAATAGATACCAGTAAGTCGAATGATTTCTACATCAACCCCCGTTTCTTCCTTCATCTCACGAATGGCGCATTCTTCGGCAGTTTCATTATCCTCAATCCGGCCACCAGGAACTGCCCATTCTCCCTTGAATGGCTCTCTTCCGCGCTTTACAAGTAGAATTTTCCCATTTTCAACTAGAATAATATCACAGGCAAACGGTCTCATTGATGTCCCTTTGATATAGAAGTTAAAATTATTTGTTAACTTTCACATCCCAAATATATTTGTTTCGTGAAGGAATGGAGTCGACTTTTACATGAATGCCATAATTGTGTTTTTTTATTAGATTGTTAAGATCGGCTAACATTTTGTCGTCAACAGTGTCGGTGTTCATCCAAGAACAAGATTTTCTTGTTATTACACAGTCTGCAATGATTAATGCGTCGTGTTCGGTAATGCCAATACCTATGAGTTCTGAGAGGATTTCTTCTGACTTGTCGACCATAATGAGTATTTGCGAGGAAAGTTTAAATAACAGTCAGAATTTAAGGCTGGACAAAAAGAGAAAGCTGCCCAGAGGGAACTGGAGAAGGATGGGACGCAGGTAGAGTTGGTTGCGAATGGGCTCTGACAATAGATCGGACAACAGGCCAAAATCTATCAGACCTCCAGATAGGGTCAGAAAAATCAGGGATGTGATGGCCACAAAACAGCATATCTACTGCTCGATCAAAGACAGATGATACTGCCTCTTGATTACGACGAGGATGTAGGATATGACCCTCTACTTCGACCAAAAGTGCAAGTATATCCGAGGCTATTTCAGTATCAAGTGCACGCCGAGAAGTGTAGCCACGTCCATGGTCATGAACAAGAGTGAATCGGAGAAGTGCTTCTTCATCAGCAGATCTTCTGGGTTTGTCAGATAAATCTCGAAGAGTAGTTAAACTGCCAGGTGTGGCAAGAAGACAAAGACCTCTTCTAAACACGCCAAAACTAGAGTTGGTAATAGCCCAGTTATGAAGCAAGGTAGAAACTGCCTGCTGCTGATCTGGTGTTATGGTTCGATGGCGAATCTGCATAACAATATAATATCGATGATAAGTTATAAAAAGCTTTATATTGTGGTTATAATACAACAAACACGGAAGAAAAGCAAATTTAAACCAAACCATATTACATACTAATTGGGATGATGACCTGAACAACCTCTGATCAATGATGAAGTCAACAGCGTCTGACCTTTTTTGTTCACTTGTAAGGGTGTCTCGGGATAGACTTATGCACCCTTACGATCCCTAACTCACATCCAACTTACAATGGGATTTGGGGGGATCCCTTGAATCAAAGTGACCGAAGAGACCCCGCTGCAAGCAGGCGAGGTATACCTCATTCGGTCACTACTTGTCGTGGTCGACACTTCGACCACGAACATGCTCGCGGACAATGGTCCGCGACATCCCAAATTGGGTCGTCGCGTGAAATTCGGAAATTTCACGGGACCCCTTGTCTTACTTGGACAAGTGGGCAGCACACGATGGAACGAAGTATTTGTTCCATGTGCCCATTGTTGCGCTGCGCAACAATTGGGAGCTGCGGGGTATCCGACCCAATTTGGGAATTAAATAAAAACCGCTATACCTCTAATCACAGATAGTACTCTTTGTTGCTCTTATCAGCACTAATTTCTCGAAAAAGAATTTTTCTTCAGCCACAATTTCAATAGAATAACCAAGTTTCTTCAGTCTTTGCTCAGTCTTTTTTTGATTGTTAAGCGAACTTTGCACCAGAAGTAGCACCCCGCCAGATTTCAAAAAATCGTCGAATTCGTCCAAAAAACCATCCAAAACTTTCCGACCAGTTTTCCCGCCATCGAAAGCATTGTTGAGTTTGTTATCAGCGAGTTTTTCGGATTTTGAAGTCGGAAGATATGGAGGGTTGAAGAGAATGGCATCGAATTTTTTCTTAGGTACATTCGAAAACAGATTGCTTTTTATGAAACGCACTGATTTGATTTTATTCCTGGTTGCATTGCCACTGGCACATTTCACTGCGTCTGGATTGATGTCCACTCCGAGAACAGAACAGCCTACTTTGGCACATGCAAGGGAAACGATTCCGCTCCCGCAGCCAATTTCCAAAACATTTCCTTTGAGCTTTGCAGCTTCTTTGGCAAGCATGAACGAATCTTCAGCAGGTTCATAGACAGATGAGGGTAGGAGAAGATCAAGACCAGCGTATTCCATAGAGAGAAAGATTCCACCTCGTAATTATAAACCCTACCAATTTTTTGTTAATTCGGAACCACTTTCAGTGTTTTAGATGGGGTTCCGTACCTCCTTCCAGAGGTAAACTCGCATTAAAAACCCTACCAAATAATTGGTAGGTATTTGGAATGGAAGAAAATGGGAGATGAATTTAGTATGGACGAACTTCTTTTGGCTTTGCTAAAACAGGGAGCCTATTTCAAACCAGTCAAAATAACTACCACCGAGCTTGGAAAAATGCTTGAAATGTCACAACAGAATGTTTCACACAGGCTGAGTGTACTTGAAAAGGAAGATATGGTGAATCGAACAGCTTCGGGAATAGAACTTACCAAAAAAGCAAAGGATAGAGTAGATGTTCTTTATGCAGATATGAAACTCATCTTTGAAAAAGAGAAACTTGAGCTTAGTGGAGTAATAGTGTCGGGGTTGGGAGAGGGAAAATATTATCTCTCTATGGATGGCTACCGAAAACAAGTAAAGGAAAAATTTGGCTATTTGCCATTTCCTGGAACTCTCAATATTGAAATAGATGAAAATGATATGTGGAAAAAACAGCACATTTTGAAGATGGAACCAATTATTATAACTGGATTCAAGGACAAAAATAGAAGCTATGGAGATCTTTTTGGCTACAAATGTAGGATCGGAGACATTGACTGCGCAATTATAGTTCCGCTCAGAACCCATCACGGTCCGAGAATAATTGAAATAATAAGCAGGGTGGAGCTAAAGAAAAGACTTGGAAAAAAAGATGGGGATAGAATCAAGGTGGTATTCTGATTGAAATGGAAGGAATAGTCAGTAAGATGAGATATAATTACGGAAAAAAGGAATACTTGGTTACTGATGGGGAGATTGAACAGATAGTAAGAACTGATGAACCGCTTAACCAGGGTAATTGTGTTAGGATCGAAGGTGAAGTTGATGCCGGCGGTTTTCTGTTTGCTAAAAAAACCGAGATAATAGGTGGAGAAAAGGAAAAAATAATTTTGGAAAAAATCCGGAAGCGGGTTGGAGAAAAAATAACTACCGCTGGACCTATTTTAGTAAAGGACGAATTAACAGAAAAAATCTGGCCACAGATAAAGGAAATGGCAATAGAACTCGCAATGGCAAAAAAACTCGGTCGATCGATATTGCTGAGATTTCACGGTGATGCTGACGGAGTATGCGGCGCATTTGCCATAAGTTCAGTTGTCTACTGCAAATCATTCCAGCAGAATTCAGCAATGTATAATGTAAAGGATGCTTTCAAGGATATTTCAACAATAGGACAGGAAAACAAGCCAATAATTATTTTGCTGGATTTTGGTTCAAGTGAATCCTGCAAAGAAGGATTGTCATTGGTTTCAGCAGCAGGAATAGAATGCTGGATAATAGATCACCACCCTTACTCAAATCAGTCCGAAACAAAAACAAACAGATTCATCAATCCATTCTCGATTGCGGATGGGGTTTCCAAATACACTGCAGGATATCTTGCCTGTGAAATTGCCGCTGCATGTGGATTGGAAGTGGAAAAAGCTAGAGAATTAGCAAAAATTGCGTGTTCGGGGGATAAAAGCGATATTCTCCAAAGCGACGAATCAGATGCAAAAAAAGCAATGGTGCTTGATTTTTTGACAAATCATGTTTCCTTTGGAAATAACCTTGATTTTTACAAAAAAGTGATGGAAAAAGCAGAACTGTTCACTTCGATTGCACAACAAGCAGACGATTCTATTGAAGAAGCAGCAAAAAAGGCCCTAGCAAAGGCAAAAACAACAGAGGAGAATGGCGTCCAGATTTGTTCGTTTTCTCTTGACCCGATAGTTGTGAAGGGAGAATGGCCATCTTCAAGCAAGATAACAACAAGGGTTTATGATAAACTAAGGGCAGCTGAGCCAGGCAAGCCGATAATGTGTATCGGACATACTGAGTACTCCATCGTTATGAGGTTAAATGATGAAGCTGTGGCAAAAGGATTGAATGCTAATGAACTTGCTGAATCTGTAAAAACAACGATGGCAGATTTTGTAAAAGGTGGTGGCGGTCATCCGAAGGCCGGGGCAATTTCAGTAATGCCAGGATTCAGTAAGGATGTTTTGGGAGAATTAATTAGGGCGATAAGTAAAGGGTTATCACGAGATAAGTAAGAATCGTTCAAATACAAACTTTACAAACGGCAATTCTACCTTCTTTTCAACGGAATTTATGAGTGCATCAAAATACTCATGTGTGTCTTTGGAAATATTTAGGATAGGATAACCTGAATCAAAAAGAGCTTTGTTCAAAAGTAGACGAGACATTCTTTTATTACCATCCTCGAACGGATGAATAACATAGAAGCGCATATGTAAAATAGCCGCCAATTCGATTGCGTTGAGTTTTCCCACATTTTCATTATACCAATCCGCTAGTGCAGCCAATCTCTTTTCTACCTCATTGGAGGAAGGAGGACGAAACTTGATTTCTTCGGCGCGTTCATAGCTTTTTAGGAAAATATAGGCTTGTTTTTTTCGGAATATGCCCGGATGTTTCTCGCCATAGGCCCCCATAATCAGTTTGTGAAGTTCAAGCAGAAATTGCAGGGTAATTCCTTTTTTACTGTCTTTGACATATCGAAGCCCTTTTATCATATCAAGAGCAACGCGTAGATTCTCGTCTCGGATACTGCGGATATTCTTTCCAGAAAACTTGTATGCAAGGTCTGCGTCTTCCTTTGTTATCGGTACGCCTTCGGTAGTCAATGTGGTGTAGATAAAATTTACCGTATCAACTTCATCTTTTTCATCCTGTGCTGCTTTACCAAGTCTTTTCAATTTTTGAATGCGACGACGCCTTGTCTTCTCTGCCTGAATAATTTCCAATTTGGTCAAATAGATAACAGTTCTGTTTCCAAGCACGCTCAAACATATTTTGCTTATTAGCTCGTTCTTTTTCTTCTCAAGTTCAATATTACCAGGAATCCTACGTCCAAGAAATAGGGAGTACACTTTGGGTGTCTCCAGGCGAATGGACTCTTCCAGATAGTAGTATTCCTGCCCGTTTACTGCCTTTTTCCTTATCCTCATGATGTTATATTGAGGGGAGAAGTATTTAATACTTACCACACATTTTGGTAATACAATGTGTGCCTAAATTTTACGGGAGAAAAGCTTGGCACACGAAAGTTCTAAACAAGTATGGTAAAATGAATTAGTAATGATGTTTTGGGGGGATTGATGAGAAAAATAGCTAAACAATAGGCATATACTGTCAGAATAGAGCTAAAATTTAAAGGAAAATATTGTTGGGGCAATGTATATGCTTCAGGAATAATCGTTTATGAAGCGGAAAGGAGTGAACCGTCTTCGAACTGTCGAGCCCGATCATGAAGTAGGCGTCGAGCATAACTAACCACCGCCTTCGAACCTTCACGAGTTAGTCTCTCAAGATAAACAACTGACGTATCCCGAAGAGGACCAGCATCACGCCCTATTTCACTTAAAGCCCTAACTGCAGCAAGTGCAACATACCCTCTGGTCTGTGTTGCAACTTCAAAAAGACTGTCATGGAGGCAATCTGTAACAAACCTGTCCAATATTGCGTAGGTTACTGGATCGGTATTTATTCCATAACTTAGGACTGGGTTCGCCCCTTTTACTTTAGAACTGTATTGAAGCCAGGATAGGCATTCGGCCAAATCCATTGATAGAACCCTAGATACAACCGCATTGTAAATTTCTCCATAACCTTCAACCCTAGAGTCAGGGAATATTCTTCTAAATCTGCGTAAATCCATCACTGCAAGTGCTTGTCTGGCCATATTTTGAATTTCTGGATGTTCAGCTTTAGCTGCAATATATAATTGAGATAACACATCGTTTTCTGGAATTGCCCTATAAGCAGCAAATGCATACTCTAAAGGACTGGGGGTACAGGCTATTGATCTTAATGTTTCATCATCATATAAATAACCATAGGGCCTAATCAAAAAATCTGCTGCTACGGCTGCGAAAAGAGTACCAGAATGTTTAGATATAAGGTCAAGAGTGTCGGAGGTAAAAGTGCTGCCCTGGCTAATACGTAATATACGCAATGCAGCTCGAATAGCAATAGGATCTTGAATTGTTGTAGCAACAGTTTCTAGTTGGTCTAAAGTTAGAGCTCTTTGGGATATATCAACACTGGCCAAAAGAGAAGAAAGAGAAGAATTGCAAAGCTGTGCTAAGCTATTAAAACGCTCAAGGGCTTGATAACCACGCCCTTTCGCAGCCAAAGTGACCGCATCTCTAGCTAATTTGAATCTGGCTCGTGGTAAAGTAGTGGGATCGTCTTTGGTAAAGAATATGGCCCACCCATAATTTCCAGCTCTCTCACACCTCGCAGCAAAAGTATTAGGAGCATATGCTAAAGTTCGTCCAGCCATACAGCAATTATAGTTGGAACAGTTTATAAATATTCGCTAATTTACATGAATTACCACAATAGGTTGGATAAAGATATGCAAACATAAAAATACTTGAAGTTACTCTCTAATTTGTAATTTATCCAAACCAAGCTTACGTTGAGCATAAAGCATTGCACGTACTGCAGATTGATCACCCGGAATGGCAAGATGATATAACTCTTGACCAGCACCGCGAGTAGCGTCCATAGCATCTATCGCAGCATGAATGAGTAAAGTTTTCCAAGATGTCCTGGCAATATAACCAAGTCCTGCCCATTGCCTATCCTGGGCCATGTGAGCAAGGATATGGACAGATAAATCGTCTAGGACGCGAGAAAAACTGCGGGTTCTTCCTTCCTCCAAAATTCGGGCGTGTTTAACTACAAAATCTGCTCTTTCCATTTCAGGCATTTCTCTAATTCGAGATTCGAGGATACTGGAAACAGTAGGGGCATATGAACGGTTTGATCTGGAGATGATCCATAAGTCCCTCAGATCACTGTTTCTTAGCATAGCAATAGCAGCATCGCGAACAGATGGACATTCAACAGCATATGCAATGGATGCTTGGGTATGTAGGTCCCTCTTATCTATGGTACTGTAGGCAGCTAATGCAAGCTCTGGGACAGTAGAGGGATGGAGGACAGTAGATAATACGGATTTACCCTCCGATATAATACAGCTAACCAAGAAATCAACAGCAGTTCGTGAAAAGAGAGTATTTGGATGTTTGAGTATGAGATCATGAATAGATTGAGTCGAAGACTCACCAGAATCACACATAAATGGCAGGGCAGCTCGAATAATATTTTCATCCCTAGCATTCACTGCAATCCAAACAATCTGATCTTTTGCAGAGTGGTATTGGATGGGACTGACATCTAGATCGCATAATATTGCCGCTGATTTAAGATGAATTGCAGCACCTTCCACGGTTTTTGATGCCCTAACTCGATCAAGAGTATGTTTGAGGGCGCTATATTGAAGTACTAGATCATACCGGTCACCTAATCTAGCAAAAAGAATAGCACGATTAAAATGTCCTTGTTTTTCATGTGCTTGAGCACGATCAGCCATTCCTAAACGAAATGTAGATAGAACTACCATAAAATCAAAAGGAGATATATTGTGGATAATTTATAAATAAACTGATTATAACATAAAAAACCACGCAAATTGTAAATGGTTGCAGAAAAAAAGAAAAAGTTTAATAGATTAGGATGGATAGCAAAAGCAGCAGTACTAATTTCACAGAGTAATGCACATTCTACAGGTGAAAACAATGAAAGTTGCCATAAGCGGATTTGGAAGAATAGGAAAATCATTTTTAAGAGCTGCAATAAAGCAGGGCGCATTGGGAAAGGATTTCGATATAGTTGCCATAAACACACGAAGCCCGGTGGAACAGCATGTTCATCTTTTCAAATATGATTCTGCCCATAGGAAATTTGAAGGTGAAGTAAAAGCAGAAGATGGAAATTTTGTTGTGAACGGCTACAAGATAAAATGGATAAATGAAACTGACCCGCTAAAGCTTCCCTGGAAGGAGCTTGGTGTTGATCTTGTGCTCGAAAGCAGCGGGACTTTTAGGGGAAGGGAGGATAGTGAAAAACATATTAAAGCTGGTGCAAAAAGAGTACTCATCTCAGCACCTGGCGAAAATGTTGATGCGACAATTGTTCCAGGAGTTAATGAGCATCTTTTCAACAAAAACATGACGGTTTTGTCTCTTGCATCATGCACCACAAACTGCCTTGCACCAGTTGTCAAGGTTATCGACGAGAAATTTGGCATTGAAAACGGATTTTTGAGCACAATTCATGCTTATACTAATGATCAAAATATACTTGATGGCAGCCACAAGGATTTGAGAAGAGCAAGAGCTGGGGCAGTAAGCATAATCCCAACAAGCACAGGAGCTGCAAAGGCAATAGGCGAGGTTTTGCCACAGTTAAACGGAAAAATGGACGGCGTTGCATTCAGGGTTCCTGTTCCAGATGGCTCGATGAATGATATGACACTTCTTTTGAAAAATACAGCGACTAAGGATGAGATAAATGCTGAATTGAAAAGGGCATCAAATGAGGAATTGAAAGGCATTCTTGGTTATACTGATGAGCCAATTGTTTCTGTAGATATTATTGGAACTACCCAATCAGCCATTGTTGATTCTAAACTCACAAAAGTCCAGGGAAGATTAGTAAAAATATCTGCCTGGTATGACAATGAATTTGGGTATTCTTGTAGGCTGGTTGACTTTGTCAAGAGGGTTGGCCAAGGGTAGGTTTGACTTAGGGAGAAAGTTAGTAATCAAACAAGGATCGGACCATACATATAGGGCATTAGATATATCGTATTACTATTTGCTAATTCTAAATCCAGTAACTGAACTAAAATAATGACTACTAGTAGCATGGAGATGGCCCAAAGCATGGAATTCGCCAATCACACGATCTGAGTCACATGCAGATAGAAGCTTAGGAGAGGCATGATTACGGTCAATAGGTGAAAATGAAAAACGAAGTAGAGTGGGCTCACCTTTAGCTAGATTAGATAAACGTGCTAATACACGCGCAGTCTCAGATGCGTGTTCGATGCTTAAATCAGCATGAGTACCTAGCATGAAAATTACATTTGCACGAATTCCTGCATCAACAAGTTTTTTGACAGCCAATACTACGTCTTCAGTGGAATAAGTTTTACCAAAGATATCACAACGGATTCTGTCACTACCAGATTCAAGCGTAACAAAAACAGTACGAAGACCATTCCACCTTAGGGAGATGAGATCATCATCGCTTAACCTCAAGATATGTGGAACAGAACCATATGCGACATCGATTCTAGTAGGTCCTGGACGAGCAGTATAGACTCGGCGCATATGCCTAATATGTCGTAATAACTATTTAAAAATGGAGGTTAGAACTCGAAAGAACCTTTTAATATTTCACTTTCTTTATCTAGTTATGGCAATTGGAGCAGAAGTTGTTGCAGCAGGAATAGCGAATTTTCTCATGGTAATAGCCCCTATAATATCGATAATCTTGGTGGTTCTAGGCGGGATTACCTATGGTGTTGCCCAAACCCAGCCAGCAGAAGTAAGAGGGAAATGGCAGACTGCAGCAATTGGAATGTTTGTCGGTGGGGTAATAGTTGCAGTTGTGGCTGGCGCAGCAAGCCTTATCCAATCAACTTCGTCTGGACTGCTCACACCAACTTAAACATCACTCGATTCGGAATTGTATAAACAAAAACTCGTCTCGAATTCGATTCGGAGTTAACAAAAAATCGAATCGCACTCGAAAGTAGATGACGAATTATTTTTTTATTTGGCCATAGTGAGTGATTATTTGTAGGCGATATGAGATAGTAAAGTTTCTGCGGCCGTACTCATTTCGGGCCCTCTGTCAACAACATCCCGGGCCATTTTTCTGCTGCAGGGGCCAAAAAGAAAAGCTCCGACAGGGTCGTATTCTCCAACCATTGTGCTAACCAAAAATGAAGTGGCTTTTTTATCGAATTGAATGGATTCGTCCATAAGCAAATCATATGCGCGTTTGGCATTTTTTTTCACGACACTTCGAGCAACCAAGAGTAGATAATTTCCATAAACCAACCCTAAACCTGCTCCTGCCAACCCCATTGCAAATAAAGGAGTAATGGGAGTTGGAAATAAAAAACTTGCACAGATGGCCACTGTCGAGACAATACAAAGCGCAGTTGGAACTAGAAGAGTGGTTTTAACAGTGGCGATCTTTTCCTTTCCTGCAAGATAAAGAGCTTGAGCCAGATCGCTTTTCGCTTTGTGATCAGTGGTGTGGTTCTTTGCGATTTCTTTGACAATATGAACTGATCTTGGATCTCGAGAATGATAGGCATCAAGAGGAGTGAGAGGGAATCTTTTTTCTACTTGCATGTAAACAGACCAGTCTACCATAGTGGGTCGACCTTTTGGTAGTTGAGGTTTAGAAACTTGACGTCGCATAGGTAGAAAATTGCCTACGTTTATTTTATAAATGCAGCTTCTAACACAAAAAATAACTAAAAGGATTTGTTTTGAGATGTTCGTTTACTTTTTCCCAAATTAACAAAGAAATTTTTGCCCAGATTTTTTCACTTAACAAGCTAGTTCTTTTTATAAAAATTTTCCAAAAGGGTGGCTAGGAAATGACCCCCCAGAATCTATTTAAACAACAAAATTACTTATCCTCGTTAGTATATACATATGATATATGTATAGTATATAATGGAAAGAACGCGGGACGTTCTTGACTGGGGCACGACCCTAGAAATAAACAAAAATTGGGGAGATGAAAATGAAAAGCATGGAAGAAAAACTGGATGATGAGGGTTTTGAGGAAGTTGAAGCAGGTGGAAACTCGGAACAGGAAACTGGAAACGCGAAACCAGGAACTGGCAATCGTCCAGATTTCAGAATAGTCCAGGTTGAAAGGGACAAGGATGGTAATGCGGTTTATCTGAATGTTGGCGGGATGTGGAAAAACACTTCCAAAAACGGAAAGACATTTTATTCGATGAAAATAGGCCAGTTAAAGTTGCTGGTTTTCCCGAATGAGAGGAAATAATTTGTTGTGTGAGTAATAAGAACGAGAGTACGGTGAGAGTATGTCAGAAGATAAGGAAAAAGATAAGAAAAAGAAATATTACAAGGATTTGGAAGATTTGCCAGGAATAGGCGAAGTAACTGCAGAAAAATTAAGGGCAGCTGGATATGGTGAATTTTCCACGTTAGCTGCAGCAAATCCACATGAACTTGCAGAGGCAGGAGGAATGGGGGTGGAATCTGCAAAAAAGGCAATAGAAGCTGCAAAAACCATGGTAGAAATTGGATTTGAAACAGCAGATGAGGTTTTTGAAAGAAGAAAAAGCCTGGGAAGAATCAAAACAGGTGCGGATGCCCTGGACGAATTGTTGGGTGGTGGTGTTGAAACCATGGCAATAACAGAAATGTATGGAAAATTCTCAAGCGGAAAATGCGTTTCCAAGGATACCCCGTTACTCTATTTCAATTCAAGCAAAGCCCATGTTGAAAGTATGGAATATGTATACAATAACTACAAGACGCAGGAGACAGCAAAAGAAAATGGGATTGTCTCAGTGCCATCGCGAGATGTCTTCGTACTTAGCATAGATAATGATGGAAACATGCAAAAAAAGAAGATAATCGGACTGTACCGGGAAAAGGTAGACAAAATATTACGACTTGAAACTAATCGGGGCCTAGAACTGAAGCTTACAGAACAGCATCCGCTTCTGACATTTGGACTAGATGGTTTAGTTTGGAAATCCACAGGCTTTATCACAGAAGGCGAATATATTGCTTCGCTGAATGTAAAATATGTCGGTGAAGCAACAGACGGTCTTACTGTTGAAGATGCGTATTTTCTTGGTCTTTTTGTAGCTGAAGGAACATCAAATCCATTAAGCATAACCAACTTCGATGGAAAGATCAACGAAAAACTCCACAAATATGTCAAAAGAAAGTTCGGTGCAGAACCAACATTCTATCCAGAAAAAGGAAGAACGCTACTTCGCGTCGAAGTTGGCCAGTTCCTTGGTAGGCTTGGCGAGAGCAATTCTGCCACTAAATTCATTCCAAATTCGGTTCTTGATGGGAGTATTGAAGTGCAGAAAGCATTCCTGAGCGGTTATGTTGACGGTGATGGGTTTGTTTCCAATTGTCCTGAATTGACAACCAAATCGCCAAAGCTTGCAAGCCAGCTTTCTTATATTCTATCAAACCTTGGAATAGTGGCATCCATAAAAAAGAAGAGGATAGGTGCATCAGTTTTCTACCGTGTGTTCATATCGGACCAGGAAAGTAAGACTAACTTCAAGAAAGCACTTGCCTACTCGACAAAAGAGCTTGTACCATTAGATATGGAAAAGAAAACAAGAGGACATTCAAAGTATGGAATTCCATCAGGCGTGATTGCTGCTTATATTGCCAGGCTCAATATCCTTGCGAGGGCAAGGCGCAAAGATGCAAGATGGTCGAAAAAGAATATTACTAAGAGCAAATATGAGGTGCTTTACAGGAATTACCTTGTAAAAAGACCAGTTTCTAAGGTCATGACTAAAGAAACACTCAGTCTTCTTCTGGAATTTTACGGTGTCCGCATCCAGGAATTGTACGGGGTGCTGGACAGTCTGAAAGAACCGACCTCGCAAAAAATACTCGAATGCTTGCCTCTTCTACCCTTCGAAGGTCAGGAAATCGCACTGAAGCTTGGGCTTGCGAAGAGTAGTTTTGCTAACTATCTTTTCAGGGGTAAAGTTCCTGAAGAAAATGTAGCAAAAGTTAGCGAAGCTATCGCCTCCATGCTTTCTGATATTCTTGGGAACCAACAGATAAAATCCGATCTTAAGATATTGAAAACGGTCTATGAAAAAGACTTCAAATTCGAGCGAGTGATTTCCAAGTCAACTGAGAGCTATGGTGATTACATCTATGATGTTGAAGTGGAGGATAACCACAATTTCATCGGTGGCTTTAAACCAATGCTTCTGCATAACTCCCAACTTGGTTTCCAGCTCGCGGTAAATGTCCAAAAGCCAGTTGATCAAGGCGGATTAAATGGTGGGGTGTTGTTTGTTGATTCAGAGGCAACCTTCAGACCAGAGAGAATATTCCAACTTGCTGAGGCAAGTGGCCTTGACCCTCAAGCAGTATTGAAGAACATCCATATTGCAAGGGCAGAAAACAGCGACCACCAAATAATTTTGCTTGAAAAAGCAGAAGATTTGATAGAAAAAAACAATATAAAGCTGATAATTGTTGATTCGCTTACTTCGCATTTCAGGGCAGATTATCTTGGCAGAGGAGCATTAGGTGAACGGCAGCAAAAATTGAACAAGCATGTGCATACTCTTCAAAAATTGGCAGAAAAGTATAATTTGGCAGTTTATGTAACCAACCAGGTGATGGATAATCCAGGAATTTTGTTTGGTGATCCGACAACACCAATTGGAGGCCATGTACTTGCACATATGTCAACCTATCGTCTTTATGTTAGAAAGAGCAAGGATGACAAAAGAATTGCAAGATTGGTTGATTCGCCAAATATGCCGGAGGGTGAAGCAGTTTTCAGAGTAACGCCAAAAGGATTAAGCGATTGATAATAAAAGAATCAGGGCAAAGTCACAATGATGCCGCACACGACGACTGTTTACTTTTTTTTAGAACATCAATAACTGAGTTTATGAATCTAGTTACGGCAGCGATTGCATCTTGGCCTCTAATCTCATTGCCACTCTGCACCCAGGAACCAAATGCGCCTGTTTTTGTGACTTTTATTGCAACAGGCGTCTGCCCATCCATTGCAACGAACATCCTCATATCATTGGTACCAACGCCTTCCCAATACAACTTGCCACCAGCGCCATTATAGCCGAACCGATGATATGGCAGGTCATTTGAAGAGCAGGAAACAAGCGTAGCATTCCCGACTTTATCAAATAGTGGATTCGTATAATTACCAGTAACTGCCAACTGCGCAACAGGCTCCACTGTGACAACACCACATGTCAAACTTGGAATATGCCTGGCTTCAAGAACGCTTCCAGAATTGGGCGCTGCAATAGCCGTAGCAAGGAGTACTGGGGGTACAGTCAGATCCTCTGGTTTTGTCGCACGGCCGCATCCTGCCAAACCTGCAAGTAATGGAATAGCAACTGCCAATGAGCGCAAAGTTCCATTAGAATCCATGCCACTTTTCGTGCCCCCATGTAAAGAACGCATGTGGTAATATATAGTAGATAAGGTTTATATACGTTACCATTTCCTGCCACATATTATAAATACTGTCAAATTCCATTATTTTTATTGAGAAAATCGACGTATAACTTGACTCCGTCCTTGAAGCTGACTTTGGGGCTCCAGCCAAGTTTTTCCAGTTTTGATATGTCCAATAGCATTAGTGGAACATCGCCCACCCAACCCACATTGGAACCAGTATATTTGAATAGTGGATCCACGCCGAGAGCATTACACATTAGCTTGGCAAGATGATTGACAGTAACTTTTTCCTGGCTGCCCACATTGTACACATCATAGTGATGTTTTTGATTTTTCACTGCAGTTAGCATGGCAGAAACACAATCAGATATGTGCAAATAGGATTTGTCCTGCTTCCCATCTCCCAAAATCTCGAGTTCGTGGGGATTTTTCTTGAGCTTATTGTAAAAATCAAACATCACACCGTGATTGCTTCGTTCACCAAAGATATTGGCA
>Ga0233425_10004708_pt1 | contig 22511 bp, 17 predicted proteins | sample Watercolumn_Towu_2_FD_181712 | JGI IMG/M metagenome (GOLD analysis project Ga0233425, IMG submission 181712) | Freshwater microbial communities from Lake Towuti, South Sulawesi, Indonesia - Watercolumn_Towuti2014_140_MG | ecosystem: Environmental > Aquatic > Freshwater > Lake | place... | reverse complement strand
GCACGCAGCGCCGGCGAGCTTGAGAGACTGGGAACAGCAGGAGCTCGCCGAGCGAATTGAATGGCGTCAAGCGCATTCATCGCGGATGCGTTGGCCCTGATCCTCAGTCCATTCACTGCTACTAGATGAAGGGACTACACAGGTGCTACACAGTCGTTAAGAAGGCGAAATAACAAAGGTATTTCAATAGCATGGCCGCCTACCAGTACATCTATGTGATGAAGGGCCTGACCAAGATCTACCCGGGCCAACGCGAGGTGTTGAAGGACATCTGGCTGTCGTTCCTGCCCGGGGCCAAGATCGGCGTGCTGGGCTACAACGGCGCGGGCAAGTCGACGCTGCTCCGGATCATGGCGGGCGTCGACAAGGACTTCGGCGGCGAGGCGTGGCTGGCCGAGGGCGCCAGCGTGGGCATGCTGACGCAGGAGCCCGAGCTCGACGGCGAGCTCACGGTCGCCGAGAACGTCATGGCGGGTCTCGGCGAGACCAAGAGGATGCTCGACCGCTTCAACGAGGTGAGCGAGAAGCTGGGTTCGGTCGAGGACCCCGACGAGATGACCAAGCTGATCGAAGAGCAGGCCCAGCTCCAGGAGAAGATCGACGCCGCCGGCGCCTGGGAACTCGACCGCACCATCGAGATCGCCATGGACGCGCTGCGCTGTCCGCCGGGGGAGGCGGAAGTGGCGAAGCTCTCGGGTGGCGAGAAGCGGCGCGTGGCGCTGTGCCGCCTGCTGCTGCAAAAGCCCGACCTGCTGCTGTTGGACGAGCCCACCAACCACCTCGACGCCGAATCCGTCGCGTGGCTCGAACGGTTCCTCAAGGAGTACAAGGGCACCGTCGTGCTGGTGACGCACGACCGCTATTTCCTCGACAACGTCACGGGCTGGATTCTCGAGCTCGACCGTGGCCGCGGCATTCCCTACGAAGGCAACTACTCCTCGTGGCTCGGGCAGAAGCAGCAGCGCCTGGCGCAGGAAGGCAAGGAGGAGGGCGCCCGCCAGCGCACCCTGCAGCAGGAGCTGGAATGGGTGAAGGCGAGCCCGCGCGCGCGCCAGGCCAAGAGCAAGGCGCGCTACCAGGCGTTCGAGGCGCTGCTGCAGCAGAGCCGCGAGCGCGCGCCAGAGACCGCGCAGATCATCATCCCGTCGGGGCCGCGCCTCGGCCAGGAGGTGATCGAGGCCAAGGATCTGAGGAAGGGCTACGGCAACCGGCTGCTGATCGAGGACCTGAGCTTCCGCCTGCCGCCCGGCGGCATCATCGGCGTGATCGGGCCGAACGGCGCCGGCAAGACCACGCTGTTCCGCATGATCGTGGGCCAAGAGAAGCCCGACGGCGGCACGATCAGGATCGGCGAGACCGTGAAGCTCGGCTACGTGGACCAGAGCCGCGACACCCTCGGCGCCGACAAGACGGTGTGGGAGGAGATTTCCAACGGCGCCGACGTGATCGAGCTGGGCGAGCGCAAGATGTCGAGCCGCGCCTATTGCGGCGCGTTCAATTTCAAGGGCCCGGACCAGCAGAAGAAGGTGGGGCAGCTGTCGGGCGGCGAGCGCAACCGCGTGCACCTCGCCAAGATGCTGAAGTCGGGCGCCAACCTCCTGCTGCTCGACGAGCCGACCAACGACCTCGACGTCGACACGCTGCGCGCGCTCGAGGACGCGCTGGCGGCGTTCGCGGGCTGCGCCGTGATCATCAGCCACGACCGCTGGTTTCTCGATCGCATCGCCACGCACATCCTCGCGTTCGAAGGCGACAGCCACGTGGAATGGTTCGAGGGCAACTTCCAGGATTACGAGGCGGACAAGAAGCGCAGGCTCGGCGACGAGGCGGTCGAGCCGCACCGCATCAAGTTCAAGCCGCTGACGCGCTGACCGCCCGTCGGCGCCGCCGCGCCGTCAGTTCTGCGCGATCTGCTTGGCCTTGGCGTTGAGTTGCACGAGCTTGTTGTCGAGCGCCGCGATCAGGCCGTCGATCTTGCCCTGATTCTGTTGCAGAACGGACGAGAAGTCGGCGCGCTGGGCGATTGCCATCGAGCTGCCCTCGACGACGATGTCCAGAATCTTGTAGGCGCCGGCCGGCCGTTCGATGCGCCATTCCACGCGCACCGGATCGCGGCCCGGACGGACCACCAGGCTTTCCACGAACGCCACGCGGCCCTCGGCGCGGGTGCCGAGTATCTTCAACGTCTCGCCGGCATACTCGTTGAACCGCAATGCCCAGGTCAGCAGCGTCATCTCCTCGAACTTGGCGAGGTAGGCCTTGCGCTGCTCGTCGGTCGCGCGCTGCCAGGCGCGGCCCATCACGAACTGGCCGATCGTCGGCACGTCGAACCCGGCGATGAACAGCGCGCGGAACTTCTCCAGCCGCCGGTCGAGCGGCAGCCCCTTCTCCTTGATCACCTCGATGGCGCTGTCGGCGAGCTCCTTGACGAACACGCCGGCGCCGTCGTCGAAATCGCCGGCGCGCACGGGCGCGGCCGCGAGCCCTGCGGCAAGCGCGGCGCCGATCGCGATCAACGCGGTGCGTCGTGGAAGCATCGCTCCAACTCTCCCGTGGCGGAAGGCCCTGCCGGCGGCGGGCCGGAGGGGGTATATGCCCCGAATCGCCGTTCCGCGCCAGCGCGCCGGCGGCCTGGCAGCTATTCCAACTTGGCCTGCTGGCGCAGCTTCTGGCGCTTGTCGCGCAACGCCTTGATCAGGCCGTCGAACTGGCCCTGGTTCTGCTGCACCACGGCGGTGTAGTCGGCGCGCTGCGCGATGGCGAGGCTCGTGCCCTCCGCCACGATGTCCAGGATCTTGTAGCCCTCGCTGCCCTTCTCGATGCGCCAATCCACCCGGATCGAGGGCTTGCCCGGCCGGATGATCGAGCTTTCCAGCAGGACGGCCTTGCCCTCCTCGCGCAGGTTGTCGATCACCAGCTTCTCGCCGGCATACTGGTCGAAGCGGAGCGCCCAGGTGAGGATCGTCACGTCCTCGAACACCGCGAGATATGCCGCCTTCTGCGGGTCGGTCGCCTTGGTCCAGGCCCGGCCGGCCACGAACTTGCCGATGGTCGGCACGTCGAAGCCTTCGGCGAACAGCTGGCGGAAAACCTCGATGCGCTGGGGCTGCGTCAGGTCCTTCTTGTTCAGGACCTCGATGGTGCGGTCGGCGAGGTTCTGCAGGAACTGGCGCGCGCCTTCGGCGTATTCGCTGGCGGCCGCGGCCGGGCGTACCGCCGCGGACGCCGCGAGGGCGGCGGAAAGAATGGCGATGCCGACGGCACGTCGCGTCAGCATGGGCAACACCTTATTCGGGCCGCAGCGAAACCTGCTCCGCCGGCGCGGTCCGCGGAACCGGCATCGGCGCCATGCCCTGCACCTGCGGGACGATGACCACCGGCGCAAGCCCCTGCTTCTGCGGCGCCAGGATCCCCGGGGAGGCCGGTTCCTGGCCGCTGATCGTGGGCACGCCCTGGTTCGCCGAAGGCACGCCGTTGCGGATCTCGTCGTCGCGGCGCTGGCGGTACAGGCTGCGCACCGTGGCGTAATAGTCGATCGACGTGCGCTCGACCTCGTCCAGCGTGTCGATGTTGCGCGAGCGCAGGTCGAGGGCGGTCAGCACCGTGCGCGCCCAGGGCCCGTAGTCCGGCCCGTAGAAGCGCAAGACCAGGCCCACCGGGTCGATGAACCCGTCCACCACCAAGCCCACCGTGTCGCGCGGGTTCGAGGGCCCGTAGATGGGCAGCATCATGTACCAGCCCTCTTGGAAGCCCCATACGCCCAGGGTCTGGCCGAAATCCTCGTCGTGGTATTTGATTCCCATCACCGAGTCGGCGAAGTCGAGCAGGCCGCCCAGGCCGAGCGTGGTGTTGAACACGAACCGGCCGGCGGTGTCGCGCGCGCGGTCCAGGTTGCCTTGCAGCAGGTCGTTGATCAGGATCAGCGGCGAGCGGGCGTTGCGGAGAACGTTGTGGATCGCGTCGCGCACCGGCTCGGGCACGCCGGTGCGGTACATGCCGGCGATCGGCCGGAACAGCAGCTGGTCGAACGCGTAGTTCAGCTCGAAGACGTAGCGGTTGAAGTCTTCCCACGGGTCGTTGGCCTCGTCGTAGGCCGCGCGGGCGTCGGGATCCGTTGGCGGAGTGCTGCACGCGGAAGTCAGCACCAGGGCCGCAAGGGCCGATGCCATCAGGCTCCGCTTCAGGCTGTTTTTCATTTTCTGTCTCGACCAACCAACACCGCAACCGTCCCGCATCTTGCCCGCGCGGTTCGATCTGCCCGCTGCGAGGCTTGCCCTGGGCGCGTCCGCAGCCTTCCCGACGCGGGCCGTCTCCGGCCAAGGGGCATAGGCCTCGCTTGCGTCAACCCGTATCAGATTCGGCTTGGGACACAAATTGGATTCCCCGGAATTGTGTGTTTCTCGACACCATTGTTGCAGGGTTGCCACTAATAACGGGTTAACTGCATCTCTGCCCGCTGAGGGTCAATTTTCGGCTCGACACGTTGTTTAGAGAGATATAAAGATATTTTTATAAGTTTCTACGTTGGTGAGGGTATGGACGATCTGTTGGCGGGCTTGCGTGCCGCCGCCGAGCCCACGCGGCTCAGGCTGTTGGCGCTATGCGCCCATGCCGAGCTCACGGTCAGCGAGCTCACGCAAATCCTGGGGCAGAGCCAGCCGCGCGTCTCGCGCCACTTGAAGCTTCTGTGCGAGGCCGGGCTGCTCGACCGCTTCCGCGAGGGGACCTGGGTATTCTATCGCCTGGCCCAGCGCGACGCGGGGGCGGAGCTTACCCGCACGATCATCGACCAGGTGCCGCCCGAGGATGCCACGCTGGCCCGGGATTTGGCCCGGTTGGAGGATGTCCGCCGCGCCCGCGCCGAATCGGCGGCCGCCTATTTCCGCGCCAACGCGCCGCGCTGGGACCGGATCCGCTCGCTGCACATCGACGATGCCGAGGTGGAGCACCGGCTGCTCGACATGCTGCCGCGGGAGGGAATCGAGGACCTGCTCGACATCGGCACCGGCACGGGGCGGATGATCGAGCTGTTCGCGGGCCGCGCCGAGCGCGCGGTCGGCATCGACCTGTCGCGCGAGATGCTGGCCGTGGCGCGCGCCAATCTCGACAAGGCGGGCCTGCGCAACTGCCTGGTGCGCCAGGGCGACATGTACCAGCTGCCGCTGCCCGACCAGTCGTTCGACGCCGTGATCGTCCACCAGGTCCTGCACTACGCGGACGAGCCGGCCGAGGCGATCGAGGAGGCCGCGCGGGTGCTGAAGCCCGGGGGCCGGCTGATCGTGGTCGATTTCGCGCCGCACGATCTGGAGAACCTGCGCAGCGAACATGCGCACCGGCGGCTCGGGTTCCGCGACGACGAGATCGCGGGTTGGGCCAAGGCCGCGGGCCTGGAAACCGACCCGGTGGTGCACTTGGCGGGCAAGCCCTTGACCGTGGGCATCTGGCGCGCGATTCGCCGTGCGCCCGCGGCGCCGGCACGCATCGCCGCGCAGCGCGCGGAGGGCCGCAAACGATGAGCGCCGCGCGCCGCTTGCAGCTCTCCTTCGAGTTTTTTCCGCCGAAGACGCCGGAGATGGAGCAGCGCCTTTGGCAGGCGATCACGGCGCTCGCGCCGCTCAAGCCGCGATTCGTGTCCGTCACCTACGGTGCCGGCGGCACCACGCGCGACCGCACGCACGCGACCGTCGCGCGCATCCGCGCGGAAACCGACCTGGAGCCGGCCGCGCACCTTACCTGCGTCGGCGCCGCGCGCGCCGAGATCGACGAGATCGCGCGGCGCTACTGGCAGGCGGGCGTCCGGCATGTCGTGGCGCTGCGCGGCGACCCGCCCGAGGGGCTCGGCGGCCGCTACCGTCCGCACCCCGGCGGCTATGCCTTCGCCGCCGACCTGGTGGCCGGTCTGAAGCGCGTGGCCGGCTTCCACGTCTCGGTGGCGGCCTTCCCCGAAACCCATCCCGAGGCGCAAAGCCCGGAGGCCGACCTCGACAACCTGAAGCGCAAGATCGACGCCGGCGCGGAAACCGCCATCACGCAGTATTTTTTCGAAGCCGCGACCTTTCTGCGCTTTCGCGACCGCGCGCGGGCCATGGGCGTCGCGGTGCCGATCGTGCCCGGCCTGCTGCCGATCACGAACTTCCAGCAGGCCTTGGCGTTCAGCCAGCGCTGCGGCACATCGGTGCCGGCTTGGCTGCATCGGCGCTTTGCCGGGCTCGACCAGGATCCGGCGGCGCGCCACGCGGCGGCGGTCGAAGTCGCGGCCAGCCTCGCCGGCGAGCTGATCGCCAACGGCGTGGACGCGCTGCACCTCTACACGCTCAACCGGGCGGAATTGACGCGCGAGATCTGCGCGGCGATAGGCGTCGCCGGCGCGACGTCCGCCGCAGCCTAGGCGGGCAGGACGGCGGGCGATGAGCGGACTGCTGGCGGCCCTGCGCGAGCGCGTTCTTTTGTGCGACGGCGCGATGGGCACCCAGGTGCAGGCGCGCGACCTCGACGTCGAGCGCGACTACCTGGGCTGCGAGAACTGCACCGAGGTCCTGAATAGGGGCCGGCCCGACCTGGTGCGCGAAATCCACCGCGGCTACCTGCAAGCCGGCTCGGACGTCGTTCAGACCAACAGCTTCGGCGGTTCGCCGATCACGCTGGCGGAATTCGGCCTCGAAGCCGAGGCGCGCGCGCTCAACAAGGCCGCCGCGGTCCTGGCGCGCGAGGCGGTGGCCGACATGAAGGACGGACGCCGGCGCTTCGTGCTGGGGTCGGTGGGGCCCGGAACCAAGCTGCCGACGCTCGGCCACATCGACTACCAGAGCGTCGAGGACGCCATCGCCGTGCAGTGCGCCGGCTTGGTCGAAGGTGGCGTGGACGGAATCCTCGTGGAAACCTGCCAGGACCCGTTGCATTTCAAGGCCGCGGTCAACGGCGCCAAGCGCGCGCGCCGCGCGGCGAACGCGGCGCTCCCGATCCTGCTGCAGGTGACGGTCGAGACCACCGGCACGCTCCTGGTCGGCACCGACATCGCGGCGGCGGCGACGGTCGCCCGGGCGCTGGACGTGGACTCGATGGGTCTCAATTGCGCCACCGGCCCGCGCGAGATGGCCGAGCATGTGTGGTGGCTGCGCGAGAACTGGCCGGGCTTGGTCACGGTGCAGCCCAACGCGGGCCTGCCCGAGCTGGTCGACGGCCGCACGCGCTATCCGCTGACGCCGGAAGAGCTCGTGAGCTGGATGGAGCGGTTCGTCGCCGAGGACGGCGTCAATCTGATCGGCGGTTGCTGCGGCACCACGACGGCGCACATCGCCGCGCTCGACGCCATGCTGCGCCGGCGCGCGCCCACGGGCGATAGCCGTCCCGCGCCGTTGCAGCGCGGCGCCAAGTGGACGCCGTCGATCGCCTCGCTCTACGGACAGGTGCCGCTGCGTCAGGAGAACGCGTATCTCTCCGTCGGCGAGCGCTGCAACGCCAACGGCAGCAAGAAATTCCGCGAGCTGCAGGAAAAGGGCGACTGGCAGGGCTGCGTCGAGATGGGCCGCGACCAGGTGCGCGAGGGATCGCATGCGCTCGACGTCTGCACCGCGTTCGTCGGCCGCGACGAGGTCAAGGAGATGGCCGAGGTGGTTTCGCGCATGCGCGGATCTGTGAACGCGCCGCTGGTGATCGACTCGACCGAGTACGCGGTGCTGGAATCGACGCTGAAGCTCTACGGCGGCAAGCCGATCATCAACTCGATCAACTTCGAGGACGGGGAGGAACCGGCGGCCAAGCGCCTCGGGCTCGCCAAGCGGTTCGGCGCAGCCGTCGTGGCGCTCACCATCGAAGAAAAGGGCATGGCCAAGACCACCGAGGACAAGGTGCGCGTGGCCAAGCGGCTGTACGACTTCGCGGTCAACCGGCACGGCCTGCCGGCGTCCGACCTGCTGTTCGATCCGCTGACGTTCACCATCTGCACGGGCAACGAGGACGACCGCAAGCTCGGCCTATGGACGCTGGAGGCGATCGAGGCGATCGCCCGGAACATGCCGGAGTGCCAGATCGTCCTGGGCCTGTCGAACATCTCGTTCGGCCTCAAGCCGGCGGCGCGGGCGGTGCTGAACTCGGTGTTCCTCGACCACGCGCTGAAGCGCGGCATGACCGGCGCCATCGTGCACGTCTCGAAGATCGTGCCCCTGCACAGGCTGGCGCCGGCGGAGGTCAAGGCGGCCGAGGACCTGATCTTCGACCGCCGCGCGCCGGGCTACGATCCGCTGCAGGCGTTCATCGCCCTGTTCAAGGACCGCCAGGAGGAAGCCGCGGCCAAGCGGCAACGGCCGGAGCGCGTGGAGGAACGCCTCAAGCTGCGCATCGTCGACGGCGACCGGGCGGGGCTGAGCGACGACCTGGCCGAGGCGCTGAAGGCCCACAAGCCGCTCGACATCATCAACACGTTCCTGCTCGACGGCATGAAGGTGGTGGGCGAGCTGTTCGGCGCGGGCAAGATGCAGCTTCCCTTCGTGCTGCAATCCGCCGAAACCATGAAGGCGGCGGTGAAGTATCTCGAGCCGTTCATGGAGCGGGTCGATGGCGCGGCGAAGGGCACGGTCGTGCTCGCCACGGTCAAGGGCGACGTGCACGACATCGGCAAGAACCTCGTCGACATCATCCTCACCAACAACGGCTTCCGCGTCGTCAACCTGGGCATCAAGCAGCCGATCGACGCGATCCTGAAGGCGGCAAGCGAGCACAAGGCCGACGCCATCGGCATGTCGGGCCTGCTGGTGAAATCCACGGTCGTGATGAAGGACAACCTCGAGGAAATGTCGCGCCAGGGCGTCAAGACGCCGGTGCTGCTGGGCGGCGCCGCCTTGACGCGGCGCTACGTCGAGACCGATTGCGTGCAGTCCTACGCCTGCGGGCGCGTGGCCTATGCCGGCGACGCGTTCGACGGCCTCGACCTGGCCACCAAGGTGGTCGAGGGCAAGTTCGACCGGCACCTGGACGCGCGCAAAGCCGCGAACCAGAACAAGCCCGCGAACCGCCGCCGCACGCTCGGCCGCGCGACCGATGCGGCGCTCAGGCCTGTGGACGCGGAGGAAACGCGCCTGCGCCGTTCAGAACTGGGCACGGGCGTGGACGTGCCCGCGCCGCCGTTCTGGGGCGCGCGGCTGATCGAGAACACGCCGATCCGCGCGCTCTTGCCCTACCTCAACGACCGCATGCTCTACCAGTTCCACTGGGGCTACCGGAAGGAAGGCCGGACGCTCGATGACTACATGGTGTGGGCGCGGCAGGAGCTGAAGCCGATCCTGAAGCGCCTGATCGCGGTGTGCGAGCAGCAGCAGATCCTGGAGCCGCGCGCGGCCTACGGCTATTGGAAGGCGGCGGGCGAGGGCAACGACCTGATCGTGTTCGACACGGACGGCGCGACGCCGCTCGCCCGCTTCGCCCTGCCGCGCCAGGCCGGCCCCGACGGCCTGTGCATCGCCGACTTCTTCCGCGACGCGTCGCTGGGGCCGAAAAAGCGCGACGTGATCGGCCTGCAGGTCGTGACCGTCGGCCAGCGCGCGTCCGACGTTGCGCGGGAATGGTTCGCCGACAACCGCTACCAGGACTACCTCTACCTGCACGGCCTCGGCGTCGAGATGGCCGAGGCGATGGCGGAATACGTGCACACGAAAATCCGCGCCGAGCTCGGCTTCGCCGCCGAGGATTCGCGCGAGATGGAGGCGCTGCTGCGCCAGGGCTATCGCGGCTCGCGCTACAGCTTCGGCTATCCCGCCTGCCCCAAACTCGAGGACCAGGCGCCGATCCTGAAGCTCTTGGGCGCCGAGCGCGTCGGCGTCTCGTTAAGCGACGAGTTCCAGCTCCACCCCGAGCAGTCCACGAGCGCGATCGTCGTCCACCACCCCCGGGCGAAGTATTTCTCGGTGTAGGGCTGTCTATGCCGCTTTCTTCCGGTTCGCCTCCAGCCGCGCGTCGACCAGCGCCACGGTCGCGTCGATCGTGGGGTGGCTCAGCCCCTTCTGCCTGGCGATGAGCTGGACCAGCTTGTCGGCGCGCTCGATGTACGGCATGCCGTTGTTGAGCGCGCGCGCGGCCGAGGATGGGCGCGAGAGGCTTTGCGCTGCCGCGGCGTACTTCTCGAACGGCACCAGGTCGGCAGGCGCCGCGCCCAGCTTCACGCACAGATCGTTGACGAAATTGTACACCGAGCGCGAGGTTTCGATGTCGCTGTGCACGGCCTCCTGGGCCGTGCGCATGCCGTCGGGGGTGACGCAGCGGTAGTTGCCCGCGAGCAGCATCGCCCATTTGGCCAGCGGCACGAAGATCGAGTCGTGCACCTTGAGCTTCACCGGCAGCTCGATCTTGCCCTCCGGCGCGTCGTAGCGGACCGCCTCGATCTCCTGCTCGAGCTGGCGCAGGATCGCCGTGTGCTTGTCGGAGTCGAAGCGCGCGACCTTGAAGTTCGTCGGCAACGTGACTTGCAGGAAGTTGACCTTCTGCTCGGGCGGGCGGATCGCCTGCGGGTCCGGGCTGCACAGCGTCAGAAGCGCGGGGTCGAAATTGTTCCACACCGTCGGATCGGTATAGGCGGGCTTCAGCGCGTCGTGGTTCAGCCCCGGGATGCGCCGGACATAGGGCAGCGGCGGCATGTTCATGATCGACATGCAGGGCACGCGCGATCTTGCGACCGCGTCGAGCAGCTCGCGCACGCCGAGCGAGCGGTACTGCGGTTCCTGCATCGCGAGGCCCACGAGATCGTAATCCCGTGGGTTGACGCCCGCCGCACCCCCGGCGGTGACCTTGCCCGGCAGCTTGCGCGAGTCGAGCTCGACCGGATCCTTGCGTCCGCGCACCGGCAGGCGCACGCGGAAGCCCTCGGCGTTGATCAGGTCCGCTTCGGCCGGCAGGCACACCAGATGCAGCTTGTGTCCGCCGAACAGGATCTTGGAAGCGAGCAGCGACCCATAGGACGCGCCCATGAGCAGAATCTTGTACGTCGCCGGCATGGCGTTCCGTCCCCGTGTGAAAAGTTGAGCAGCAAATAAGGCTCGGGCCTTGGTCGGCCTCTAGGACGCCATGCTATGGGCCACGCCGGGCCAATGCAACGAATCCCGATGGTGCGGTGCCGCAAAGCTTCGCGCGGAACGGAAGCGCCTATTTCTTGAGCGCGCGCTCCAGCATGTCCAGCCGGTCCTGGCCCCAGAACGGCTCGCCCTTGTAGAGGTACCAGGGGGCGCCGAACACCTGCGCTTTGATCGCTTCCTCGGTGTAACGTTCGTAGATCTGCACGATCTCAGGCGCGAGGCTCGCGTTCAGCAACTTCTTGCCGTTGAAGCCCTCGGCCTCGGCGATCTTGGCGAGGGTTTCCGGATCGGCGATGTTCTTTTCCAAGGCCCACATCGCTTCCAGGATCGCGCCCGAAAGCCGGCCTACGTCGCCGCCCTCTTTGTCCGCCGTGATCGCGAGCAGTGCCGCGGGCTTCGAATCGGCCGGGAAATACTTCGGCTGCAGGTTCAGCTTGGCGCCGAGATGCTCGCTCCACCGCTTCAGCTCGATCAGGCGATAGGTCTGGCGCTGCGTCGGGCGTTTGTTGACCGGCAGGCCGCCCGACTGCGGGAAGATCTTGCCGTAATCCACGGGCTTGAAGTTCACCCTGGCGCCGGCGGCCGCGGCCAGCTTCAGGAACCGCTTGTGGCCCATGTAGGTCCACGGGCTCTGGTGCGAATAGTAGTAGTCGATGGTCTTGGCCGCCGTTTTCATCCCGCCTTCTCCGCCCGTTTTGACGCTTCACGCTCGCGCAGGACCTTGCGCTGGATCTTGCCGGTGGTGGTCATCGGCAGTTCGTTCACGAACTCTACCATGCGCGGGTATTCGTGCGCCGCCAGGCGCGTGCGCACCCACGCCTGAACCTCGCCGACCAGACGATCGTCCGGCGCGACTCCCGGCTTGGCGACGATGAAGGCCTTGACCGCCTCGGTGCGCACCGGGTCGGGCACGCCGATCACCGCGGCCATCGCGACGGCGGGATGCTTCAACAGGCAGTCCTCGATCTCCGCCGGGCCGATGCGGTAGCCGGCCGAGGTGATCACGTCGTCGCTGCGGCCCTGATAACGGAAATACCCGTCGGGCTCGCGCCGCGCCGTGTCGCCGGTTATCAGCCAATCGCCCGCGAATTTGGCGCGCGTGGCCTCCAGGTTGCGCCAGTACGCCAGGAACATCACCGGATCGGGCCGGCGCACCGCCACGTTGCCCGGCGTTCCGTCCAGCAGCTCGTTGCCCGCGTCGTCGACGATCGCAACGCGGTGGCCGGGGACCGCGCGCCCCATCGCCCCGGGCTTGGCCGGCATGATGCCGGCGCAATTGCCGACCACCAGGTTGCACTCGGTCTGGCCGTAGAATTCGTTGATGGTCAGGCCGAAGGTGGCGCGGCCCCAGTCCAGCAGCTCGCCGCCCAGCGTCTCGCCGCCGCTGCCGATCGAGCGCATGGCATAGGCATGGCGCTTCCGCGGGTTCTCGACTTGCCGCATCATCTTGAGCGCCGTCGGCGGCAGGAAGCTGTTGCGCACGCCGTATCTCGCCAGCACCGCGAACGCCTCCTCCGGGTCGAACTTGCGCATGCGGTAGGCGAGCACCGGCACGCCGTGATGCCAGGCCGGCAGCAGCACATCCAGTAATCCGCCGATCCATGCCCAGTCCGCCGGCGTCCACATCAGGTCGCCGGGCTGTGGGAAGAACTCGTGCGGGAATTCCACGCCCGGCAGATGCCCCAGCAGCACGCGATGCGCGTGCAGCGCGCCCTTGGGCTGGCCCGTGGTGCCGGAGGTGTAGATGATGAGGGCCGGGTCGTCCGCCGCGGTGGCGACGGGATCGAAGCGGTCGGACGCCGCCTCGACCGCGGGCCAGAACGCGATCGGCTGGTCGCCCTGGGCGAAGCACAGGTTGGCGTCGCCGCCGCTGCCGGCGTCGGTCAACAGGACCGTGCGTAACTCCCCCAGGCCGCCGCGGATCGGCGCGATCTTCACCAGGCCCGCCGCGTCGGTGACCAGTCCCCGCGCGCCGCAGTCGGCGAGGCGGTATTGCAGGGCTTCCCGGCCGAACAGCGCGAACAGCGGCACGGCGATCAGTCCTGCCTTGTACGCCGCGACATGGGCGATCGCGGTTTCGGGCGATTGCTGCAACAGGATACCCAGGCGGTCGCCGCGCTTCATTCCCTGCGCGAGAAGCACGTTGGCAAGTCGGTTCGACAGGCGCGCGATGTCGCGGAACGTGTAGCGCCGCTCCGCCCCCGCTTCGTCGCGGTAGATGAGCGCGAGCTTCGCCCCGTCCTGGCGGTCGGAGACGTCGGCGCCGATGTTGTAGCGCGCCGGCACGCGCCAGCGGAACTTGGCGACGGCCTCCTCGTAGCTCTTGGCGGGCTGCAACACGCGTTCCTCTCCCACCCGGGGATGATACAATCGCGCCATGCCCGACGGTACCCGCCTCGCGGATTGGCGCAGCACCGCCTGCCCGCACGACTGCCCCAGCACCTGTGCGCTGGAGGTCGAGCGGCTGGACGAGCGGCGCATCGGCAAGGTGCGCGGCGCCGCCGCCAACCCGTACACGGCCGGCGTGGTCTGCGCCAAGGTCGCGCGCTACGCCGAGCGCGTGCACCACCCCGACCGGCTGACGCGACCCTTGAAGCGGGTCGGCGACAAGGGCGTGGGCCGTGCCGCGTTCGCCGAGATTTCCTGGGACGAGGCGCTCGACCGCACCGCCGAGGCGCTCGTCCGCGCGGCCCAGAAGGACGGGCCCGAGGCGGTCTGGCCCTATTTCTACGCCGGCACCATGGGCTTGGTGCAGCGCGACGGCATCGAGCGGCTGCGCCACGTCATGCGCTATTCGCGCTTCTATTCCACCATCTGCGTGACGCTGGCCGACGCCGGGTACCTCGCGGGCGCCGGCGTCAAGCGCGGCGCGGATTCGCGCGAGATCGCGGAGTCCGACCTGATCGTGGTCTGGGGCGGCAATCCGGTTTCGACCCAGGTCAACGTGATGACCCACATCGCGCGCGCCAAGAAGAGCCGCGGCGCGAAGCTGGTGGTGGTCGACCCCTACCGCACCGGCACGGCCGAGCAGGCGGACATGCATCTCTGCCTCAGGCCCGGCACCGACGGGGCGCTGGCCTGCGCCGTGATGCACGTGCTGTTCAAGGAGGGCTTCGCCGACCGCGACTACCTCGCGCGCTACACGCGCGACGCCGACCGGCTGGAGCGGCACCTGGAGACGCGCACGCCGTCCTGGGCGGCGGCGATCACCGGACTTTCCGAGAGCGAGATCGTCGCGTTCGCGCGGCTTTACGGTTCGACCAAGCGCGCCTACATCCGGTTAGGCTATGGCTTCACGCGCATGCGCAACGGCGCGGCGCAGATGTTCGCGGCCTCGTGCCTGCCCGCGGTGACCGGCGCGTGGCAGCACCGCGGCGGCGGCGCGCTTTACGGGATGTCCTCGATCTATCGCCTGGACAAGACGCTGATCGAGGGCCTCGACGTGCTCGACAAGTCCGTGCGCGCGCTCGACCAGTCGCGCATCGGGCCGATCCTCTTGGGCGATAAACGCGACCTCGGCAATGGCCCGCCGGTCGCGGCCCTGTTCATCCAGAACACCAATCCGATGGTCGTGTGCCCGGAATCGCTGAAGGTGCGCGACGGGTTCCGGCGCGGCGACCTGTTCGTGTGCGTGCACGAGCAGTTCATGACCGACACGGCCGCGATGGCCGACATCGTGCTGCCCGCCACCACGTTCCTGGAGCACGACGATCTGTACCAGGCCAGCGGCCACACGCACCTGCAGGTCACGAAGAGGGTGATCGAGCCCTTGGGCGAGGCGCGCTCGAACCACGAGGTGATCTGCGCGCTGGCCAAGTGCCTGGGCGCGAAGCATCCCGGCTTCGAGATGTCGGCCTGGGAGATGGTGGACCGCACGTTGAAGGCGTCGTTCCTGCCCGATGCGGAAACGGCGTGGCGCATGGGCTGGATCGACGTGGGCTACGATTTCCGCACGGCGCATTTCCTCGACGGGTTCGAGACGCCGGACCGGCGCTTCCATTTCGCGCCGGACTGGAAGCGCCTGGGGCTCGGCCACGCCGCCATGCCCGCGCTGCCCGACCACATGGACGCGATCGACAAGGCCGACGCCGCGCATCCGTTCCGGCTCGTCGCCGCGCCGGCGCGGCAGTTCCTGAACACCAGCTTCACCGAGACGCCGACGTCGCGCGCGCGCGAGCAGCGCCCACGCGCCATGATCCACCCCGAGGACTGTGCGGCGCTCGGCCTCGCGGACGGCGGCTTGGTCAGGATCGGCAATCGCCGGGCCGAGGTGGTGGTGCATGTGCGGCCGTTCGACGGCGTGCAGCGCGGCGTGGTGGTGGTCGAGAGCATCTGGCCCAATTCCGCGTTCCGCGACGGCGTGGGCATCAACGCCCTGGTCTCGGCCGACGCGGCGCCGCCGCGCGGCGGAGCGGTGTTCCACGACACCGCCGTCTGGCTCAAAGCCACGAACTGATGGCCCGGGACCCGAAGCTTCCGCAGGCGCGCGGAACCGACGCGGCAGTCGCCGAGTTCCTGAAGAAAGTGGCGGCGGCGCCGCAACGCGCGGCCTCGGCGGCGCGCGGCCGGCTGATCGTGGCGCTCGACGCCACCGCGAGCCGCGAGCCCACCTGGGACCGCGCCTGCCAGATTCAGGCCGAGATGTTCCAGGTCACGGCCGCGCTCGGCGGGCTCGAGGTGCAGCTCGCCTACTACCGCGGCTTCGGCGAGTTCGAGGCCACGCCTTGGGTGGCCGACGCGCATGGGCTCGCCCGGCGCATGGCGGACGTGCGGTGCCTGGGCGGGCAGACGCAGATCGTGCGCGTGCTGCGCCACGCGCTGGGCGAAACCGCGGCGCGCAAGGTCAACGCGCTGGTGTTCGTCGGCGACTGCATGGAAGAGGACATCGACGCGCTGTCGCGCGCGGCGGGCGAGCTGGGCCTGAAGGGCGTGCCGTGCTTCATGTTCCAGGAAGGCGACGACCCGGTCGCCACGCGCGCGTTCCAGCAAGTGGCGAAGCTGACGGGCGGCGCCTGGTGCCCGTTCGACGCGGGCAGCGCCGAGCAGCTGCGCCAGCTCCTGCGCGCCGTCGCCGTGTTCGCCGCGGGCGGCCGCGCGGCGCTGGCCGACCACGGCAAGCGCAGCGGCGGCATGGCGCTCCGGCTCACGCACCAGCTCGGCCAGAAGAAGTAGCGATGATCGTCTGGCTGATCGTCGGCGTCGTGGTCGCCATCGCCGTGGTGATGGTCGCGCGGGGCTTCGCCGGCGCCGATCCCAGGTCGGTGGCCAAGGCGCTGCGCTGGACGGCGCTGGTGCTGGGCGGGGCGCTGGCGCTGTTCCTGCTGTTCACCGGCCGCGGCCAACAGGCGCTCTACACGCTGATCCTGCTCGGGCCGCTGCTGATGCGCTGGAAGGTGATGTTCAACCGCCTCAAGGGCATGATGGGCCCGTCGCCCGGGCAAAGTTCGGCCGTCGGCACCGCGTATCTCGACATGGAGCTCGACCACGACAGCGGCAGGCTCGACGGCGCGATCAAGGCCGGGCGCTTCGCCGGCCGGCGCTTGGGCGACTTGTCCGTGGCCGATCTCGCCGAGCTCATGGAGGAATGTCGCGGCGCCGATCCGCAATCCGTGGCGCTGGTCGAGGCGTTTCTCGATCGCGTGCATCCGGACTGGCGCGGCGCGGCCGGGCCGCAAGGTGCAGCGACCGGCGCCGCGCCCGCCGGCTTCGCCGGCGCGATGACGCCCGACGAGGCCCGGCGCATCCTGGAGGTGGGCGAGGACGCTTCCGAGGAGGACATCAAGGAGGCGCACCGGCGCCTGATGATGAAGATCCACCCCGACCAGGGCGGCTCGACCTACCTCGCGGCCAAGATCAACCAGGCGAAGGATGTGCTGTCGAAGAAGCGGCGGTGAGGACCGAAGGGAATGGTGGGCGTTGTAGGGATTGAACCTACGACCTCTCCCGTGTGAAGGGAACGCTCTCCCGCTGAGCTAAACGCCCGCCGCCGGAAGGCGGGTTGTATGACCGCCGCAAAGCCTGAGTCAAGCCGACCGGCTGGCCGCGGCGGATCCGGGGATTTCGCGGCAACGTGACCGCCCGGCGCCGGGCCGGGCGGCTAGGATCGGCCCATGCGTAGGCTGGCCATTGTGGTATTCGCGGGCCTGTTCCTGGCCGCCGCTCCAGGGGCGCGGGCGGCCGGCGAAACCGCGTTCCGCCTGGATTTCGAGGCCTATCTCGGCGGCTTCCGCATCCTGTCCGCGGCGTCGCAGGGGCGCTACGGCACGCAGGCCTACGCGATCGAGGTCGGCGCGCGCACGCGCGGCATCGTATCCTGGTTCGGCAACTGGGTGGGCCGCGGCGTGTCGCGCGGCGCCGCGGGGGCGGACGGCCTGCACCCGGCGACCTTCCGCGCCGACACGACCTGGCGCGGCGAGCCGCGTTTCGTCGAGCTGACCTACGGCCCCGGCGGTTCGGTCGCGGTCGCGGCCGATCCGCCCCCGGAGAAGGACAACCGCGATCCCGTGCCGGAAGCGGAGACGGTCGATACGATGGACGCGCTCAGCGCCGCGGTGGCGCTGATCCGCTCGGTCAACGCCGCCGGGCGCTGCAACGGCGCGGTGCGCGTCTACGACGGCCGCCGGCGCTTCGACATGCGGCTCGGCGACGACGGCCGGGAAACGCTGGAAAAGACCGGCTACGGCATTTTCGCGGGCGAGGCGCTGAAGTGCCGCGTGGCGATGCGGCGCATCGGCGGGTTCTGGAAGAATGTCGAGCATCCCGAGGACGGCAAACCGTCCTTCCTGTGGATGGCGCGGCTCGAGCCGGGTGGGCCGTACCTGCCCGTGCGCATTGCCGCGGAAACGCCGCTCGGCACGCTGGTGATGCACCTCACCGGCGCGGGCAAGCCGAACGGAGCGAACTGACGGCTAGTGCCGCGCGGCGCGGCGCAGATGCTGGTGCTGGATCGCGGTCAGCACGCCGAACCACAGGTTCTGGCGGCAGGCGTTCATGGCGCCGTCGACGCCGAGCTGGCGGACCAGGTCCGCGGCCAGCTTGTCCGTGGTCTGCTCGTCGTCGTTGGCCGCTTGGCCGAACTGGAAGGGAGGCACCTGGCATCTCCGCGGGGGAACAGGGCGCGGCTAAATAGGGGCGTTCGAGTCCGAACGCAACCGTTTATTTATTGCAGGTGCGGCGGCCGGTCGCGGCCACGCGGCTGACTAGCGAAAATTTAACCCTTTTCGCGCAACTTGGCGGGCTCGTCCGAAACCCTGTCCGGTGACACGATCTGAAACAATGTTTGAACGCTATACCATTGATCCGAAAGGACTCCTGGTGCATAACGGCGCCATGTCCTCCCCCCGGAGCGCGCGTTCCGCCGCGATCGTCGTCCTTGGCGCCGGCAAGGGCGAACGGCTCAAATCCTCCCTGCCCAAGGTCATGCACCGGGTTGCCGGCGTGCCGCTGATCCGCCACGTCCTCGACGAGGCGGCCAAGCTCGGCCCGGCGCGCACCGTGGCCGTCATCGGGCCGGGCATGGACGATGTCGCGGCCGAAGCCGGCTCCGCCACCGTCGCGATCCAAAAGAAGCCGCTCGGCACCGCCGACGCGGTCAAGGCGGCGCGCGCGGCGCTCGACCGCTTCGCGGGGGACGTGCTGGTGATCTACGGCGACAACCCGTTCGTTTCGGAAGAAACCATGCGCGCGCTGCTCGAGCGTCGCGCAGGTCCCGATGACCCCGCCGTCGTCGTGGTCGGCTTCGAGCCCGAGGACCGCCTGCGCTACGGCCGGCTGGTGCCGGGCAAGGGCGACCGGCTCTTGCGCATCGTCGAGTTCAAGGACGCTAGCGAGCGCGAGCGCGAACGGTTCACCGTGTGCAACTCGGGCGTCATGGCGCTGGACGGCCGGCGCCTGTTCGCGCTCCTCGACGCGATCCAGAGCCGCAATGCCGCCGGCGAGTTCTACCTCACGGACATCGTCGAGGTCGCCCGCGAGAAGGGCTTCGAGACCGCGTTCATCAAGCGGCCGGCGGACGAGTTCATCGGCATCGACACGCGCGCCCAGCTCGCGCGGGCCGAGGCGCACATGCAGGCGCGCCTGCGCGCCCGGGCGATGGAGAACGGCGCGACGCTGGTCGACCCCGCCACGGTCTATCTCAGCGCCGACACGCGGATCGGCCGCGACGTGGTGATCGGGCCGAACGTGGTGTTCGGCCCGGGCGTGACGGTGGCCGACGGCGTCGAGATCCTGCCGTTCTGCCACATCGACGGCGCCGTCATCGAGACGGGCGCGCGCGTGGGACCGTTCGCGCGGCTTAGGCCCGGGGCGCGCATCGGCCGCGACGCCCATATCGGCAACTACGTCGAGATCAAGAACGCGCGCATCGAGGACGGCGCCAAGGTCAACCACCTCACCTATGTCGGCGACGCGCGCGTGGGGGCGAAGGCGAACGTGGGCGCGGGCGCCATCACCTGCAACTACGACGGCTTCGGCAAATATTTCACCGACATCGGCAAGGGGGCGTTCATCGGCTCGAACGCGGCCCTCGTGGCGCCGGTCAAGGTGGGCGACGGCGCCATCGTGGGCGCAGGCAGCGTGGTGACCGAGGACGTGCCGGCGGACGCGCTGCGCGTCGAGCGCGCGGCGCAGACCACGGTACCGGGCTGGGCGGCCAAGTTCCGGCGCATCAAGGCGGCGGAAAAGGCGGCCAAGGAAAAGGCCAAGGCGAAAGCCAAGGCGAAAGGCAGGTAAAGGATGTGCGGCATCATCGGCATCATCGGCAAGTCCGACGTCGCGCCCCAGATCCTCGACGGGCTGAAGCGCCTGGAGTACCGCGGCTACGACAGCGCGGGGATCGCCACGCTGGTGAACGGGCATATCGAGCGCCGCCGCGCCGAGGGCAAGCTCGGCAATCTCGAAGCGCTGCTGCGCCGCAGCCCGCTGCCCGGCAGGATCGGCATCGGCCACACGCGCTGGGCCACCCACGGCGCGCCGACCGAGGCCAACGCGCATCCGCACGCCACCGACCGCGTGGCCCTGGTGCACAACGGCATCATCGAGAACTTCCAGGAGCTGCGCGACGAGCTGACCAGGGCCGGCTGCAACTTCACGACGGAAACCGACACCGAGGCGGCGGTGCAGCTGTTGACCCACTACCTGCGCCAGGGCAAGACGCCGCACCAGGCGATGGCCGAGGCGATGAAGCGCCTGCGCGGCGCGTTCGCGATCGCCGTGATGTTCTCGGGGCATCACGACCTCCTGATGGGCGCCCGGCGCGGCGCTCCGCTGGCCGTGGGCTACGGCGACGGCGAGATGTATCTCGGCTCGGACGCCCTGGCGCTGGCGCCGTTCACCGACCGCATCTCGTTCCTGGAGGAGGGCGACTGGGTCGAGATTTCGTCCAAGGCGGCCGCGATGTTCGACGAGAACGGCAAGGCGGTCAGCCGCCCGGTCGTGCACACCCAGCTCTCGGGCGTGCTGACCGGCAAGGGCAACTACAGCCACTTCATGCTGAAGGAGATCTACGAGCAGCCGCAGGCGATCGGCGACACGCTGACGCAGCTCGTCAACCCGGCGCTGCGCAAGGTGATGCTGCCCGACCTGGGCGTCGATTTCGCCACGCTGCCGCGTATCACCATCGTGGCGTGCGGCACGGCGTCCTACGCCGGCCTCGTCGCGAAATATTGGTTCGAGCGGATCGCGCGCCTGCCGGTCGAGGTCGACGTGGCGAGCGAGTTCCGCTACCGCGAGGCGCCGATGCCCAAGGGCGGCCTAGCGCTGTTCATTTCGCAGTCCGGCGAAACCGCGGACACGCTGGCGGCGCTGCGCTACGCCCGGGAGCAGGGACAACGCATCCTGAGCGTCGTCAACGTGGCGAGCAGCACGATCGCGCGCGAGTCCGACGCGGTGCTGCCGACCCTGGCGGGGCCGGAAATCGGCGTCGCCTCGACCAAGGCCTTCACCACGCAGTTGACCGTGCTCGCCTGCCTCGCCGTCGCCGCGGCGCGCGCGCGCGGCGCCATCGACGCCAAGCGCGAGGGCGAGCTGACCGTGGCGCTGAGCGAAGTGCCCTCGCGCATCGTCGACGTGCTGCGCCACGACGAGCGCATCCAGGAGATCGCCCACCGCATCGCCGAGGCGCGCGACGTGCTCTATCTCGGCCGCGGCACGTCCTATCCCATCGCGCTCGAAGGCGCGCTCAAGCTCAAGGAAATCTCGTACATCCACGCCGAGGGCTACGCCGCCGGGGAAATGAAGCACGGGCCCATCGCGCTGATCGACAAGGCGGTGCCGGTGATCGTGATCGCGCCGGGCGACGCCTGGTTCGAGAAGACCGCCTCGAACGTGCAGGAGGCGCTGGCGCGCGGCGGCCGCGCCGTGCTGTTCAGCGACAAGGCCGGCGTGGCGAAGCTCGGCGACAAGGCGCTCTATGCCATCACCATGCCCGACGTCGATCCGTTCGTGGCGCCGATCCTCTACGCCGTGCCCGTCCAGCTTCTGGCCTATCACACCGCCGTCTTGAAGGGCACGGACGTGGACCAGCCGCGTAACCTGGCGAAGAGCGTGACGGTCGAGTAAGTCCGTTTCTGCGGCCGCGTCCTGCTTTCATGCCGCCGGGTTAACAGCCCGGCGCGGCGGGTCTATAGTCGCGGCAACCCGAAATCCGCACGCGAAGGAGGGCCGCCATGGCACCCAAGGACAATCCGGCCACGGAAGCCGTGAAGCTCAAGGACATGAAGCTGTTCCGCCAGCAGGGCTTTATCGACGGCCAGTGGGCGGACGCCGACAATGGGGCGACGGTCGCGGTCAACAACCCGGCCACCGGCGCCATCATCGGCACCGTGCCGCGCATGGGCGCGTCCGAGACGCGCCGCGCCATCGAAGCCGCGAACCGGGCCTGGGGCGCCTGGCGCGCCAAGACCGCGAAGGAACGCGCCGCGATCCTGCGCAAGTGGCACGACCTGATGATGGCGAACGCCGACGACCTGGCGGTGCTGATGACCACCGAGCAGGGCAAGCCGCTCGCCGAGGCCAAGGGCGAGGTGGGCTACGCCGCCTCGTTCATCGAGTGGTTCGCGGAGGAGGGCAAGCGGGTCTACGGCGACGTGATCCCGCAGCACCAGGCCGACAAGCGCATCGTCGTGATCAAGGAGCCGATCGGCGTGGTCGCGGCGATCACGCCCTGGAACTTCCCGGCGGCGATGATCACGCGCAAGTCGGGTCCAGCGCTGGCGGCGGGCTGCACTTTCGTGTGCAAGCCGGCGACGCAGACGCCCTATTCGGCCCTGGCGATGGCGGAGCTGGCCGACCGCGCGGGCGTGCCCAGGGGCGTGTTCAACGTGGTGACGGGCAGCGCATCCGAGATCGGCGGCGAGATGACCTCGAACCCGATCGTGCGCAAGCTCACCTTCACCGGCTCGACCGAGATCGGCAAGAAGCTGATGGCGCAATGCGCGGGCACGGTGAAGAAGA
>Ga0233425_10004707_pt1 | contig 22515 bp, 19 predicted proteins | sample Watercolumn_Towu_2_FD_181712 | JGI IMG/M metagenome (GOLD analysis project Ga0233425, IMG submission 181712) | Freshwater microbial communities from Lake Towuti, South Sulawesi, Indonesia - Watercolumn_Towuti2014_140_MG | ecosystem: Environmental > Aquatic > Freshwater > Lake | place... | reverse complement strand
CCACCTTGGCCTGCTGCAGGAAAACGTTGAGCATTTGCACGGGCGAGCCATCGGCCGCGAGCCCTTGGCAGCAGGTCTTTCCATCGATGGCCGCCGTCCAGCGGCCTGGACGATCCGCCAGAACGGTCTTCAGCCACCGGGCGAAGAGACGGCGAAACTCGTCCAGCGGAAGCCGTGCCAAGGTTCGGGAAATCGTCGTCGCGCAGGGAGGCTTGTCGCGGGTAAAACCGAGCGGCTCCTTGAGTTCATCCCAGTGAGGAGTTGCCCAGCGCACGAGGACGGCCATTTCCGTAATCCGCGCCAGCAATCCCAGGAATACGAGGGCCACAATCCCCGAGAACGGATGGTGAATCCCCCTGGCCTTGCGCGGATCGGGAATCTGCGCGAACACTTGCACCAAATCCTCCAATGACGATGCCAGCATTGCACCACATCCCTCCGTGAAGCCAAATCCGGCACGCGCCTCTTCCGCCGTGCCCTCCCCTTCCTACGCAACAGGCCCGGCCTCCAGTTCGCGCAAACACTTTGCAGTTCTCCTGGGATCGCCCCTTTGACGATTGGGCCGCTATCGCGTACAACATAGGACTGAATGTTGGGCCGCTCGCCGCCGACCGCCGACGAGGGGCCCCCGCAATGGGGACCTGCGAACCTGGTCAGGGACGAAAGTCAGCAGCCATAAGCAGTCCGCTCCAGGTGTGGTGGGCCTCTCGTCGGCGGCCGGCGCCTTCAAGTTGGGGCAACAGTTGGACTGTCGCCCCGGGGTGGCAGTGTACGTGTAACTGTCGCCCCAGCCAAGCGTCACTGTAGGTCGGTCGGGCCACCTGTCTCTATGGCCGATGTTGTCGCCAACGCCGAATCACCATCGACCGCCCCGCGCGGCGAGCAATACGTTGTTGTCGCCCGGCGATACCGCCCGCAGACCTTCACCGAACTGATCGGCCAGGAACACGTCGCCCAGGCCCTCTCAAACGCAATCGCCACGCATCGCGTAGGCCACGCCTATCTATTTACTGGTGCCCGCGGCGTGGGTAAGACATCGAGCGCTCGAATTCTTGCCAAAGCGCTCAATTGCGTTACAGGTCCAACGGCAGTCCCCTGCAACCAGTGCGACATCTGCCAAGGGATCAGTTCTGGCGAAGACGTCGATGTTCTGGAGATCGACGGCGCCAGCAACCGCGGCATCGACGAAATCCGTCAGTTGCGTCAGAACGTGAATGTGCGGCCGAGTCGGGCGCGATTCAAGATCTACATCATCGACGAAGTTCACATGCTCACACGCGAGGCATTCAACGCCCTGTTGAAGACCCTCGAAGAGCCGCCCGAGCATGTGAAGTTCATTTTCTGCACGACGGAAGCCACGAAGATTCCGATTACGATCCTCTCCCGCTGCCAGCGGTTTGACTTCGCCGGCATCCAGACCGGCTCGATCGCCCAGCGTTTGCAGCAGATCGTCGCGGCGGAAGGGGTTGAGGCCGACAGCGACGCCCTGGAGGTCATTGCCCGGCGCGCGGCCGGCTCGATGCGCGACAGCCAATCGCTGCTCGAGCAACTGCTGGCCTTCGCCCCAGGGCGGATCACGCTCGATGATGTCCACGGCATGTTGGGCACGGCCGGCGACCAGCGGCTCACCGCGATGGTCGGCCACTTGGTCGGCCGAGACGCCGCGGCGGCACTTGCCGAACTCGACGGAGCGTTACACGAGGGGGTCGAGCCGTCACAGTTCATCGAACAGCTTTTCGGCTACTTCCGCGACTGCATGGCGGCGGCCATCGATTGTCCGCCCGAAACGTTCCTCTACGTCTCTCCGTCAGGCCGGCCGGCCGTGATCGACGCGGGCAAGCGGTTAGGGCTGGCTACGGTGTTGGCCGTGATGCAGATCCTCGACCAGTCGCTCAACCGGCTCCGCTATAGCACGCAAGGCCGGATCGTGGCCGAACTGGCCCTGGTCCGCATCTGCCACCTCGAGGAACTCGATGATTTGCCGGCTCTGATCGCCCAGTTGCAGTCGGGCGTGCCCGCGGCGCCGGGCGTCGCCCTGCGACCTGGTGTTGTGGCTGGCCAGACGGCCCCATTGCCGGCAGCGGCTGCAAAAAAAAAGCATGAACCGGCCGTAAAGTCGACGGAGGCCACCGATTTGGGCGCCACGGAATTGGGTGCCACTGGCGTTCCGCCAGTGCGCGCCGAGCGCGGCCAAGATGGCCGTGGCACACCATCGGCTGTGGCACTTTCCGATGAAAACGCCACGGAAATCTGGACGGCCTCCCTCTCGCGCCTCTCGGGCATGGTGGTTGATCAGGCCAAGTCGTTCGAGCGGGCCTCGGCGCCCGAGTCCAGTCGGCTGGTCATCAGTTTCAAACCCGTGTATGCTTTTGCAAAGTCGGTTTGCGAGCGGCCCGAGAATCTTGGCCGGCTACAGAAGGCACTAGCCGAAGTCGTCGGCCAGCCCGTGCGACTGGAGTTCCGGCTGCACGAGGTGGAACCGGCTGCCGGGGATGCGCCGGCGGCACCGGCCCGCACGGTTTCGCCGCACCAGCGTTTGCTCGAGGTTGCCAAGCATCCGCTGGTCTTGCGGGCGAGTGAATTGTTCGGAGCGCAGCCGCTTCGCGTGGACGAACCGTCCGACAGACAAACACCCCCCCAGTGATGCACCATGTTCGAGGGCATATCCAACCTGATGTCGCTGCTGAAGAACGCCCGGCAGATGGGCGGAAAGATGCAGGAACTCAACGAGGAGTTGAAGAAACGCCGCGTGACGGGCTCGGCCGGCGGCGGCATGGTCGAGTTCGAGATGAACGGCCGCCTGGAGGCCCTCGGCTGCCGCATTGACCCGCAGTTGTTCGCCCAGGGCGACCGGGAACTCGTCGAAGACCTCATCTTGGCCGCCGTGAACCAGGCCATCACCCAGGGAAAGCAACTCCATGCCGAACTGGCGCAATCGTTGACCGGCAACCTGGACATCCCGGGCCTTCAAGACGCGATTTCCAAGCTGACGGGAACGGAGGGGAAGAAGTGAGATGTCCGAAATCACCCAATCCGTCACCGACCTGATTACCGAGTTTGCCAAGCTCCCCGGGATTGGCAAGAAATCGGCCGAGCGGCTGGCGTATCACGTGCTGCGATTACACCGCACGGAGGCGTTGGCCTTGGCCAACGCAATTCGCAAAGTCAAAGAGAATGTCCGATACTGCCGAAACTGCTATAATTTGGCGGAGGAGGAAGAGTGTGCGATCTGCCGCGACCCCCGGCGGGAACGGGATGTCCTGTGCGTGGTCGAGCAGCCCCGCGACTTGATGGCCCTCGAACAGGCGGGCGTATTCCGCGGCCTGTATCACGTGCTCCTGGGACGCATCGCGCCGCTGGAGGGGATTTCGGCCGACCAACTGACGATTGACGCCCTGGTGAAACGCATCCGCGGCGGGACGTTCAAGGAAATCATCATGGGCACTAATCCAACCGTCGAGGGCGATGGCACGGCGTTGCACATTTCCAACCTTCTGGGCGAACTTCCGGTACGGATTACACGATTGGCGCGCGGCATCACCACCGGCAGCGTGCTAGAATTTGCTAACAAGGAAATTTTGGCCGACGCACTACGCGGAAGGCAACAGTTTTGACAAAAAGGGTTCAGGGTTCAGGGTTCAGGGTTCAGGACTCGATAATAGCGGTCAGTGCAAACGTCGAGTTCTTATCCCACGAACCCCACGACAGGCAGCAGTGTACAAATGCTGAACCCTGAACCCTGAACCCTGAACCCTGAACCCTGAACCCTGAACCCTGAACCCTCGGTCTCTTCCCATGCGACTTTCCCTCGGCCAAGACCTCCGGATGGTGCAGAAGCAGATCCTCGCACCGCGGATGATCCAGTCGATGGAGATTCTGCAGTTGCCGATCCTCGCCTTGCAGGAGCGGATTGAGCAGGAGTTGCAGGAGAATCCGGTCCTCGACTTGCAGGAGGCCGATCCCGACGTTCCCGACGAGCAGGAGGAGCGGGTTGTATCGGATGCGCCGACCGACGAAGAGCGGCCGCTGGTGATCGACGAAGGCAAGGACAACCTCGACGACTTCGAGCGCCTGTTGAAGATGGACGAGGAGTGGCCCGACCACTTCGAGGAGCACTCCCGCCCCTCGCGGGCCCAGGTCGAAGAGGCCGGCGAGCGCAAGCTCGACGCCATGGCGAACATGACGGCCCGGCCGCAGTCGCTGCAAGATTATTTGCACGACCAGTTGGGCTGGTTCGACCTGGAACCGGAACTGCGAGCCATCGCCGACCGTATCATTTACAGCCTCGATTCCAACGGCTACTTGCAGGGCCGCCTGGAGGATCTTCTGGGCCCCGACTCGGGCAAGGAGGATCTGCCCTTCGTCGAGCAGGCACTCGACGTGGTGCAGCGGCTCGATCCGCCCGGCGTGGCCGCGCGCGACCTCCGCGAGTGCCTGCTGCTGCAGCTTGTGCCGGGCATGCCCTTCTACGAACAACTCCAGACGCTCATCAACGATCACCTCGAGGATCTGGAGCACAACCGCCTGCCGCTAATCAGCCGCAAGACGGGCTTTTCCATCGAGTTGATCCAGCAGGCGCTCGTCGAGCTGCGGAAGCTGAACCCCAAGCCGGGGGCCGACTTCAACAGCGCGCTCGTGCCGCCGGTCACACCCGACGTGTTTGTCGAACAGGCTGAGGACGGCCATTACCAGGTCCGCTTGGAGGACGGCCACACGCCCAACCTGTTCATCAGTCCGTACTACCGCAAGTTGTTCGCCGCGGGCGAGGTCAACGCCGAAACCCGCGAGTATATCAAGCGCAAGATCAACTCGGCCCAGTGGCTGATCGAATCGATCGAGCAGCGGCGGAGCACGCTCACTCGCGTCTCACAGGCTATCGTCGATCATCAAACCGAGTTCCTCAGCAAGGGCCCGGAAGCGATCGAGCCGCTGAAAATGCAGCAGATCGCCGACAAGGTGGGCGTCCACGTGACGACCGTGAGCCGGGCGGTCGACGACAAGTGGATTCAGACGCCCCGCGGCATTTTCCCCCTGCGGCGGTTCTTCTGCGGCGGAACCACGAGCGCCGACGGCGACGAAGTGGCCTGGGACGCCGTGCGGCTGAAGCTCCAGGAAATCATCGACAAGGAAGACAAGCAGCACCCGCTGAGCGACGATCAATTGGTTGCCGAGTTGGAGGCCCAGGGGATCACGGTCGCGCGCCGCACGGTCACCAAGTACCGCAAGGCGATGAAGATCCCCAGTTCCCGCCAGCGCCGCGACTGGACTGCGGGTGGGAAGTAGCTCGCCCGCACTCATCACGCTCCCGCTGTTGCTACTTCCTCACGCGTAGCGCGAGGACTACGTGTCGTTGGTGTGGCAGTTGTACTGCCACACCGGGGCGACAGTGCAACTGTCGCCCCAACACCAGGCGTCACATCTGCTCGACATACAGCCCCCGGCGGCGGCGCTCGTGGCGACGGGTTTTGTCGATCAGATCGGCCACCTGCCGCGCGTTCTCGATACCCTGCATGACCAGGTTCGGGTGGGTCCGGTCGCTGGAGGCGATCACGATCCGGCCGGTCCCGGTGATCCGGTCGAGCACGCCTTGTTCGACGGTCAGGTCGTCGATTTGGATATTCTGCATGGGGTTGATGCGGCGGCGGATCAGGCCCGACTCGATGACCAACCGCTGCGTCGTGAAGCGATAGCCGGTGGTGTAGCGCCGGTAGAAGAGCGTTGCCCCCTGCCATAGCCACAGCGCAGCGATGGCCAGCGGCGGCACCCATCCTAGCCAGCCGCTCGGCCGCCAAACCGCCCACGCGATCAACACGGCGATCGTCACCACGGCGCAGATGGCCCAGCTCCCCAGCATGGCCTTGGGCGAATAGCCGCCCCGCCAGAGTTCCTGCTCCGGCTCTTCCAAGCCGCCGTTGCCGCTCCCGCCAGGCCGCAGGCGTTCTGCCATATTCGGCGAGCGGTCGGTCGCCGGTCGGTCGCCTTGCGACGGCGGGCCTTCCGGCTTCGCCGCGCCCTTGTCCTCGTTTGCCGGCGGGAAGTCCGGCTCGGTCATCTCCAGACGTTCGCCGCACTGCGGGCAGAAGATCGCCTGCTGCACGGCCTCGGCACCACATGCTCGACAACGCATCGCCACGGCCTCCTTCTTGCCAGTGGATTATCGGACTCCCCTGCTTGGACGCTATTATAAGGGTGGAAGGCGGAGGGGGGAAGGTGGAATGGACGCCCTGTCCCCATCCCAGTTCTTCGTGTATAGTGAGCGGGAATTGCCCGCCGCGTCAGCGAGTCCGTCATGAAATGCCCTGCGTGCCAGTGCGACAACGACCGGGTGCTCGACTCCCGCACCAGCCACGACGGCTCGACCATCCGCCGCCGTCGCCAATGCCTGGCCTGCAAGCGGCGGTTCACGACCTACGAACGCGTCGAGGGATTGGCCCTGAAGGTCATCAAGAAGGACGGCGGTCGCGAGCCCTTCGACCGCAGCAAGATCAAGCGCGGCCTGGACCGCGCCTGCGGCAAGCGGCCCATCAGCGACCAGCAGATCGAGGCCATCGTTACGGCAGTCGAGAACGACGTCGAGGCCAACTTCGACACCGAGGTCGATAGCCGCTACGTCGGCGAGCTCGTCATGCAGCACCTCCGCGACCTCGATCAGGTGGCCTACGTCCGTTTCGCCAGCGTCTACCGGCAATTCGAAGACGTCCATGACTTCGTCAGCGAACTGAAGGCCATGCTCAACGAATCCCGCCGCAAGCCGCCCCTGTAAGACGGCTCTTCCAGGCCATCGCCGAGAGGATCGTTACCCGCCAACCGAGAAGGCCGAGAACACGCGGTCAACTCCGTGCAACGTACAGATCCGCCCGTGTCAGCGGCAGATTGGTGGGCTGGTCGCCGCTCTTAATGACCAGGGATTGATTGAGGTTGTAGTAGTTGTGGCGGAAGCCCTGGATCGCGCCCGCGAAGTAGATACGGAAGATGCGGTAGGTCACTTCGTCCGTCAGGCGAATCGCCCTGGCCTTATTCGCTTCCAGCCGCTCCAGCCACCTTTGCAGCGTGTAGATGTAGTGCTCGCGGAAGCTCTCGACGTCGCGAATTTCAAAGCCGGCCTTGGCGAGTTGATGCAGCGTGTTGGTGATGGGCACCAGTTCCCCATCGGGGAAGACGTATTTCAGCGCAAACGGCGTCCACGGCGGCCGGTCCACAAAGGGAGTACACGTGATACCGTGGTGCAGGTAGAGACCCTGATTCGGCAACAACCGCATCAGCTTTCCGAAGAACGTAGGCATCATCTTTTCGCCCAGGTGCTCGATGAAGCCCACGCTGACGGCCTTATCGAACTGCCGGTCTTCGGGAAACTCGCGGTAATCGCAGTAGACGATGCGGCAGCGATCCTTCACATCCAGCCGCTCAATCTCGCGGTTGGTCCACTTGATCTGCTCCTTGCTGATGGAAACGCCCGTGGCATCGACGCCGTAGTGCTTTGCCGCGAAGGTGATGAGCCCGCCCCAGCCGCAACCAAAATCGATCAAGCGGTCTCCTGGCCGGAGGCGAAGCTTCCTGCAAACGTGGTGCAGCTTGCGATCCTGGGCGGTGTCAATGTCCTCGTCCGGGCGCGAGAAGTAGCCGCAGGTGTACTGCATGTAGCGGTCGAGGAAGAGCGCATAGAACTCACTTGGCGGGCCGTCGTAGTGAAACTCGATGGCCTGTTGGTCGCGCTCCCGGGAGTGCTCGTCCCCTGTCAATTCGGCCGCCTTCCGGCCTGACCGGGGATTCGCCTGGTCCGGCATTTGGACCAACCGCTCATACAGGCCCATCCGTTCCAGCACGCTGCTCGGGCGGGCTGAGAGGTGGCGGAGCAATCGGAAGAGGGCATCCGCGTCGCCCTCGATATCGATATCGTCGTAGATATATGCTTCGCCGAAGGCGACCTTGTTCCGGGGCCAGAACGCCTGCCGCACCGCGCCCGGATGATTGAAGGCCAACGTAAACCTCGCCGGCTGGCCTGCGTCGGGGTCGATCGAAGAGCCGTCCCAAAAACGGAGGGCGAAGTCCCGCGGGGCATAGCCCACCATGAGTTGGTCCAGGAAACGCGCCTGGGTTGCCACCTCTGGCGAAATGCGCCGGCCGGTGGAAGTTGGCGCAAAAGAGATCCGTCGCGACATAGGGCACCTCGCGAGGACAATCCGAGCCGCCGCTAGCCCTTGAACCGCTGTGCGATGAGCGTGATGTTCTGGCCGCCGAAGCCGAAGCTGTTGCTCAGCGCGGCGTTGACGGGCCAAGGGCGGCTCGTGTTGGGCACGTAGTCGAGATCGCACTCGGGGTCCGGCGTTTCGTAGTTGATCGTGGGCGGCACCACGTTGTCGCGGATTGCCAGCAGGCAAAGGATCAACTCGGTGGCCCCGGCCGCGGCGATCAAATGTCCCATCATGCTCTTCGTACTCGACACGGGGATCTTGTACGCCTGCTCGCCGAAGACCTTCTTGATGGCGAGCGTCTCGACTTTGTCGTTGACGGTCGTGCTCGTGCCGTGGGCGTTGATGTATTGGATGTCGTTCTGTCCCAGGCCGGCGTCGGCCAGGGCCATCTTGATGCAGCTAATCGCCCCACGCCCCTCGGGATGCGTGTCGGTGATGCGGAAGGCGTCGGCCGTCGAGCCGTAGCCGGTGATTTCGCCGCGGATCGCAGCGCCGCGGCGCTGCGCGTGTTCGAGCGATTCGAGCACCACGAAGCCGGCGCCCTCGCCGAGGACAAAGCCGTCGCGGTCGCGGTCGAAGGGGCGCGACGCCCGGGTAGGCTCGTCGTTCCGCGTACTCAAGGCCGTCAGCAGGTTGAAGCCCGTCACTCCGAAGGGATGGATCATCGTGTGCGTGCCACCGGAGAGCATCACATCGGCCTCGCCGCGGCGGATGATCTCGACCGCCTCGCCCACGGCCTGACTGCTGGCGGCACAGGCCGTCAGGCAATTGACGTTCGGCCCCTGGGCGCCGAACAGGCTGGCCAAATGCCCGGCCGGCATGTTCGGCTCTTGCTCCAGTTCGATCGTAGGGTCGAGAATCTCCAAGCCCTTCTTGGTGAACTTGGCCAGGTCGAGCTTGTCGCCGTCGGCCAGCGCGGCGACCATCATCTCGGTGAAGCGGGCGAAGTCTTGCTGGCCTTCGCCGCTGCCGGTGTAGACGCCGAATCGCGTAGGATCGAGCTTCGATGTGTTGAGCCCGGAATCGGTCACGGCCTTCTTTGCCGCGCCGACGGCGAAGTGTGTGTGCCGTCCCTGGAGCTTCCAGTCGGCCGGGGCTTCACCCACGTCGGAGAGATCCCAATTGCGGACCTCGGCGGAGATCTTGGTGGGGAAGTTGGAGGCGTCGAACAGCGTGGTGTAGCCCACGCCCGACTCGCCGGCCAGCAGCCGCCGCCACATCGTCTCGAGGTCGGTGCCGAGTGGTGTGACGCAGCCCATGCCGGTGACTACGACCCGTCGTCTCATGGCTGCATCCCCCGTGGGCCGCGGCCGTTGCCGGCGTCGGCGGCGCCGCCGAGCAAATTGGCGGGCGGCCGCAGCGGGCTGCCGTCGGCGGCGTGCCCCACCTCGAAGGCCCCCAGCAACCGCAGCATGTGCAGGAAAGTCTCCGGATCGAACAGCGCGCCGAGGCGCGGGTCGTTGAGATGCGCGAAGACCAACTCGACTTCCGCGTGCAGCACCTTGCCCTTGTGGCTGGTGCCGCTGATCATCGCCCCTTCCTCCTTGATGTACTCGATCGTCGTGGTGTAGGTGAGTGTATCGCCGGGCACGGCCGCGCAGTAGAACTCGGCCTTGGGGATCTTGGCCAAGACGACCTTCTCGGCGAAGTTGTTGTACTCCGAGACCAGCAGCCCACCCGTCTGCGCCAGCCCCTCGATGACCAACGTGTTGGGGATCATCGGGTAGTTGGGGAAGTGGTCGTGCAGGTGGTCCTCGGCCAACGAGATGTTCTTGATGGCCTTGGCGTAGCGCCCGCTCTCGAACTCGATGAAACGGTCGATCCAGTACCAACGCATGGCAGTAATCTCCGCGGCCCGTTGCGGGCTTTAGTCGATGACTTCCACTTTGCCTTCCACGAAGCGGCACATGTCGGCCACGGTCAACAGTTGGCCGAAGTCCTGCACCACGGGATTCTTGGCGAAATCCTCAAGATTGGCGAAGGGCATGCGCTTCCGCAACTCGGCCAGCCCGGTCTCCGTCACCTTGCCGTCCTGGACGTAGGTCGGATTGGTCAGCACGTCTTCGGGGAAAAGTTCGCCGCGGGGGATCTTGATGTCGAAGCCCTTCTCGAGGCGGAATACGATGTCGAGGAAGTCGATCGACTCGGCTCCCAAGTCCCCGACGAGGGTCGCCTCGGGCGTGACGTCCTCTTCATCGACGCCCAGGGCATCGACCAGGGCGACGCGGATCTTCTCGAAGATTTCTTCCTTTGTGGGCATTTCGCTCAACCTCCAATCATGGTTTGCAACACTAATATCCGCCCAGGCTCAACCCGCCGTCGACGCGGATGACTTGCCCGGTGATGTACGACGACTCGTCGCTGGCCAGGAAGGCCACCAGGCCGGCGACTTCCTCGGGTTTGCCGATCCGCCGCAAGGGGATGATCGACTTGATCTGCGCGCCGGCGATGCCGCGGACGACCTGGCTCATGTCGGTCTCGATCATGCCCGGCGCTACGGCGTTGACCCGCACGTTGCGCGGGGCGAGTTCCTTGGCCAGGGCGCGGGTCAGGCCGTTGATGCCGCCCTTGCTGGCGGCGTAGTTCACTTGCCCGCGGGAGGCAAACTCGGCCGCCGTGCTCGACAGGTTCACAATGCTCCCGCGGCGCTGCATCATCATCGCCTGCGTCACCGCGTGGCAGTAATGGTACGTGCCGCCGAGATTCGTTTCGATAACGTCGCGCCACTGCTGATCGGTCATGGCCCCCAGCAGGCCGTCTTGCACGATGCCGGCTGAGTTGACCAGCACGTCGAAGCGTTTCCACTCGTCGAACAGGGCGTCGACGACTTTGTGGGCGCGGTCGCCGTCCCGCACGTCGGCCTGCACGGCGCGGACCTTACCCGGCGCGGAAGCCAGTTCGGCCACGAGCTTGTCGGCGGCCTCCTGATTCCGCTGGAAGAGAAAGGCGACTTCCGCCCCCTCGCGCACCAGCGCCTCGACGCACGCCCGGCCGATGCCGCGGCTGCCGCCGGTTATCAAAGCTTTTTGGCCTTCAAATCGCATGGGCAAACAATCTATCCTAGGGGTCGTTCGGGCGCCTGCGTCTTACCGCACGAAGGCCTCTGGCATCGGCATTTCTGGCTGGTAGAGCACTTGAAACTGGCTGCGCAGGTCTTTGATCGTCGCCCGATCCGTGCCGGCGTACTCGGGTCGGGTGTCGGCCAGATTGTATTGCGTGAGCACCAGGCGGGCGCTGACGGTAATCCGGCCGTCGACCATGCCGCGGACCTTCAGTCGCGTCTCGTGCTCCTCGTGTTTGAGTATCTCGGCGGTGACCATCAACGTCTGCCCGGGCTCGAGAAACTGGCCGTACTTCACGCTGCTGGCCTGCTTCAGCAACACCATGCTGTGGGCAAAGTTCTCGGTAGCCCGCACCAACCAGGCGCTGGCTTGCGTCATCGTTTCCAGCATCAGCACCCCCGGAATGACCGGAAAGAGGGGGAAATGATCCGCCAGATACTCCTCTGCCATTGTCAATCCCTTGACCGCCGTGATCCGCACACCGGGTTCGAGTTCCACGACACGATCAATGAGCGTGAATCGCATGGGTTCTTCGCCAGGAATGACAATCGACCTGATCCGAGTTCCGCAGTGAACCGGAGAACGCAAACCGCTCAGTATAACCGCCCGCGCGCAGGGCGACAACCGGTAACGCCCAACAGCAGGGGCACTGCCCTAAAGGTAATCGCCCCAGACGCTTATTGCAATCCACCCCCAAATGCTATAGCTGTCAGCACGCTGAATAACTGCATCGATGCTTCCGTAAGACCGCTACAAACCACCCTCCTTTACCCCCTCTACGCCGTGACTTGCCGACAGCGTGCCTCGTTATGCCACCACAGAGGGATCGCAAATGCATCCCGCAACGTATCCTGTCTCCGGCAAGACGGCCGTGGCCTTCTGTCACGCTGGCCCGGTTCGTCGGTATGAGAGGTTGGAGCACGAGACGACCTGGGGAGCACGCGATGAGCACCATCACTTATACCCGACCGCTACGGAGCGCCTCTTTCGAGGCGACACTCGATCGAAGGTTATTTACGCCGACCCAAATAGCCGCTGCATCGCTGTTGGGCGGGCCTTTGGCCGGATTTGCACTCATTACCGCGAACTTTAGACGGCTTTCCGATGCGACGGCCGCGAAAGGGAGTGCATTGGCCGGAATGGTCGTGGCCGCCCTGCTGTGGCTGACGGTCTATGCTAACCTGCCGCACTTGCCGTGGTACACGGCCGTGGGCGGACCCGTCATCACGGCCGCGTTCCTGTGGCTGGCGGCCGGCACGCTCCAGGGGCCCGACCTGAAGGCCCACGCCATTGCAGGCGGGGAGACCGCCTCGACTTGGCACGCGCTCGAGATCGGCGTGCTAGCCGCGGCGGCACAACTCGTCGCGTTCGCCGGCGCGAAAGCAATACTGTGACAAAGGGAACTTTGGAGTGCGGCGATTCATCGCCGCTTTGGCGCGACAGGAAACGTCGAGAGCATACTCCTCCAGTGAAGAAGATCTTGACTCGACCGCTCCACAGGGACGCCAAAAAGCGGCGATGAATCGCAGCACCTCAAGGACGGCTTAACCGAAATGCTCCTTCACCAATCGCCGTAACTGCGGCAGGTTGGCGATCTCTTGCACTGCCCGCCGAAAGGCGGGAAACTCGGGCAGCGGCTTGGCGAAGTAGCAGGCAATCCGCGGTAGACGCCGCAACGCGACCGCAGTGCCGAGAAGATGGAACTCGCCTTGCACCAACTGGAGCAAGACGTGGCCGCGTTGAAGGGCCGTGGGCGGTGACGGCATTGCGCCACCCGACCACAGGGCACGGGCCTGCCCAAAAATCCACGGATTGCCCAGGCAGCCGCGGCCGACGGCCACGCCGTCGGCCCCCGTCGCGCGCAAACAGGCGACCGCGTCGGCCGCCTCGCGGATGCCGCCGCTGCCCAGCACGGGAATCCGCAGTGCCGCTTTCACGCGAGAAATCACCGACCAATCGGGACCGCCGACGTAGCCTTGCGCTACGCTGCGAGCGTGGACGCACGCGGCCGCGGCGCCGGCCGCCTCGGCGCGCATGGCCACTTCGGCGGCCGTTTCCCGCCCGGCGTCGGGCCCGCTGCGGATCTTGATCGTGACCGGGACCGAAACCGCGCGGACGACCGCGGCAACGATCCGGCCGATGGCCAGCGGATCGGCCAGCAGCGCGCCCCCTTCGCCTCGATTGAGCAGCCGCCGCACCGGGCACTCGAAGTTCAGATCGACCAGGTCGAAACCGAGTTCCGCGACAACGCGGGCCGCTTCGGCCATTTCGGCTGCGGTGGCGCCGCTGATCTGGCCCGCGCGGGGCGCTTCGTCGGGCCGGGTGTAGAGCACGCGGAGCGCCCGGCGGTCGCGTCGGGCCACGGCCGCCGCATCCACGCGCTCGCTGCACACCAGGCTCGCGCCGCACTGCTTCATCAAGCGACGGAAGCAGTAGTTGCTGTGCTCCTCCAGCGGCGCCAACGTAATCGGATGGGCGATAGACAGGGAGCCGATGTGCATGACGTCACGGCGGTCCGCCTTTGTCGGCGGCCTCGTTCGTCCACACCAATTCGTTGCTGATGCGGTAGAAGCCTGCCTGGGGCCGGAAGACGAACGCCTGGATGTAGAACCGCCCACCTAACCGCAGGTCGACGTTGGCTCCCAGCTTGCGTTCGATGCGGAGCGTCCCCGAGGGCGGTTCGTCGGACACGATGGTCTCGAAGAAATTGTTCGCCGCGTCTTTGTCGGGTACGGGGCAGATGAACGCCCACTGCATGTGATCCACGCGCTGCACGGCCTTGCGATCGCATTGGATCGTGCCGACCAGCGTCTTCTCCCCATTGGCGTCAATCTCCGCGCGGACCCGTGCGTCGCGGAGCGTCACCAGTGGCAGCGCCGGCAACTGCCAGTCGCCGGGGACGCTGCGGGAAACGGTCTTTTCGAGGATATGTTTCTGTCGCGATTCCTCGGGCGAGAGGATCCGGGCAAACCACTTGCCAGTCCGCACGGAGAACTCGTAGGCGCTGCCGTCCCTGGTCATCCCGGCGCCGATCCGCCACTCGCCCGTCTGTGCCTGCTCCATGGTGGTCGCAATTTCGGTATACGTCATGCGCAGCACATACTTGCTGTTGATTCGCGCCGCCAGGTACTCGTAAAGCTCGGGATGCGCGAAGGCCGGTTGCTCTTCCGCCGGGGGCTTGGGAACCCATGCGGTGTCGGCTCTGGCGGTCTTGTGCGGCGGAGTGTCGCCCGACTTGCCGGCTGCCGCGTTCGTTTTGCCCGAAGGCGCCGACTTATTGCCGCCGCCTAACACGATCCACAGCACGAGCAACAACGCAATGCCTGCCGTTCCGCCGCCGACAGCCAGCCACACGATCGCGCTACGGCGTCGCACAGCCCGTCGGACGGCTACCGTATCGTCCCGAACGGCGACGACCTGCTGTCGCGTGGTGTTAATGACGAATGGCGATGTATCCGGACTGTTGCGTTGCGGTTCCGTCTGCTCCACTGCGGTATAGGGCGCGGGCGGCGGCTCGGGCGGAATGCGCCGCGGCGGCACCTTACGCGGCTGGCGGCAGCCTTCCAGCGCGGTCACCACCTCGGCCATCGTTTGGTAGCGGTCTTCCGGTCGTTTGGCCACCATGCGGCGAAAGATCGCATCGAGCGCCGGCGGGACGTCGCCGCAAACCGCCGTCAGTGCGGGAATCGGCTGCTCGCGGTGCGCCAAGACGATCTTCAACGGCGAATCGCCCCGGTACGGCGGCCGGCCCGCCAACAGGCAATACAGCGTGCAACCCAGGCCATAGATGTCGCTGCGGTGATCGGCCTGACGGGTATCTTCGGCCTGCTCGGGCGCCATGTATTCGAGCGTGCCCATCAGTTGGGTCGCTCCCGTCAGGGCGCACTCCGTCGTGTCACCGGGCGAACCTTCGATCAGCCGAGCCAAACCCAGGTCCATCAGTTTCACGGCACCGCCGCAGTCGCGGATCAGATTACCCGGCTTCAGGTCGCGATGCACCACGCCCTGGCGATGCACGTATTCAAGTCCGCGAGCGGCTTGCAGCACGGCATCGAGGGCCTCGGGCACTGGCAACGGACCGTCGCGCGCCACCAAGGCGGCCAAGTCCTGGCCGTCGACGAACTGCATGGCCAGATAATGGATGCCGTCGCTCTCGCCCGCGTCGTAGGCCGTGACCACGTTCGGATGTTCCTCGAAGCGGGCGATTGCCGCCACTTCGCGCTCGAAGCGTCTTAGAGCCTCGGGCGACGCCACGGCCGTGGGCGGCAGAACCTTCAAGGCCACGATGCGATTCATCCGCCGGTGCCTCGCTCGGAAGACTTCGCCCATTCCGCCGGCGCCGATCCGCTCGAGGATCGTGTACTCGCCCAGTACCAAGCCGCGGACGTTGCCCCGCAACAGGCGCTCGGCCTGGTAAGCCGTCAGCCGGCTGGCCTTGACCAGGGACCGCAGCAGCGATTGACTGTCGGAACGTTCGGCGGGCGAGAGGCTGCCGACGAACTCCTCGACCTCCGCCGGCGACATCAGGCCGCTGCCGGTCAGACGCTGGATGGTTTCGTCGGACGGGTGTTGACTCATTAGTCGTTCTTGCCCGCAGCGCCGGGCCAAACCACTTCGTTGCTGATGCGGTACAAACCGGCCTTGGGGCGGCAGAGGAAGGCTTCGAGATAGATGCGCCCTCCGGCCTCGAAGTTGACGGGCGACCTAGGCTTATAGTTGATTTCGATGTTGCCCGACCGCGGCGGTTCGTTGGCGTCGAACACCACGATCGGCAGTTCGTTCTTCTCGGACTTGCAAGCCATCCAGAGGGTCAGATGCTCGACCCACTTGTTCCCATGCCGCGTACAGGGGATGCTTCCGACCAGGATCTGCTCTCCCTTGGCGCCCGTGTCCACCCGAAGCTGTGGCTTCCCGAGCACGACGAGCGGCTCGGCCGGCATATCTCCGCCCGCGGGGAGAATGCGGCTGATCGAGTCCCGCTTGACGAGGATCAATTCCAATCCCGACAGTTTCTTCGACGACCACTTGCCGGCCTCCACGGTAATCTCGTAGGCGTTGTCGTCCTTGGTCTTGCCGGCGCCGATCGTCCACGTACAACTCCGACCGATACGCAAGACCGCGGCGATTTCCGTGTACGTCAGTAGGAGGCCGTACCTGCCTTGACTGGTCCGCAAGGTACTTTCCAGGAACTCGTAGACGTCCTTGTACTCGTAGGCGGGTTCTTCCCTGGCGGGGCTTCGCCCAGAATCGTTGCCGTCATTCGCCGGCATCCACTTCTCCATCGTCTTCGTCTTTTCCGTCTTCTCCTCTTTGGGAACAGCGGCCACCGGCTTCTTCGGGCCTTGTATGAGAACGGCAATCAGTACCACGAGCGCTATGCCGGCCACAACGGCGCTCACGATAACGCCAACTCGCACATAGACCGCGGTGCTGCGGCGGTCGCGATGGGGCTCCTTGCCGTGACTCTTCGTGTCGACCTGGAACTGCTGGCGGATGGTCTCCGCGAAAGCCGGAAAGGACTGCTCTTCCACGGGAGCGGTGCGCGGGACGATTTCCTCCATCACGCTCGGCTCGACGGCCTCGATCGTGGCCGTCGACGGCGGCCCCGTCGATGGTGAGGCGGGATAAGCGACCGGCGGCGGTTCGACGCGCCGCGGGGGCGGCCGTCGTGGGTGTCGGCACGCCTCCAACGCCACAAGCACCTCGGTGATCGACTGGTACCGCTCCTCCGGCTGTTTTGCCATCATCTTGCGGAAGATCGCATCGAGTCCCGGCGACACGTCGGGGCGCGCGGCGCATAGCGAAGGGATCGGCTGCAGCCGATGGGCCATGACCTTCTTCCACGCCGGAACTTCCTTCTTCGCCGGCACGTCGCCACCGTAGGGCGCCCGGCCTGTCAGCAGGCAATACAAGGTGCAGCCCAGACTGTAGATGTCGCAGCGATGATCGGCCTGATACTTGGTGAGCCGGCTGTCGCGGACCAACGCCCTGAGCAACACTTCCCCGCCGCTGGAACGCTCTTCCGGCGGCAGACGGTCGAGATACACGTCGATCTCGTCGGCCGACATCACGCCGCTGGCGGCAAGTCGATGGATCGTCTCTTCGGGCTTGGGATGCACGGGGGCGCCTCGGCGGGAACGATCGGGCCCATACCCTCAAGACGCCTATTATAGCCGTCCTCTCGCGGGGAGAATAGGGACAAGCGAGGCGATCACCGCCGCAGTCGCTGTCTGCCGCGAGGAGAGAGGGCAAGAAGCTCCACAACGCGCCGCGGGCGAGAGTCTAATCGCCCGGCCGGAAGCTGCCGCCGCCGTATTCCTCGGGATAATAGGGATGTTGCCCGACGAAGCCGGGACGGTAGCGGGCGCCGAAGTAGCCCCAGTTGTACGTGGGCACGGCGTAGCCGTTCTTGAACCAGGGGTAGTCTTCGACGTTGTAGGCGTAGAACCGCTGGTGCCCCGGCGGCACGGCCTGATGCCGCCCCGGATTCAGCGCGTTGTTTGGCGCCGGGCCGACGTGGGGCTTCTTTATCAAGCCCACAAGCCCCCCGGCAGCCCGAGTTTCCACCGGCCGGAAGAAAGACGCCGTCAGCACCAGAACCGTTACCCACCCCCAGCGGCGCAGCCACATAGAATGCCCCTCCTTGCCATTCGCAAACGGGGATAGGCGCGCTATAGGTTGTGGTCGCGCGTCGGGTTATCCACAATACCTTGAAGCCGGTCCCCGTTTTCGGATCGCCTCTTACTCTTCATCGTGCGAAACGGCCTGCGGGGCAGACTGTTTCTTGCAATTCCTTGTCTTGTGGGGGAATTGTATTGCTTCCACGGCACGTCGGGCGACAAACGCCCGCCTACAACTCGTCGCGGGCCACGAAGCACACCAGCGAGCGGCCTTCGAGTTCGACGATCCCGTCGGCTGCGGGCGGCGGACCGTTGCGGCCCGGATACATGTCGCGCGGATACTTGGCCGCCGTGTCGATTAAGAGCCGCCACAGCAAACGCCGCGCGATGGGCGGAACGTAGAACCGCTGCGGGTCGCTTCCCGCATGGAACATCATCAGCACATGATGATTGGCCGGGTCCAGGGGATCCTGCGGCGGCACGGCCGCCAAGAGACACGTCAGGCTGGAGGCGTTGGCGTTCCAGTCGACGGTCTGGCCGGCCGGATTATACCAACTAGCGTCGGGCAGGCCGCCCGGCCGTCGCGGCTGCCCGCTGAGGAAATTGGTTTGCCGCACCGTGGGCTCCGACTTGCGGAAGGCCACCAGCGCCGAGCAGAAGTGCGACAGGCCCTCGTGCTTCTTGATCAGTTTCCAATCGAACCAGGAAATGGCGTTGTCCTGGCAGTAGGCATTGTTGTTGCCCTGCTGCGTGCGGCGGCATTCGTCGCCCGAAAGGATCATCGGCACGCCTTGGCTCAGCAGCAGCGTGGCGAGGAAGTTTTTGATCTGCCGCAGCCGGGTACGTTCGACACTTTCGCGGCGCGTGGGCCCTTCGATGCCGTAGTTGTAGCTGAAGTTGTTGTTCTCGCCGTCGCGGTTGCCTTCGCCGTTGGCCTCGTTGTGCTTTTCGTTATAGCTGACCAGGTCGTTCAGCGGGAATCCGTCGTGCGAGGTGATGAAGTTGATGCTGTGGTACGGGCGCCGGCCGCCGGGCTGATAGAGGTCGCTCGATCCGGCCAGTCGCGTGGCCAGGGGACCGACCATGTGCGGATCGCCCCGCCAAAACCGCCGCAAGTCGTCGCGGTAGCGGCCGTTCCACTCGGCCCAACGCAAGCTGCCGAACGTGCCTACCTGATAGGCGCCGGCGGCGTCCCAGGCTTCGGCGATGATCTTCGTGTCGGAAAGCAGCGGGTCTTCGGCCGTGGCCTCGACCACCGGCGGATTGGGCACCAGGTTTCCATCGCGATCGCGGCTGAGGATCGATGCCAGGTCGAAGCGGAAGCCATCGATGTGGTAGTTGTGGACCCAGTGCCGCAGGTTGTGGAAGATCAGTTCGCGGACGATGGGATGGTTGCCGTTCAAGGTATTGCCGCAGCCCGAATAATTACGGTAGTGCTGGCCGCCGTTTTCGAGCATGTAGTAGACGCGGTTTTCGAGCCCCTTGAAGCTGAGAACCGGGCCGTATTCGTTGCCTTCGGCCGTGTGGTTGAAGACTACGTCGAGGATCACTTCGATGCCCGCCTGGTGCAGTGCGAGCACCATCTCCTTAAACTCCCGCACCTGGGCGCCGGGCTCGTCGCTGACGACGTATCCGCGGTGCGGCGAGAAGAACGCCAGCGGATCGTAGCCCCAGTAGTTGGCCCGCTCGGGCATGTTGCCGAAGCAGTCGCGGGGCGAGAACTCGTGGATCGGCATCAACTCGATGGCCGTTACGCCCAGCGATTGCAGATAAGGTATTTTCTCGATCACGCCGAGGTACGTGCCCGGGTGTTCCACGCCGCTGGTCGGGCTCTCGGTGAAGCCGCGGACGTGCAGTTCGTAGATGACCGTTTCCGACAGCGGGCGCCGGAGGTGCCGGTCGCCTTGCCAATCGAACTCGTCGTGGACGACCACGCACTTGGGCGGCCGGATGATGCCCGCGTCGGCCGGCAAGAACTCACCCGCCAGGGCCTTGGCGTAGGGATCGATGAGCCGCGCCTGCGGATCGAAGCGGTAGCCGCGAGCCGGCTCGTGCGGGCCGTCGGCCTGGAAGTGATAGAGCTGCCCCGGTTCCGCTCCGGGCACGAACACGCTCCACACGTCGCCCCAGCGGTTCAGATCGGGATCGAAGTCGATGATGTCGGTCGGGTCGGGATCGCCCACGTGGTCGTACAGCAGCACGCGCATGGCCGTGGCCGAGCGGCTGAAGACTACGAACTGCACCCCGCCATCGTGAAGAATGGCCCCGTAAGGCAGGGGGTGCGCGAACCTCAACGCAGCGGGCCGCTGATGCATGGGGACAGACTCGGGTGTGCGTCCAAGCGGAAGACTGACCTCAGAAGCATACCATTGATTCACGACGGTTGACATATTCTACCCAGGTGCGAAATCAGGCAGGACAGGGTGTCTGCGCATGGCGAGGCCGTGCCCTCGTCTCCCTAATACTTCGGTTGGCCCTTGGGCAAGCATCAGCCGGGAGCGGATCGTTCCGACACACACGATTGACGGTGAGGTTGACGACTGGGATAAGAAGACGAACTGCCTCGCCAAAGAACACGGAGTGGCTCCTGGACAGGTTCTGACGGAACGAAAAATAACTCCGGCGGGGGGCGCGACAGCGAGCGGTCTTACCAAGTCCCCAGTCTGCAACTGGGGGGCCATTTTGTGAGCTAGACTTTCTGGAGCATTGTTGGCAGCCCTCGGGGGATCATTCCGGCAGCCGCTTATGTCTCGCCGTTTGCAAGAACTCGACGCCCTGCGCGGGCTGGCTGCTCTGGCGGTCCTCTTTTGTCACTTCGCCAGCACTTGCTACCAGCTCTCGATCCTCCCGTGCGAGTTCCGCTATGGATCGTACGGCCCTCATCTGTTCTTCATGATCAGCGGCTTCGTGATTCTGATGACGCTGGCGCGAACTGAACTGGCGGCCGACTTCGTCGTGTCGCGGTTCTCGCGACTGTATCCCGCTTATTGGGCGTCGATCGCTCTGACACTTGCCGTGCTCTGGGCGTTTCCGGACGGCGATCCGCCGCCAACGTTGCCGCAGATTCTCGCCAACCTTTCGATGCTGCAAACCTGGCTCCGCGTCCCCGACTTGGAGGTCTCCTTCTGGACGCTGGGCGTGGAATTGAAGTTCTACGTTATCATGTTTGCGGTCTATCTGGCGGGTCGGATTCGTTCTATCGAACCGTTCGTGCTCCTTTGGTTGGGGTTGATCGCCACATATCGCGTGGCCGTGGCATTCGAGGCGCCCTCGATGCCACTGGCCAAGACGCTGTTGATTGCCGACTACGGTCACTTGTTCGCCGCCGGCCTCGTCTTCTACCGGATCAAGACGGACGGCTATCGCTGGAGCCGGCACGCATTATTGGCGGCCTGCATGGCCTTGCAGGTCGTCGCCGGGAGTTGGGAAGCCACGGTCATGGTGGCATCGTTCTTCGGCCTGTTCTATCTGTTTGTCGGCGACCGGTTGAGCGGGATCGCCGTCCGCCCGCTGGTCTACCTGGGGACGATCTCCTACCCGCTCTATCTGATCCACGCCTGCATTGGCGCTGCCTGCATCCCGCGGCTGCCCGGGCTGTGGCGCTGGCCTGCTCTCACGTTGGCCGTCCCCCTATTGATATCGCTGGCTGCGGCCGCGGCGATTACTCATGGCCTCGAGCAGCCAACCATGCGGTTCGTCCGCAACTCGTACAAATCCTGGCGTCCGCAACTCCTCCGCTGGCGTTTGCGCTTTGCGCGCAGCGCGGCCGGCGAGGCACATCGCCCTTCGACGTGATGGGAGCAAAAAAGTGAGCAAGAAAGGCGGCGCCCATTCGTGCCGGCCAGGCTCGCACCTGCCACACATTCCCGAGGACAGGCTGCCCTGGGGCTCGCTACTTAGTTTCGACCGATCAGCCGAACACCGCTGGCAGACCGCTACTTCGACAGCGCTGCCTGGTGGAACACCTTGTGGCATTCGTCGCAGCTCTTCTGCAAGCGGGCCATCGTGTCTTCGACGGCGGCGCGGTCCTGCTTGCGGATGGCGGCGTTGACGGCGGCCGAGGCGTCGCGCATCTCGACGCAGAACGTCTGCCACTTCTGCACGTCCTCGGGCGTTTTGGCTTCCTTGGTGTCGATGATCGAGGCCTGGCCGATGGCGGCGATCGCGGCCGTGTAGCCCTGCGTGGCCTTGGCCTGCGACTTCAGCCGCGTGCCCGTGATCTTCATCTTCAGCTTCGTGTGGACGTTGGGCACCTGCTTCATCAGTTCGGGCAGCGATGCCACTTTCTCCCATTTCAGGTTCGCCGGTTCTTTGGTGTCGAGCGCGACGACTACGCCAGCCGCGGCCTTCTTCGCCGCCTCGTAGTCCTTGACCTCGGCCAGCGCCTGCGACGCCTTGAGCAACGCCGGCGCGGCGGCCTTGTACTTGCTCTCCTGGTCGCTCAAGGCGATCACCATCGCCAGCACGGCCATGGTGTGGGCGTCCTTGGTCAGATTGCCCGACTCGTCCTTGAACGTCTGTTCGGTCTCGACCGTCTTGGCCAAGCTCTTCAGATACTCGTCCATCTGCGTGTCCAGGTCTTCGGCCGGAGCATAGGCCGAAACCTTGACGGGAGTGTCAGCCGCTGCGACGAAACCCTCC
>Ga0233425_10004706_pt1 | contig 22524 bp, 20 predicted proteins | sample Watercolumn_Towu_2_FD_181712 | JGI IMG/M metagenome (GOLD analysis project Ga0233425, IMG submission 181712) | Freshwater microbial communities from Lake Towuti, South Sulawesi, Indonesia - Watercolumn_Towuti2014_140_MG | ecosystem: Environmental > Aquatic > Freshwater > Lake | place... | reverse complement strand
GAGCCTGCATGCGACGGTGCTCCACCAGCTCGGCCTCGACCCGAACAGGCTCTCGTACTTCTTCGGCGGCCTCGACCAGAAGCTCGTGGGCGTCGAGCACGTCCAGCCGATCAAGGAGATCCTGGCATGAGAACGCTCGCGATCGTGGGGGTCCTGCTCGTGGCCCATGCGCACGCCGAGGCGCCGCCCACGGCCGTCCATACCGGCACCCCGCACGCGGTGATCGCCGCCGACTCGTCGACCAAGACACTCGCCGCGATCGGGCCCTCGGGCGCGGTCGAGTGGCGACTTCCGGTCGGGGCGATCCACGATCTCCACCTGCTGCCCGACGGGCACCTGCTCTACCAGGACGGCTGGACGCGGATCGTGGAACTGGACGAGCAGCGCCAGCCCGTGTGGGGCTACGACGCGAAGCGCAACGGCAACGCCGATCGCGGCGTGGAGGTTCATGCATTCCAGCGGCTCGCCGACGGCACCACGATGATCGTCGAGTCGGGGCCGGCGCGGATCATCGAGGTGGATCGCGAGGGGACGGTCATCCGCGAGATTCCGCTCACCGTGAACAACCCCTCGACCCATTCCGACACGCGGAACGCCCGCAGGACCGCGGCCGGCACGTACCTCGTGGCCCACGAAGAGGACGGCGTCGTGCGGGAGTACGACGCTGCGGGGAAGGTGGTCTGGGAGTTCGACGTGCCCCTGTTCGGCAAGCCGCGCGCAGGCGGCCACGGCCCCGAGGCGTTCGGCGACCAGGTCTACTCGGCCGTGAGGCTCGCGAACGGCAACACGCTCATCGGCACGGGCAACGGCCACTCCGTGCTCGAGGTCACACCCGCCAAGGACATCGTCTGGAAGATCGAGCAGCACGATCTCGAGGGAGTCACGCTGGCGTGGGTGACACAGGTGGAACGGTTGGAGAACGGCAACACGCGGTTCGTGAACTGCCACGCGGGCCCCGGCAATCCGCAGATCATCGAGGTCACGCCCGAGAAGCGGGTCGTCTGGACGTTCAAGGACTTCACGACGTTCGGCAACTCGCTGCCGGTCGCGGTCGTGCGGTAGCCGGGTCGGGTGATGTGTCCTCGACACTTCACTCGCGCAGCAGTCGCACGACGAGCGACTCGTAGCCGAGCGGCCGGTCGTAGGCGGTCGTGTGCTCGACGCGATCGACCTTCGAGACGAGGTCGATCCTCGGGACGCGGGCGCAGAGGCGGGCGAGCAGCGTCCGCATGACGGTGCGGGCGTGGGCGGCACCGAGGCAGAGGTGGGCGCCGAAGCCGAAGGAGACATGCGGGTTCGGCCGGCGGTCGAGATGCACCTCGTCGGCAGAGGCGAAGACCGTCTCGTCGAGATTCGCCGCTGCCCAGCAGAGGCTCGCGCGGTCGCCCGCCGCGACGGTCATCCCCTGCACGTCGGTGCCGACGGGACAGACGCGGCCGATGTGCGTGAGCGGCATGAAGACCCGGAAGAACTCCTCGCTCGCGAGCACGATCCGGTCGGGGGAGTCCCGCAGGGCGGCGAATGCCGGGGGATGCTCGGCGAGGTAGCCCAGGGCGCACGCCACGCTGTGGATCACGGTGTCGCGGCCACCGGCGAACATGAGATTCGCGAAGCCGAGTTGCTCGGCTCGGGTGAGCCGTCTGCCCTCGATCTCGGCCCTCGTCAGCAACCCGTAGAAGTCGTCGCCGGGGTTCTCGGCCGCCCTGTCGAACTTTTCGCCCAGATACCGCTCCAGTTCGGCCGCCTGCCGCACGCCGTGTTCGCCATGAAACACGTGCACGCCCCAGCTGATGAACCGCGCGGCCTCCGCCTCGTCCACACCGATGAGCACGGTCAGGGCCCTCGACTGCAGCGGCAGCGCGAACTCCGTGACCGCTTCGATCGTGTCGCGGCCGAGGGCCTCGTCGAGCAGTCGGTCGATGATCGTCTCGATGCGGGCGACGCATGCCGGCTGCTTGGCCCGCAGGAAGAACGGTTCGACGAGGTCACGGTACGCGGTGTGTTGCGGGGGATCGGTCTCGATCGGCAGCTGCCGGACCGAGCGGAGATGCTCCTCGGACGGGATCGGCACGCGATAGGGCGCATCCGAGCTGAACGTGTGCCAGTCCTTCGCCGCCCGGCGCACGTCCTCGTGGCGGAGGATCATCGGGATCGTCTCGCCGTCGGCGGGCAGGCCGAGCACGCCGCGAGCACGCCGGGCGTCGCGAAACGGGTCGGGAATCGGGCTCATGGGCGAGCGGATCGTCACGGGTGGAGGACGCTCGGTAGCGTGTGATGCTCCGTATATCGCGGGCATGCGTGGGGCACAAGTCTCGTCGCGTGGGTCGGGGCGCCCCGCGCTCCTCGGGCGTTCGCCGACTCTCTTCCCGCACGTTCTCACGTCGTCATGTCAGCATGAAAGCGTCGCTGGTCGCGCTGCCAGCTCGCGGCAAGACCGATCCGCGTGAGCATCCCAACGGGGCGGACGGTGGACTTCTTCGCGGCAATGACGATGAACCAGCGGGCGATGATCGTGAACGAGGTCGAAGTGCCGCGGATGCCATGCTACTGTGAGGAATCCAGGTCCGGGAACGTCCGCCGCCAGGGTTCTGTGGACGATCCGGCGGCACTCGCCGGGACTCCAGGCACGGGACGACGGCATGGACGAGCACGAAGCCGACTGGCCCACGGAGCGCGGCAGCCGTGATGGGCGGCCGGCATGCTCGCCATGGATCGTCGAGCTCTCGCTCGCCAGCTCGCTGACGATGCCGGACGGCGAGGTGTTCGACCGACTCGCGTTCGTCGAACACCTCTGGGCGCGTTGTGGTGACGACGGTCTCGTGGGCATCGACGAGGGGGCGATCGATGTGGACGAGGCGAGCGCACTCGGGCTGACGACGACGCCGCTGGTGCTCGACGCCGCCGCGGCTCCTCGAGAGCGTGACTGGATCGCGGGGCTGCCGAGCGCCGTCGTGACGTGTTGGTTTTCGAGCGAGGCAGCCGCCCGAGAAGCGGCGGCCGGCCTCGAGGGAATCGCGGGCTGTCGCGTGGCGGCGGTTCGTCCGGAGGCGCAGCCACAGGGCACGGACGACACCGCATGGCAGCGCACGTTCACCCCGCTTGAGGTGCCGGGGTTCGGCCTCGTGTGTCCCCCGTGGGACGTGAGATCATCTGATCCGGGCGGCCCGCTGGTCATCGTCATCGATCCGGGAAGCGGCTTCGGCACGGGCCTCCACGAGACGACCCGGCTGTGTCTGGCCGCAGTCACACGGGGGTTCGTGGAGATCGGTGGCCGCCGCGTGCTCGACTTCGGCAGCGGCTCCGGCATTCTGGGCATCGCTGCGGCGGTGCTCGGTGCCGCGGAGGTCGATGCCGTGGAGATCGACGACCGCGTTCACGACGCCATTCGCGCCAACGCAAGCGCCAGTGGCGTGGCCGAACGCGTGCGCGTGACGGCCGCACTCCCGACGTGTGCGGCATACGACCTGGTCGTGGCCAACATCGTGGCCGATGTGCTGCTCGCGGAGGCCGCGACACTGGCTGCGCGCGTGCGCGTGGGCGGCCGGCTCGTGCTTTCCGGGCTGGTGGATGACGACGTCCCGGCCGTGAGTGCGGGCTATGCCAGGCACCTGGGAACCACGCCGACCGTCACTTCCGCGGGCGGCTGGCACTGCCTCGAGTTCACGCGGCCGACACCGGGATGATCACCATCGGGCGCACGCCGGCCTGCCACCGTCACGGATGGCCCGAGAGCGCCCGGTCGAGCACGTCGGCCGGGCAGAGTTCGTGCTTCATGCCGGGCAGGTCGAGGAAGGTCGCGGAAAAGCCGTCTGCGCGAAAACCTCCCTCGTAGATGTCGCGGAGATGCCCTTGGCGAAAATCGCCCGGCCCGGTGACGATCGTGAAGTGGACCTTTTCGCGGGCCGCCTCGATCTCGTCGGGCGTGGCCTCGCACACGCCGTAGACGCCGCCGCGATCGCGTTCGAGCGGCTTGGCGTGTTTCCGCGGCACGGGCCGCGGGAAGTCGGAGCCGCAGCACTGGATCGTGGCCGCGTAGAGCTGCGGGTAGTAGAAGGCGAGCTGTGAGGCGATGCGGGCGCCGCCCGACAGGCCGGCGGCGTAGACGCGCTCCGGATCGATCCGGTGCCGATGCATGAGTTCCGTCGTCCACGCGACGGCCATACCGAGCCGCCGCTCCGTGGGCACGCCCTGCGATCGGTCCCCCCCCTTGAAGTTGAGGGCCGCCTGTGGGCTCACCAGGATCACCCCGTGTCGGTCGAGCACCTCGCCCCAGCCGGCGGGCGTCGTGGCGTAGGGACGCTGCGCCGGAACCAAGACCACGAGACCGTGAGGTTCGTCGGGCTTGAACCCGGCCGGCAGTCGCACCAGCGCGGCGACCTCGTCGGCCGCGAGATTGTAGTTCGCGCGGCCGGAGTCTCCGCGCGCCCGCCGCAGCGGCTGCCGCAGTGACTCGATGCGCTCGCTCGCCGGTTCGGCCGTGGCCGCGTGGGGAGGCAGGATGCCGAGCGTCGCGGCCACACCGCATGCGACGATCGCCGTGCGGCGCACGAGGCGTCGCGACCAGCCACAGGAGCGGATCATGGGTTGGGCCTCAGAGACCGTGCCGCAGGCTCACGGTGAAACCTGGTCGGACGCCCCGGCGCCCGGCGTCGCCGCGTAGGTCGCGAGGGACGACTCAACGATACCCCGCAGCGACTCGCGCCACCATTGGTCGAGCGTTTCAGAGAGCGAAGCGACGGCGGCCGCGTCGGTCGCGGATCCGCGCAGACGACGGACGAGCGGCAGCATGCCGGACGGATCGCCGAAGAACGACCGCCCGAGATGGTTCGCCTGATCGTCGTCGAGGCCTCGGAGGAGGGCGACCGCAGCCTGATCGAGCCCGCAACGACCGAGGCACTCGAGCACCGGCTCGCAGTCGTGACGGAAAGCCTCGGGCGTGAGCTTCGCGAGGCCTTGCCGGGAGAATGAGGCGGCCATCTCGCCCGTGGGCGCCACCGCCGACGCGGCCAGTTGGGCGAGCGGGCCGTTGCGAACGTCGCTCATGTACCCCGTGAGTTCCCAGAGCGCTGCGGAATCGCCGGCCGCCGCGAACGTCGCCAGCCGCGCAAGCGCCGCCGGCCAGGCGTCCCGCCCGCAGGTGCGCTCGGTGAACCGCCATGCCAGTGCCGCCGCGCGCCGCGTGAGGTTCGTCCACGGATCGACATCGGCGTCGGACGGTGCGGCGGGAATCGCCTGGACCGGACGGGCGGCACGGTTTGCCACGTGCTCGAGTGCGTCGCCCACCGCGCGGTCGGCGGCGGTGAACGCGCCGGTTGCGGCGGCTCGACGCATCTCGTCGGCGACGACATCAAGCCGCTCGTTCCAGGCGCCGAACGCAACGGCGAGGCCAGCGGCCTCGAGGAGCCGCGCGAGCGACTTCCGCACGGGCTCGCCGGAGAGAAACTCGGCCGCCGAGGTGACGAGCGCGTCAGGCCGAGTGGCGTCGGGGCCCGCCGCGTCGCGGAGCGTCTGGAGATCGGCCGCGAGTCGCCCGGCCGCCGCATCGACGGTGAACGTGCCGCCGTCCGGAATCCTCAGCGATTCGATCCGGCCGGTGCGGGAGTCGATGCGGACCGTCGCCTCCTCCCGCGCGACGACGAGCGTGTCGCCCTCCCACGAGACGGTGGGCTGTCCGTCGTGCACCAGCGCGAGGCACGCGACCGGAGCGACCCGCGCCGTGACCTTCACCGCCGCGTCGGCGTCGCGGGGCCGCGGTTCGAGGCCGTATCCGACGCTCACGCCGCGGGTGTATTCATGATGCCCCGCCTCCACGCTGTCGGAGAGCGACACCGAGACGTCCACCGCGAGCCGCTCCCGCGACGGCACCGGCACCTCGAACCATCCCGCGCCCTTCGGTAGGAACCAGCCGATGCCGCCGCCGCTCACCGCCACGCCCGCGGCGTCGGGGCTGCCCGGCAGCGCCGTGAGGAGCACGCCCTGCCGCGTGGAGACGACGAGCGTGCCGAGCGGTGAACGGGTGGAGGCCGCGTCGGCGGGCGTGGGTGCCCAGGTGATCACGAGATCGTTCTCGTCGGCGAGCGTTTCGAGGATCCAGGTGCGGACGCGGAGCGCCGCCTGCTCCTCGCGCGAGGCCTCCTCGGCGAGTGGCGTCGCCGGCGGATACGGCGTGAGGTCGAAGATCGCCGCGATCCGCGGCGGCGCGTCGGGCGCGGCCGGAGGCGACTCCTTGAACTTCACCTCCTGGCGGAGGAAGCGGCCCGAGAGCCGCAGCGTCTCACGCCACGCGAGCCGGTCGCGCTCGCTCACCGGGCCGCCGACCGTGATCCCGAGGATCCGCACCAGGTCGTCCTTCGTGACCCGCGCGCCGGCGTAGAGTTCGACCTCGTCGAGTACCGACGGTGGAGGAAGATGCATGGCGTCGATCGTGAGCACGGCGCCATCGGCGTCCGTCCGCACCGCCACCGCGATGGCGGGCTCATCGGTGCCGCCGGCCGCGCCCCGGGCTCGACGATCGAGCAGTCGCGCGGCGGCGAAGAAGCCGTGGTCGCGAAGGAATCGCGCGATCGCCGCGCGGATCGCCTGGAGGTGGGGTTCGTCGAAGGGGGCGGGGTGGTCGCGACTCCACAGCGGCGGCTCCATGCGCGCAGGCTGGCCAGTGGGGTCGAGCCAGCGCGTGCCGCTCCAGCCCCCGTCGGTCTCGAAGGCCTGCGGCACGGAGCCCGGCGGTGGCCGTTCTCCCTTGAGCCAGCGCTTGAGGTCGGCGGCGACGTCGGCCGGAAGCCCTGTGACCTCGATGCCCGCGGCCATCGCGCGCGGCCCGGGCTCCACGGTCACGACGACCTCCTCGCCGGCCGCCGTCGTCTCGAGCGTGGCGGTGGCCTGCGCGGTGGCGTATCCCGCGTGCTCGAGGGCGAGCCTGGCCTTCGCCGTGACCGCGGCCAGGAAGGTTTTCCGCGTGGTGCGGGGGCCGCTCTGGAGGAGCAGGCCGTCGTCGGCGGCGAGTGCCTGCGCGAGGTCGGCGGGATCGGGGTCGTCGATGCCACGGACGACGTAGGCGCGGTCGCGGCGACGGCCCGCGGACGCTCCGTCCATCGGGGGTTGCGCCGAGCCGACAGCCGCCGAGATCGCGAGCAAACCGGCCAGCGCGGTCACGGCCCGATGGCGATGCATGCGAACGAGGATGCCGGGAGGGGAAGCAGCGACCATCACGTTGGGGGCGGCTGCCGCATGAGCTGCTCGACGAACGTCAGCCGCAACCCCTGCGCCCGGTCGTAGCGCGACTGCAGGTTCTGCACCTGCACGGGCGTCGGCGGCGTCCCATAGAGCAGCCGGTAGACCTCGGTGACGTAGATGTCGCGGTTGGCGCGGGACCGCTCGAACATCTCGGTGCTCGAGAGGATGCCGGCCTGCACGTCACCGAGCGAACGGCCGCGCTGGAGGTCGGCGAGCCAGACCTCCACCTCGTTGGCCCGTGGCGGCCGGCCCAGGTACGTCTGGATCCACTGGGCGATCTGATCGCGCGGCAGCGCGGTCGCGGGGCCGGCAGGCGCGGCGATCCCCTGCGCCGTGAGCCGCACATCGACCCGGTGGTCGCGTTCGACCGACGGCACGGGCACGGGCGACGGCGACTGCATCAGCAGGCGGCCTCCGTTCTCGAGCCGGGCATCGACGGCGTACCGGTGCGCGGTCGGCAGCGGCGGGAGGTCGAGCCGGTAGGTCACCGGGAAGCCGTTGCCTGCCGGCAGCGCGCCTTGGGTGATCGCGACGTCCTTCCACTGAGGCTCGGTGACGTCCAAGATCCGCACGGTGACGACGGCGGTGGGCGGGATCGCGACACCGGAGTCGGCCGTGAGCACGCCCGTGATCGTGCACGAGGCCTTGGCGGGATAGCGCGCGGTGATCTGCACGAGGCCGCCCGAGCGGCCGTCGCGAACGAGCAGGGGCACCTGGCCCGTGGTGTCGATGCGACGGCCGACTTCGTCGCCGACGTCGTAGAGCCGGTCGCCTACGAAGCCCACCTGGTAGCCCGCCACGGTCACGATCACGTCGCCCGCCTTGAGCCCCGCGGTCGCGGCCACCGACGGGTTCGACACGCTCACCACCTCGACGCCGGTGGGGGTATTGCGGGCCATGATGCCCAGCGGCCGCGGCACGGCCGCGGCGGGCGCGCGGTAGGCGGCGGTGGTGGTGCCGGTCGGCGGCACGTCGCGGCTACGGGCGCCCTGGGCCCACGAGGCCGCCGGCACGAGGGCAAGCGCGAGCACCGCCGCGGATGCGGTCACGCGGGGGGACATCGGACGAAGAGTTGCAGGTCGCATGTCAGCAGTCAGCGCTCCAGGGGCCAGCCGAGCAGCTCGCGCTGCGCGTGGATCTCGGCACGCGTGAGGGGAAGCAGGCCGTCCTTGGCTGCGTCGAGTTGGCCCGAGGCGCTGAGCACGTAGGCCAGAAACTCGTGGAGCACCGGGGGCAGGCCGCCGTCCTTGTCGAGCGCCACGGCAAGGAACAGCGGCCGGCAGTCGGGCGGTCGCGCGGAGCCCGCCACATGATCGTCGGCAGGCGTCGCCGACTCGGGCACGCCGAGCGCGATCTTCTTCACGCCGGGCCAGACACCAGCCGTGTCGCTCAACAGGCCGAGGCCGCCCCGTGCTCCCGCAACCGCCTCGGCGACTTCCGCGAGCGTGCGGTGTTCCTTGACCGTGAGCGCACACGGCGCCGTGCCCGAGAGCAGGCGGTCCATGTGCCACCGCGTGCCGGAGCCGAGGCCGGTGCCGTGGAGCTCGATCGGCACGGTCGCCCAGGCGGCGTCGCCGTTGAGGTCGTTCCAGGTGGTGGCGGCGCGGGGGGCGGCGGTCGCGGGATCGGCCACGCCGGGGAGCGCGGCGGCCGCGGCGGGACGCAGCACGCCCCCTTCGGGTGTCCACGGGATCGTGGTGATCGGATTCGCGGCGTTGACGACCCACACGAGTCGGTCGAACGCGGCGCCCACGACCACGATCCGCCGGCCGATCTCCTTCTCGGCTGCGGCCCGTTCGGCATCGTCCACGGGACGGCTCATGAGCGCCACGTCGGCCGAGCCCGACACGAGCGCCTTCCACCCGGCGCTCGACGACACGTCGCTGAGCGAGCAAGCGGCGTCCGGGTGGATGCGGGCGAAGCCCGCGCACCAGTGGGCGGCGGCCTGCTGGAGCGTGCCGGCGCCCGCGAGCCGCACCGTGCCCGCGACGGCGGCCGCGGGTTGGTACGGAAGCGAGGTCAGTTCCGCGAGCGGGTTCTCGACGACGGCCGACGCGACAGGGACGGTCGTGGGTGCGGTGGGCTCACCGCTCACGATACGCAGCGCGACGAGGCACGCCAGCATCCCGCCCGTCGCGGCCGTGACCGAACGCCACGTTTGATACGTCATCGACTCTCCTCCGTGAGGCTTCCTCGAGGGTCTCAGGATAGGCGCCGCCGCGAGTTTCGCGGAAGCCCAGCCCACGGCGGCGCCGCCACGTCCGATGGCCTGGACGCGTCGCCCATCCCGCGGGCACCGATTCGCCCGTGGTCGCCGATGACGCAACATGGTGGCCCGTCAGCCGTTGAACGAGGGAACACTGCATCCCATCGGCGGAGCGCACGCATGGCACGCGGTCATCGGATCGGACTTTCGGTCATCATCGCGATCGCGGTCGCGGGACTCGACGCGGCCAGTGCGCTGGCCCAGCCCGATCCCGGGCCGCGGCCGGCTGTCGGCCTGGCGCACGGCGGGCCCATCGAACGTGATCTGTCATACGCCGACACCGACAACCCGCGGCAGCGGCTCGACCTCTACCGGCCGGCCGCCCGGGATTCGGAGCAACCCCTGCCGCTCGTCGTCTTCATCCATGGCGGCGGGTGGCGCGGTGGTGACAGGCGGGGCATCGGCGAGGCCCGGCTCGTCGGCGGCCCCGTCCAGGAGCACAAGAACGTGGCCCGGAGCGCGTCACCGATCACGTACGTCTCCCGGGATGACCCGCCGTTCCTCCTGATCCACGGCACCGCCGATCCCATCGTCCCCTTCAGTCAGTCCGAGCGACTGCACGACGCCCTCGATGGCGCGGGCGTGTCGTCCACGCTCGTGCCCGTGACCGGAGGTGGCCACGGCCGGTTCGGCACGCCGGAGGTCGCCCAGCGCGTGCGGACCTTTCTCGCGAAGCAGCTTCTGAAGAGGAAGGAGGCCGTCGTGTCGGACGCGCCGATCGAGGCCGGGCCTCGCGAACGTCCCCGGTCCCAGTCCGTCAGCCGGCCCTGAGCCGGCCGAGGCCGGCGAGCGTGGCGTTCGCGGCGAGATCGCGCTGCGCGTGCCGCAGTGCCTCCACGGCGGGGGATTTTCGCCGCCCGCCGTGCTCGTGCAGCATGCCGTGGCCAAACTCGATGAGGCTCTCGGCCGTGATCGCCTCGGGCGGCCGGGCGAGCGTGAAGGCGGCCTCGCGGTTGGCCACCCGGTGCACGAATCCCCGCTGCACGAGCCGGTCGAGGATCTCCATCGCGACCGGCTCCGGCAGTCCCGTCTCCTCGACCACGTGGGCCAGGGACACGGGCTGACCCGACGCGAACCCCTCGGCGATCACTTCCATGAGCAGCACCACCGACGTCGAGTCCACCATGCCCCCCTTCGCCCGCGTCCGCTCCATCTCCTCGAGCTCGTCACGGCGACCGCCGAGCCGCTGCACGATCGCGGCCACCTCGACGCCGAAGAGAATGCAGATCCACATCGCGTAGGTCCAGATCATGAGCACCGGCACGAAGCCGAGCGGACCGTAGAGCTGACTGAACGAGAAGGCGTTGTTGACGTAGGCCGCGAGGCCGACCTTGCCGACGTGCAGCAGGATCGCGGATGCAAACGCACCGCCGAAGGCCGACCGCCACGACACGTAGGTGTTGGGAAGCAGCACGAAGGTGCCGAGAAGCATGAGCGTGATCAGCCCGATGCTCCACACGATTCCGAGCAGTCGAATGAGGACGACGCTGGCGTCCACCGAGCTGATCCAGCGGCCCACGTGCGAGTCGACGACGAACAACAGGGCAATGCCGATCGGACCGACCGTGAGCACCGTCCAGTAGACCGGCACGCGCCGCAGCCAGGAGCGGCCCTCGGGGGCGCGGTAGATCGTGTTGAAGCAGTCCTCGACCGTCACCATCATCGCCACGGCGGCGTACATCATCACCGCGAAGCCGACGAGGCCGAGCGTCTCGAGGTCGATCGTGCCGAACGTGCCGATCATGTCCTCGAGCCACGCGCCCAGCGAGATCGTGGCCGCGGGCTCCGTCCCGGCCGGCCCCTCGGCGGGCATGATGCGGACGGCGTCGAGCCCGGCCGACTGCACGAGCTGGTGGACGAGCGACTGGAGCTTGTCGACACCCTGCATGCCCTTGAAGAGGGCCGTGCTCACGATGGCCAGCGGCATGAGTGCGAAGAGCGTGTGGAACGCGAGAGCCGCCGCCATCTGCAGCGCCCGGTCCTCCTGCAACTGCCGGGCACCGACGCGGGCAAGGTCGTACCAGAACCGGGCCGTCGCCTGCCAATGCGTGAGCTCCTCGCGCGGGTGCGTCACCACGCGGGTGGTCCAATCCGCGGCGTCGTGGACGAGCTTGCGGAGCATGCGGGATTCCTCGGTCGGGACGCCCCGGGTCGAGCCGAGGTCACATCCCAACTCTACCAAGCGACCGCCGCTCGCCCCATGTGACCGTGGCCGCCGGCGTGACCTTTCAGCCTCCGATCGGCTATCTTCCCCGCAACGGCGGCCTCCGCCGGCCGTTCCCCGCTCCCCGAAACCGAAGGAGGCCCCTTCATGTCCGACACGCTTTCCGAGACCCAGGGCTGCGACCTCCTCGCCAGGCTCTTCAAGGCCCGGGGCTACACGCTCCAGCGGAACGTGGTGTTTCGCGAGTACGGTGTCGAGTTCCACATCGACGGTTGGGATCCGAAGGCGCGGGTCGGCTTCGAGTTCCTGACGAGCGAGGATGACGACCACGACGACCTCTCGCTCGAGGAGTACAAGACGCTCACGGCAGCCCAGCGGCGCGGGGAGTTGGCGCTGTTCATCATCGACGAGGTCGAGCCGCTGTCGGCCGCCGATCTCGCGGCCGAGGTGCACGACTTCCTCGACGAGGTGGCCGACGCGGCCCGCGCCCGTCTCAAGGCGGCGGCCCGCCGCGGCAAGGCCGCCAAGAAGGCGGTGCCGGCGACCGCGAAGAAGAAGGCCAAACGCAAACCGGCCTCGAAGCGCGGAGCGAAGGCGAAAGTGGCCGCGGCGGCCAAGCCCGCGGCTCGCAAGAAGACCGTCTCCAAGCCACCCCGCAAGGCGGTCGCGAAGCGGCGGCTGAAGTAGCGCGGGCCTCAGCCTGCGGGCGGCACGCGGCCGAGGAAGAGCGTGGTCCAACCGCCGCCGCCGGCGTGGACCCGTGCCCGTTCGACCGTGACGGAGAAGCCCGCGCGGGAGAGCCGCTCGGCGAACGCCGGATCGTCGCCGGCCGACCACACCGCGAGGCAGCCGCCCGGACGCAGCGCCGCACGGGCCGCGGCGAGTCCCGCCGGGGCGTAGAGCCCGTCGTTGGCGGCCACGGTCAGGCCGTCCGCGCCGTTGTCGACGTCGAGGATCACGGCGTCGAACCGGCTGCGGGCCGCCCGCAGGACGTCGGCGACGTCGCCCTCGACGAGTTCGACCCGTGGGTCGGCCAGGGCGTCGGCGCCGAGGCCGAGGGCAGGCTCGCGATTCCAGCGGATCACGGCGGGCATCAACTCGGCCACCACCACCGCCGCGTCGGCGGCGAGGTGTGAGAGCGTCGTGCGGAGCGTGAACCCCATGCCGAGGCCGCCGACGAGCACCCGCGCGCCGGGCCGGCTGCGGAGCCCCACGCACGCGCGCTCGGCGAGCCGCTCCTCGGAGTGATGCTGCCGGCTCGACATCAGTTCCACGCCCGCCACACGGATCGTGAGCACGCCGTCGCGCTCATGGAGCGTCATCTCCGCACCGTCGGGAGTGGTGGCACGATCGAGGAGGACGTTCGGCTTCATGCGCGAGGGTGAGGCGGGGCGGGTGTCACTGCGTCGGGCAGCTGGCGCCGAAATAGCCGTGGCGGTCGATGTGGGCCGCCACCTCGGGGGCCACGAGTTCGCGCCACGACGGGTCGCCCGAGCAGATCCGCACGCGGACCTCTTCGCTCGAGTAGGTGCGGAGCGTGGCCGCGTCGCACGAAAGTCCGCGGATGAGCCCGTTGACGCGAAGATGATCGAGCAGGTGCGAGAGGTGCGGCGCCACCTTGAGCGTCTCGGAGGTGACCACGCTGCCATCGATGACGTCGCGCGTCGGATAGACGTAGAGCCGCACGCCGCGGGTGAACAGCCGGCCGAACGCCTCGAGGATGCCGCCCGCCAGCGCCTTGTAGTGGCTCTCGTTGAACAGTTCGCGCATGAGGGGCACGCCGAGCACGAGGGCCGTCGCCGCCACCTTCCGTTCGGCCAGGTACTCGCCGAGAGCGTGGAAGGCCCCGAGATCGCTGACGAGCACCATCTTCCGGACCGCACTGATGAGATCGACGCGGGCGAGGAAATCCGAATCCTCCGCGCTGCCGCGGTCGCGGAGGTTGTTCATGGTGATCTCCATGATCTCGCGGATGTCGTGGTTCTCACGGCCCGCCCCGGCATCACGGCCCGGCTCGGGGGCGGGGGGCGTCGAGGTGGACTCGATGGCGGCCCGGGCCCGCGCGAGCATGTCCAGGTTCAGGCTCGTGACCGGGGCGAAGCGGCCGCGCTCCACGAGCACCCGCGTGTGGCGGATCGACTCCGACGCGAGCACCGGCGTGCCGTCGGTGTCGAAGAGCACGGCGGGGGTGAAGCCCACGCGGACGAGGTGCAGCGCGAGCAGCCGGTTGTCGACGCCCGCGAACGCCGGACCGCTGGCCCGCACCCAGTCGATCTCGAGGCGGTCGCGGCCGATGTTCTCGAGGAGCGTCTCCAGGAGCGTTCGTGGCGCCTTCCAATGGTGGAACGCGGCGTGGATCAGATTCACGCCGAGGCGGCCGATGGCATCCTGCTGCAGCGCGTTCGTGGGGTCGAGCAGCCGCACATGGAGAACGACGTCGCTGGTGGGGGCCTGCGGCAGATGCTGGAAGCGGATGGCGAGCCAGGCGTGGCACTCGTTGCCGCCGGCAAACGAGCGGGCCGAGGCGGTGTCCGCGAACACGAAGAACCGCGTGCGGTCGCCCCGGGCGGCGTTGAGACGCTCGTACATCAGCCGGTACTCGTGGTCGAGCATCTGCTCGACCCGTTCCCGCGAGACGTACCGCGACGTCTTGCCGTAGATCGCGTCGCTGACGGTCATGTCGTAGGCCGACATCGTCTTGGCGACGGTGCCTGCGGCGCCGCCGGCGGCGAAGAACCAGCGGGCCACCTCCTGGCCGGCGCCGATCTCGGAGAAGCTGCCGTAGACCGACTCGTCGAGGTTGATCGCGAGGGCCCGCTGGGCGGTGGGATCGACGGCGGGCGCGACGCTCGGGCTCGCGGAGGGCATGGTCGTTCCAGCAGGGACCGCTTTGACGGTGGCGCGACGCGGCCCCTATTCTTGTGGCGGGCGGGGCCGCTGGCTATCCGCCCCGCGCCCGATTCTCACGAACCTCCAAGGAACGCTCCGCATGGCCACGTCCCGACCCAAGGCTTCCGCCCTCGATCAGGTCCGCTCGCTCCTCACCGCCGCGGAGGAGAAGGTCCTGCACTCGACGATGGGGGCGGCGATCGCCAAGGCGACGCGGGAGCAGGTCGAGGCGACGATGACACGGGCCAGGGCGTTCCGCGACAAGTGGCGCGACCTGCACGCGGAGCAGACGCGCTCCACGAAGCGGTCGCCCGCGACGATCAAGGCGGCCAACCAGCGGAGCCGCGAGAAGCACGAGGTGTTCGCCGACGCCGTCAAGCGTCTCGAGGCCCGGCTCGCGGAGTTCGCCTCGGGCGTGCGGTCGGCGGTGAGCACGCAGGCGGCGCGACTGGCCGCGGGGGGCAAGCCGCGCAAGGCGATGCGGCAGGCCGTGCATCGCGAGACACGCAAGGGCGTGCGTGGCGAACTCAAGGCGGCGGTTGCCGACATGAACCGCGTCAAGCAGCCGAAGGCGGGGAAGCCGGCCGCGAAGGCGGCGGTGAAGCCCGCGGCGGCCCCCGCGAAGCCCGCGGCCGTGGCCGAGAAGCCGGCGGCTCCGGTGACCGTCGCGGCCGTGGCAAAGAGCAAGAAGCAGAAAAAGGGGGCCGCTCCCGCGGCGGTGGCCGCGCAGCGGCAGCTCAAGTTCGACGCTGCCGGACAACGTGCGGCGCGGACGGCCGTCAAGCAGGCGCGGCTGACCGTCAAGGGCGCGAAGACCCGTCGGGCGAGCCACCTGATGGCGAGCGTGAAGCGTTCGCAGGCCAAGCGCGACGGCCGCGGACGCTGACGCGTTCGAGGTCTTCCGTCAGGCAGAGTCCCACGCGGCGCCCGCAGGGTCGTCGGTGGGTGAGCGCAGCCGCGCCTCCCACGGGCCAGCCTCGCGGCGCTCGTCCGTCGCGCAGCTCACCACGACCACCGTGCCATCCTCGACCCAGAAGATGGCGTTTTGCCGATGGCGGCGTCCCAGATCGACGGCCCGTTCCAACGGCAACGGCCAGGCGGCCCAGCCGTGCTCGCGGTGCCGCCAGTCGGGCGACACGCCCGTCACGCGGAGGCACGTGACCCCCATCCGGGCAAGGTCGTCCCGCAGCATGCGATCGGCCTCCGCGTCGCCCTCGCGCGATCCGGCGCTGAACGCATTGGCAGCCGTGACCACGGCGAACGCCCGGGGCCATCCGCTCGCGGGCGGCTCACTGACGACGAACAGCGTGTCGAGATACTCGGGCAGGATCACGGCTGGTGTCGCCGTCTACGCGTGAGCCGGCGTGATCAGCTGCGAGAGCAGCGGAAGCAGCTGCTTTTTCCGGCTCACGACGTTGCGCAGCTCGTAGAGGCCGCGGTCGAGGCGGGGATAGTTGATCTCCTCCCAGGCCTCCGACTCGTGCGAGAGGAGCAGGAGCGACGACTGGCAGACGACGTCGGTCACGAGGAGCGCCGAGAAGTCGAGCTGGTGCCGCTCCGCGAAGTCCTCGAGGGCCGCCCGCAGTTCGTCCTTCCGTTCCCAGAACAGGTCGAAGCCCGTCTCCTCGATCTGCGAGATCGAGAACCGCACGCCGTGCTCCGTGAACTCCTTGCAGTCCTCGCCGATCACGCCCGCGGCCACCTTCGACCGCAGCGCCGAGCCGATCTCGAAGAACTCCCGCGCGTAGAGATCGAGATCGACAGGGCACAGCCCCGCGAGCCAGTCGAGGACCTGTCGGTCGGTGTCGGTCGTCGTGGGCGACCGCAGGAAGAGCGTGTCGGAGATGATGCCCGACGCCATGCACAGGGCGATCTCCGGTCGCGGCACGATCCCCGCTGCGCGGAACTGCCGGGCCACGAGCGTGCAGGTGGAGCCGACCGGCTCGTTGATGAAGCGGATCGGCTGCGTCGACTTGAGCCCGCCCCCGAGCCGGTGGTGGTCGAGCACTTCCACGATCTCGGCGTCCTCGGCGCCGCTGACGGCCTGGGCGAGTTCGTTGTGATCCACGAGCACGAGCCGCGGCCGCGGCGGGTTGATGACGTCGGTCTTGAAGGCGTAGCCCACGAGCCGGCCGTCGTCGCCCACCACCGGGAACACCGGCTGCGACGACCGTTCCACGATCGCGCGGGCCTCCGCCAGCCCTGCCTTCGCCGGAATCGTCACGAACTCGCGTTCCACCACCGGGTCGATGAACTGCGCCGAGCGGATGCGGAGCACCGTGTTGAGCGTGTCGAAGGAGCTCTGGATCACCGAGACTCCGCGGATCCGCGCGAGCTCCACGAGGCCCGCCGAGAGGGTGAAGCCGCCGGTGACCACGAGCACCCGCACGCCGTGCTCGATCGCCGGGAGATGGATCGAGGGGCGGTCACCGCACACCACGATGAGCCGCTCGGCGGCGAACTGCCGCATCCGGTCGGTGAAGCCCTCGGCGCTCATCGCCCCCACCATCACCATCAACTCGTCGCGTCGTTCGGGATCGACGATGTTCTGAAAGCCCGCGTCGAGGACGTCGTGGATCTTCTGGAGGCAGGTGGTGACGGTACGCGACTTGATGGGGTCGTGCTCGTTGTGGAAGAAGAGGCCCATCACGTCGAGCACGGAGAGCACGCCGACCACGCGCCGCGTGTCGTCCACCACCGGGATCGCCCGCAGGTCGGCCCCGCGCATCCGCTCGTAGACCTCGTGGAACGACTCGCCGTACGACGCGGTGATCACGTCGCGGCGGCAGAGATCCTCGGCCGAGGGGCGAACGTCCATGATGATCCGCGGCGGCGCGAGGCCTGCGCGCTCGAGGACGTATTCGGTGCGCTTGTTCGGCGGCCCGCAGCAGGCGGCCACGGCGTCGGGCCGCGTGGTCTGCTGGAGGAGATCGGCGTAGGCGATCGCCGAGCAGATGGCATCGGTGTCGGGATTGCGGTGCCCGAAGACGAACACGCTCATGACGGGACCGGCGAAAGCGGGGCGGAGGTCGTGAGCCGCGATTCTGTCCTACCGCGTCCATCGTGGGCAAGGCGAGCAGGTGGCCCGACACAACCCGCCCGCGTCCTGCCTTGGAGAAGGACCGCCGCGCGCGGGGCCCGCCGCAGGCTCTCGGGTGGCGGTCAGAACGAGTTCGCGAACCCGAACTGGAACGTCGTCGCCGGGCCCGATCGGTCGGTGCCGGCGCCCCAGTTGGCAAACACCGAGAGGCGGTCGCTCGGGAACCACAGAAACCCGCCTCCCACCACGGTCTGTGCGGAGAGCCGCGGCAGGGCCGACTCGTTCTGGAACCTGTGCACGAACGTGTGCGCCCACCACAACCAATCTTGACAGCCCAGATAGCCTCGCGGGTGGACCTTGTTCATCCCGTATCGAAGGAGGCTTGCGATGGCTCGGCAGGACGATCGGCGGAAGCTGGCGGAATGGCAGCAGCGGCTGCGGCGTTTTGAGAAGGCGGGCCTGACGGTGGCCCGGTTCTGCACACGCGAGCGGGTGTCGGCACCGACGTTCTGGTACTGGCGGCGGAAGTGTGCGGGCTCAGCCTTGGCGCGTCAGGTGGCCCCGTCCGTGTTCTCACCGCTCGAGGTCGTCGGCGGCGGGACGGTCACGCTGCGGTTCCCGACGGGGGCGGTCATGGAACTGCCGGACGATCGGCTGGATCTTGTCCGCGTCGCGGTCGAGGCAGCGACCGGGGCGATGAAGCCATGCTGAGCATCGCGCCGCCGCCCACCATCTACCTGCACTCCGGCACCACCGACATGCGCAAGAGCTTCGATGGGCTCTCGGGCATCATCCGGGGTACGTTCGGCGGAGATCCTGCCGACGGCAGCCTGTTCCTGTTCGTCAACAAGCGGCGTGACCGGATCAAGGCGCTGTGGTGGGACGGCGACGGGTACGTGCTCTGGTACAAGCGACTGGAGGAAGGCACGTTCGAGACCGTCCCGTCTCCTCAGGGCGATTGCGCCATGATGGGCAATCTGGCATGATTGGGCAGTTGCATGGATGAGGCGTCCGAAACCGCTTCGGTTCCTCGTCGGCGCTGGTCCATCACGGAGGATTGATCATGCCCGTTTCGAAGGCGATCAGCGCCAGGATTCAGACGCATTTCGCGACGCTTCCGGATCCACGTCGGCGGAAAGTCACGCACCCGCTGATCAACTTCATCGTCATCGCGATCTGCGCGGTGATCTGCGGCGCCGACGACTTCGTCGCGATCGCCGACTTCGGCGTGGCGAAACGTCGTTGGTTTCGGAAGATTCTCGACCTGAGCGCCGGGATTCCCTCGCACGACCGGTTCAACGCGGTGTTTTCGATGCTCTCGCCCGCCGAGTTCGAACGCTGCCTGCTGAGTTGGATCCAGGCGCTCCAGGAGGCCACGGGCGGCCAGGTGATCGCCATCGACGGCAAGACGCTGCGAGGCAGCTTCGACAAGGCGAGCGGCAAGTCTGCCATCCACATGATCAGCGCCTGGTCCTCGGCGAACTCGATCAGCCTCGGGCAGTTGGTGGTCGATGCGAAGAGCAACGAAATCACGGCGATCCCCAAACTCCTGGACATGCTGCATCTCAAGGGGTCGACGGTGACCATCGACGCTGCCGGATGCCAGACTGAGATCGCGAGGCGGATCGTCGACGCCGGTGGCCACTACGTCCTCAACGTGAAGGGGAATCAGGGCACGCTGCGGAACGGGATCGAGACGTTCTTCGCCGAATACCTGGATGGCCAGATGCCGACGATGCCGGTGCGGCAGAGGCACAGCACCAGCACGGGACATGGCCGGAGGGAATCGCGATGGCACTACGTCAGCAGCGTCCCACGCGATCTGCCGGACCGTGATCGATGGCCCGGTCTCAAGGCGATCGGGATGGTGATCAGCAATGTGGAACGAGACGGAAAGGAATGCATCGACGTCCGTTACTACATCATGAGCAGGACGATGCCAGTCAAGAAGTTCGCTGCGATCGTCAAGGGCCACTGGGCGATCGAGAACGAGCTGCATTGGCAACTCGACGTCACCTTCCGGGAAGACCATAGTCGCATCCGAAAGGGCAACGCCGACGCCAACGCCAGCATCCTCCGAAGGATCGCACTGATGCTGCTCAAGAACGAGAAGACGGCCAAGCTCGGAGTGAAGAATAAACGGCTCTCTGCAGGATGGAACGAGGATTACCTCTTCAAAGTCCTTGTCAGCCTTTGAGATATGGTGCGATCGCCCTGCCCGTCTCCTGCTGGCGAGGATCGGGTGCGAATCGACCCGACCCAACTGGCGATGATCTTGGGGGGCGTGCGGCTGGCAACGGCGCGGAGGCGTAAGCGCTACCATCGCCCCCTCGTCTGAAAAACTCTCTCGCCTGCCAAAAAGGCGCTTGCGCGCTGGATGTGCTGCGGGTATGGTGCGGGCATGGCGAAGGAAATCGTGCTGCCGAACGATCTTGCCGCATGCCACGCGATCATTCGCGAGCAATCCCGGCAACTCGAGGAGCAGAAGGCGAGAACCGCCAAGGCTGAGGCTGAGCGGGACGCTGCCCTGCAGCTCGCCTTCCGCAAGAAGATCGAGCGGTATCTGGCTGACCCGAATCAGTTCGTGCTCGACTTCGGCGATGAGCCGGAAGTCGTCGATGCGGCAGAGGGGATCGCCGACGCTGCCTTGGAGACGGTCGCTGGCTACGAGCGGCGAAAGCAGGCTGTGGAAAAGGCCCGGAGCGAGCAGCTTCCGACTCACCTGCCGCGGTACGAGGTGAAGCTCGACGTGCCGGAGGACCAGAGGGCCTGTGCGACGCACGGCGAGCGGCAGGTGATCGGCTACGACTGGCAGGAGACGCTCGAAGTCGTGCCGCCAAAGCTCGTGGTGCGGCGGACCGGCATCCCCAAGCTCGCCTGCCCGAAGGCTCCCGAGTGCGGGGTGGTCGAGGCGCCGCGTCCCGCGGGTCTGGTCGAGGGCAACCGATACGACACGAGCGTGGCGGCCGAGATCATGGTCGCGAAATACGCCTACCACGTTCCCGTGTATCGCCAGCAGGACTTGTTCGCGTCGTGCGGCTGGACGCCCGCCAGGAGCACGCTCCTGAACGTCCTGGAAGCAGCCGCCCATCTCATCCGCCCCTTGGTCGCGCACCTCCGGGAGGTGGTGCGGGCGGGGCCGATCATCGGCACCGATGACACGACGGTGACGCTCGTCGTGAAGGACACTCCGCCGCCCCTCGATGCGGATGACCCGAAAGCCGCTCGCGCCCGCGACGTGATCGCGGAGGCGCAGGCGAAGCTCCAGGGCAGCATCACGTCACGGATGTGGGTGTATCGGAGCATCACGGCGCCGATCAACGTGTTCGACTTCACGGTGAGCCGTCACCGGGACGGCCCGGAGCTGTTCTTGGACGGCTTCGTGGGCAGCCTCATGGCCGACTGCTACTCGGGCTATGAAGCCGTGCGCACGAGGAGCGACGGGAAGATCGTCCGCGCGGCCTGCGTGGCGCATGCCAGACGCAAGGTCTTCAATGCGCGGGACAACCATCCGGCGCATGCCGCCATGCTGCTGGGGATGTTCCAGGAGATCTATGACGTCGAGGATCGGGCGAAGACACTCTCGCCGACTGATCGGCAGCAACTGCGATCTGCCGAGGCACGGCCGATCTGGATGCGGATGCAGGAGCATCTCGCCAGCGAGTCCGTCTCCAGCGTGATGCCAAAGGAGCCCTTCGGGCAGGCGCTGACCTACCTGCGCAACCAGTTCGACCATCTGCTGGTCTATCTCGACGACGGCCTGATGCCGATCGACAACAACGAGACCGAGCAACTGATGAAGCAGGTGGCCTTGGGCCGGAAGAACTGGATGTTCATCGGGAGCGTCGCGGCGGGCTACCGAGCCGCGGATCTCATGTCGCTCGTGAGCAGTGCCGCCCGGAACGACCTCGATATCTTCCTGTACGTGAAGGATGTGCTCGACAGGCTCTTGGCCGGAGAGACGGACTACGACGTGCTGCGGCCCGATGCCTGGAAGCAATCGCACCCGGAAGCGATCCGGATCTACCGCCAGGAAGAGCGCCGGTCGCGGGCCGACGCCAAGGCCGTCAAGCGAGCCCGGCGCCGCATCGCCCGACAGGGATGACCCGCCCCGGATCGCAGCCGTTCGCTCCGCGGGGCACATGGCGGCGGTGTGCGCTCACCACGAACAGCTGGAAGTCGTCGGTGATCTCCTTCGAGATCGCCCACTGGATGACGTCGATCGGCACGTATCCCAGGCGGGTCGAGTCGGCCGCCAGGCCCACGTTGTATTCGGCGACGAGCCCCCAGAAGAGCGTGTTGCGGAAGAGCATCATCAGCCCGGGCTGGGTGCCGGCGTTGAACGCCGGCGAGCCCCAGGGCGTCTGGATGAAGGCCTCGAACCCCACGGCCGGCAGGAAGTAGTCGCGGTTCTCCTCCCAGAAGTGGATCTTCGTGTCGAACACGAGCGGTGAGAAGCCGGTCGTCTGCCCCATGCCGAGGCCCGCGGCCTGCCAGGTGTAGCCGCTGGAGAACACGCGAAACTCCACGCGGTCGGTGAGTCCGAGCCGCAGGAGGAACTCGGCGTTGTACGACGTCGGCTGGATCGTGCTGATCGCCGACGTGAAGAAGACCGGGCTCCACTCCAGATACACGCCGCCGCGCGGCAGCGTGTTGGGGCTGTTGGGATAGTGGGCGGTGTCGGGACCGGGATCGCGGATCGAGAGCGGCTTACCCGACGCCTCGGTGTCGATGCCCTCGGGGAACGCCTCGGCGAGGAACCGCGTCCACGGCCGATCGGCGTCGCGGGCGGGGTCGTCGGGCACCTCGGCTCGGACAATGGCGCACGCGAGCGCCACCGCGAGAAGCAGTCCGCGAACGGTGCGATGGCGCACGCGATGATGGGCGGCAAACGGCTGTGGCATGGCGTCGGGCGGGGGGCCGCAGGACGGT
>Ga0233425_10004705_pt1 | contig 22540 bp, 24 predicted proteins | sample Watercolumn_Towu_2_FD_181712 | JGI IMG/M metagenome (GOLD analysis project Ga0233425, IMG submission 181712) | Freshwater microbial communities from Lake Towuti, South Sulawesi, Indonesia - Watercolumn_Towuti2014_140_MG | ecosystem: Environmental > Aquatic > Freshwater > Lake | place... | reverse complement strand
ATAAAAAAGCGGGCGGCAGTTCCCGGAACGGCCGGGACAGCGCGGGCAAACGCCGGGGCGTGAAAAAGTTCGCCGGGCAAAAGGTGCTGGCCGGAAACATCCTGGTGCGCCAGGTGGGCACCCGGCTACACCCCGGGCACAACGTGGGTCTGGGCCGGGATTTCACCCTGTTCGCCAAGATCGACGGGGTGGTGGCCTTTGAAGACTTCGGCAAAGATCGCAAACGGGTCAGCGTTTATCCCCCAGCTTGAAATCCTTTCCCGATGAGGCGGAGATCACCGTCCGGGGCGGCGGCGGCGGCGCCGGCTGCGTCAGTTTCCTAAGGGCGGCGCACCGGCCCCAGGGCCGGCCCGACGGCGGCGACGGCGGCAAAGGCGGCGATGTGATCCTTGAAGCCGCGGCCGGCACCCGCACCCTGGTCCACTTTAAGCGCCGCAAGATCTTCCAGGCGGACCGGGGCGGCCGGGGCCGGAGCCAGGACCGCCACGGCAAAAACGCCTCTCCCCTCGTCATCCCCGTGCCCCTGGGCACCCTGATTTATCATCCCGAAACCAGAGAACTGCTGGGCGAACTCCTGAAGGCCGGGGAGCGTCTACTGGTGGCTAAAGGCGGCCGGGGCGGCAAAGGCAACGCCCATTTCGTCTCTTCCCGGCTGCGCTCCCCCCGCTTCTCCCAACCTGGTGAACCCGGCGAGGAATGGAGGCTGCGCCTGGAGCTGCAAATCCTGGCGGACATCGGCCTGGTGGGCACGCCCAATGCCGGGAAAACCACGCTCTTAAAGGCCCTCACCGCGTCCAAGGCCCGTGTGGGGGATTTTCCGTTCACTACTTTAAGCCCGCAATTGGGGGCCTTGTTTGCAGATGAACTCCAGGAACCCTTGATTTTGGCGGAGATTCCCGGCCTCATCCCCGGGGCCCACCTGGGCAAGGGCCTGGGGCACAGGTTCCTCCGCCACATCAAGCGCACCCGGCTCCTGGTCATGGTCATCGACGCCAGCGGGGTGGACCCGCAGCGGCCCCTGGCGCCTTTGCAGGAACTGGACGCGGAAATGACCGCCTTTGATCCCGGCCTCGCAGCTCGACCTCGGTTGGTGGTGCTTAATAAGGTGGACCTGCTGCCCCCTGATTACCCCCGGGAGGCAGTGGTCCTGGCCTACGAGGACGCAGGTTTAAAAACCTTCACAGTTTCCGCCAAGAGTGGCGCCGGCATCCCCGAGTTGCGCCAAGCTTTGTGGACGGAGGCCGCCAGGCTTAAGCCGAAGCCGGAAGAAGAAAAATTTTTTCTACCATAAATTTGCGGATATAAGGCATACTGGCGTTATCTTTAATGAAAGGCATTTAAGGGAAGAATCCGGGGACCAGCGTTTGCCTGTCAGCTCTCTTCTCGTTCCCAAGCTTGGCTTGGGAACGCCTTTGCCCGCCAGGCTTGGCAGGTCCCAAGCAAAGCTTGGGGTGCAAGCGGGTTCCCAAGCACAGCTTGGGAACCAGAAAGCTGAACCAGAAGAAAAGCTGATCGCTGAAAGCTGACAGCTTTTCCCCGGTCTCTCCCTCCACCATCCAGTAAGCAATTATGAAGGTGACGCGCCAAAAATACTTATCTAAGGCCAAACGGGTGGTCCTCAAGCTGGGGAGCGCGGTGCTCACCGCCGCGGAGGGGCTGAACCAGCCCCTGATCCAGCGCCTGGTGGGGGAGATCGCGGCCTTGCGCCAAGGTGACCGACAGTTCATCCTGGTCTCCTCGGGGGCCATTGCCGCGGGCATGCGCAAACTGGGAATGACCGAGCGCCCCACGGGGATGCCCCAGCAGCAGGCGGTGGCCGCGGCGGGCCAGAGCATCCTGATGTACACCTACGAGGAGGCCTTTGCCGCCCACGGCCTGAAAGTGGCCCAGATTCTTTTAACCCACGAGGACCTGGAGTCCCGGAAGCGCTTTTTGAACGCCCGGAACACCCTGGGCAACCTGGTGGAGTGGGGCGTGGTGCCCATCATCAACGAAAACGACACGGTGGCCACCGATGAGCTGAAGTTCGGGGACAACGACAACCTGGCCGCGCTCATCTGCAACCTGGTGGACGCGGACCTGCTCCTGATCCTCACCGACATCGACGGCTTATATGACCGGGACCCCCGCCAGGACCCGGAGGCCCGGCTCATCCCCTTGATCGAGACCAACGACCCGGTCTTGCAGAAAGCTCCGGGCAAACGGGCCGGGACCCTGGGCCGGGGGGGGATGGTCACCAAGATGCAGGCGGTGAAAAAGGCTGCGGCTGCCGGCATCCCCAGCCTCATCGCCAACGGGCTGACGCCGGGCATCCTGGACGCGGCCTTCAGCGCCGCGCAGGTGGGCACCCTGTTCGTGCCCCAGGCCCAGAAACTGAAAAGCCGCCAGTACTGGCTGGCCTACAACGTCACCCCCCAGGGGGCCATCCTGGTGGACGCCGGCGCCCGGCAGGCATTGGTGCGCCATAAAAAGAGCCTTCTGCCTGCGGGCATCGTTGAGGTCTTCGGGGGCTTCCGCAAGGGCGCGCCGGTGCACCTGGTGGACCCGGAGGGCCGCCCCTTCGCCATGGGCCTCACCAATTACTCGGCCCGGGACATCAACCGCATCAAAGGCCGCCAATCCCAGGAAATCGCCCAGGCTTTGGGGCATAAGGACTACGACGAGGTCATTCATCGGGATAACTTGGTGATTTTTCCGGAGATATAAGATGGAGGACCTCACGCCAAGGCGCAAAGACGCAAGAGAGGTGGGGAAATATCTGATCTGAATGGCTAATGGCCGGGGGCACAGGCTTTCCAGCCTGGGCGATCATCTCTTTTTCCCCTGCTCTGCTCGTTCCCAAGCTGCGCTTGGGAACGCACTTATAGCCCAAGCTTGGCTTGGGCAGGCTTCGCAGCAGCGGCCACGCAAAGCAAAGCTTTGCGTCCAATCGGGTTGGTCCCAAGCAAAGCTTGGGGTGCAAGCGGGTTCCCAAGCACAGCTTGGGAACCAGAAATGAAACATACTTTCAATAGGTTTTAGAAAAGCATTGGGGACTAATGATGCAAACGATGTGAATGTTGAAATTATAGAAAAAAGTTTACGCCTAGCCTATGAATTTACTTTCTTTTGCAACACAAGCCTCTTTAAAGACCTTAAAAATTGGGAAAAGCGAAATTATAAGTATAAGATATTCAATTAGACGATCATCATGAACCTCGACGACGCCATCACCCTGGAAACCTATCCCAACCGCGTGACCGCGGAGTTGGCCGCGGGGTTGCTGGAGTCCGAGGGCATCGAGGCCCTGGTGCTGGCTGATGACGCGGGGGGCGCGTATCCCATGCTCCAGTTCGTCCGGGGGGTGCGCCTCTTGGTGGCCCCGGAGGACGAGGCCCAGGCCCGGCGGATTTTGAAGGACATGGAGACCGGGGAGGTTGCCGAGTCGGAATGGAATATCAGGACGGAAGCGACTATCATTCCTTTCCAGAAAAAGAACACTGAGCAAGTGAAACAAACCTTGGAGCAAGCCATGGACATACCCCAGGTAATCAAGCAGATGGCCCGGGAGGCCAAAATCGCGGCCCGGAAATTGGGCGCCCTGTCCCGGGGGGTAAAAGATCAAGTGATCCTCCGGGTGGCGGAGCTGCTCGAAGAACAGCAAGCCCGCATCCAGGCGGAAAACCGCCGGGACGTGGACGCGGCCAAAGAACAGGGCATGCCCGCGGCCTTCATCGACCGCCTTACTTTATCCGACAAGGTCATGGCCTCCATGATCAAGGGGCTTCAGGAAGTGGCGGCGCTCCCCGACCCGGTGGGCGCTCTCACCGGCATGTGGGTGCGGCCCAACGGTCTTCTCGTGGGCCGCCAGCGGATTCCTTTGGGGGTCATCGGCTTCATCTACGAATCCCGGCCCAACGTCACCGTGGACGCCGCGGCCCTTTGTTTTAAAAGCGGCAACGCGGTGATCCTCAAAGGCGGCAAAGAAGCGCTGCATTCCAACCTGGCCTTGGCCAAGCTGATGCAGGATGCCCTGGCGGAAGCGAACGTGCCCGCGGCCGCGGTCCAGGTCATTCCCAGCACGGCCCGGGAGGCCACCACGGAATTGCTCAAACAGGACGAACTGGTGGACCTCATCATCCCCCGGGGGGGCGAAGGGTTGATCCGCTTCGTGGCCGAACATTCCCGCATCCCGGTGCTCAAGCATTACAAAGGCGTGTGCCACATCTTCGTGGACGCAGGCGCGGACCTGGACCTGGCGGAGACGGTCTGTTTCAACGCCAAGGTGCAGCGCCCGGGGGTCTGCAACGCCATGGAGACCATGCTGGTGCACGAGGCCGCGGCCCCGGAGTTTATCCCCCGGATGTTCAAGCGCTTCCGGCAAGCCGGGGTGGAACTCCGGGGCTGCCCCCGGACCCGGGAGATCGATCCGGAGACGATTCCAGCAAAAGAAGAGGATTGGGGCGCGGAATTCCTGGACCTGATCCTGGCGGTGAAGGTGGTCCCGGACCTGGACGCGGCCCTGGCCCACATCGCGCAGTATAGCTCCAACCACACCGAGGCCATCATCACCCGGGATTACGACCGGTCGCAGCGGTTCCTGAAGGAAGTGGATTCCTCGGTGGTCCTGGTGAACGCCTCCACCCGCTTCAACGACGGCGGCGAGTTGGGCCTGGGCGCGGAGATCGGCATCAACACCTCCAAGCTCCACGCCTTCGGGCCCATGGGACTGGAGGAATTAACCACCACCAAGTTCATTGTTTATGGGAATGGACAAATTCGGGGTTAAAGACCAGGGGGAAAAGGTGAAAAGGGGAAGAGGGGAAAAGGGAAAAGACGTGACCAATGGGTCCCCCTCCCCTTTTCGCCTTTTAACCTTTTCCCCTTTTCCCCTCTCAATTAACCTTTTCCCCTTTTCCCCCCTCTTATAGGATATGCCTTTGACCGCTAACCGTACCAAACGCCTGGGTCTTTTCGGGGGCACCTTCAACCCCATCCATTACGGGCACCTGCGCACCGGGGAGGAGGTGGCGGAGGCGCTCTCGCTCACCCGCCTCTGGTTCATCCCCGCGGCTAAGCCGCCCCATAAAACTGGGGGCCTCATCCCGCCCTTCGAGACCCGTCTGGAGATGACCCGCCTGGCCTTAGGAAGGCATCCCAAGATCACCGTCTCCGACATCGAGGGCCGGCGGCCCGGGAAATCCTATTCCATCGAGACCCTGCGCCGGGTCCGGGAGGAATACGGCCGGGACTGGGAGCTTTATTTCATCCTGGGGCTGGACGCCATCCTGGAGATCACCACCTGGAAGGATTACCGGGAGCTGTTCACCCTGTGCCACTTCGTGGTCCTGGACCGTCCGGGGTATGACCGCGGCCAGTTGGAGGCGGTGCTGCGCCGGGAGGTCCACCCGCAGTTTCAACCCCTGCCGGAGTCCGGGGCGTTTCAGCATCCGGAGGGGGGCAAGGTCTATTTCCTGGCCACCACCCTGATGGATATTTCCGCCACCCGCATCCGCTCCCTGGTGGGGCAGCGGCGCTCCATCCGTTATCTCTTGCCGGAAAAGGTGCGAAGATATATAATAAAAAACAAGTTATATCTATGAAGGAGGCCGACACGGCGCTGGCCAAAAACACCCTGGGCGCAGAGGCCCTGCTGGAACTGGCGGTGCAGACCATCGACGCCGTCAAGGGCCTGGACCCCGTAGCCTTGGAGGTTAAGGGGATCTGTTCCTTTGCCGATTATTTCCTGATCACTTCCGGCACTTCCCGGCGCCACGTCCTCGCCCTGGCGGAACACCTGGAAGAGGCCCTGGGCCAGGCCGGGGTCAAACCTTTAGGGGTGGAAGGCCTCCAGGAGGGCCTGTGGGTCCTGATGGATTATAACGAGGTGGTGATCCACATCTTTTCCGAGCCCCTCCGGGAGTTTTACAACCTGGAAGGCTTATGGGCCGAGGCTCCCAGACTCTTTATGGAAACCGGCCCCGCGGTTTCCCCTGCTCCGGCTGCCGTCGGCTCCGGGAAGGAGACCGATCCGACCCGCCATGAATAAGAGTTCTCCTGCCCGCGTTTTATCCCTCTTCCTGGCCGCGCTGCTGCTCTTCTTGCCCCTGCGGCCCTCCTGGGGAGGGCTGTTCGATTCCCTGACGATTGACAAGGAGCGGGAGGTCGGCGAAGAATTTTTCCTGGAATTGCAGCAGGTGGTTCCGGTCATAGAAGACCCTTTCATCGCCTCCTATTTCAACCGGCTGGGGCAGAAGCTGGCGGCCCAATTGGGGCCGCAGCCTTTCAAGTACCGCTTTTTCGTCGTCAACGACCCTTCCATGAACGCGTTTGCGGTACCCGGGGGATATGTGTTCGTTACCACCGGCATGATCCGCATGATGGAGCGGGAAGGAGAACTGGCCGGGGTCCTGGCCCATGAAATTTCCCACATTTATGCCCGCCATATGTTCAAGACCATGGAAAAGGCCAAGGTGACCAATATCGCGTCTATATTGGGGGCCATAGCTGGAATTGCTCTGGCCGGAGTGGGGGGCGCGGCCCTTTCCCAAGCCTTGATGGCGACCTCCATGGCCGGGGGGACCAGCGCCATGCTCGCATACAGCCGGGACTTCGAAAAAGAGGCTGACGCCCTGGGATTTAAATGGATGGTCAAAGCCGGCTATGACCCCCGGGACATGATGAGCATCTTCAAAAAGATGAACCGGCAGCGCTGGTTCGAAGGCGGGAAGGTTCCCATTTATCTCAGCACCCACCCGGATATTGACGGCCGTCTGGTGGACCTGGGACACCAATTAAGCCAATACGGCCAACCTCTGCCCACCGCCGGCAACAATCCTGAATTTCAGTACTTCGCCATCCGGGTGGAGGCCACGTCCGGCAATTCCAATCAAATGCTGCGGCGTATGACTCAAGACAGCCTCAGGGAGCCGCAAAATCCTATCTTCCATTACGGGAAGGCCCTGGCCCTGGCCAACCTGGAGCGGAGCGACGAAGCCCTGGCCGAGTTCCAGCAAGCTGAGAAATTGGCCCCGGGAAACTACCTGATCCAACGGGATCTGGCCATCTATTATTTTCAACGCAACCGCTATCTGGACGCCTCGAAAATCCTGGAAGAGCTGTCCCGGCAACACCCCCAGGATGAAGCGGTCCTTTATTACCTGGGACGCATTTACCAGGAACGCCGCCAGTACGACCAGGCCCTGGCTCTCTTCGAGAAGGTGCATAAGCTCAACCCGGCCTTCATCGAGGTCTATTACAACCTGGGAACCGTTTACGGGGAAAAGAAGCAATTGGGGCCGGCTCACTATTATTTGGCCTTTCACAGTCTGAAGACCAAGGCCCTGCCCGTGGCCCTGTTTCATTTCCGCAAGGCGTTAACCAATCTTAATGCCTCCGACCCCCGCTATCCCGAAGTGAAACGCCAGATCGCCCGGCTGGAGAAGATGCGGGTCCGGGTCCATAATTAAGGTTTTCGGTTTTCAGTTTTCGGTTTTCGGTAACAGATTAAACAAGGTTTGGGTAAGGATATAAATCGCCTTGGTCCTGCCCCCGGGTGCTGTTAACCGCCTCAAAGCACAACCATAGTCCACCAATGCCCATTTACGAATATCGCTGCCGGGATTGCCGCCGGGTCTCCGGCTTTCTAATCCTCAATCTTCAGGAGCCCTTCACCCCGGTTTGCGGGAAGTGCGGAGGCGAGTCCCTGGAGCGGATTCTCTCCCGGGTTAACGTGCGGCTCTCGGAAGAATCCCGCCTGGAGCGCCTGGCCGACCCTTCCCAATGGTCCGGAGTAGACGAGAACGACCCCAAGAGCGTGGCCCGCATGCTGAAAAAGATGGGGCAAGAAATGGGGGAGGACTTTCCCGGGGCAGTGGATCAGATGGTGGAAGAGGCCATGGAGGGCGGAGCGGGAGAAGCCGGAGAAGAATAGTTCCGCGAGAGGAATTAAACGGCGTGCATCGGCGGTTAAATATTAACCATTAACCGCCGATGCACGCCGATAAACGCCGCTCCTTCTTGCAAATCAACGGCAGGTTTCGCCATCAGGCCTTGAGCGACGCCATATCAATCACAAAGCGGTATTTCACCTCGCTTCTCAACAGGCGTTCATACGCTTCATTGACCTCCTGAATCTTAATCACTTCGACATCGGCAGTGATACCGTGCTCCCCGCAGAAATCGAGCATTTCCTGGGTCTCGGCGATACCGCCGATGAGCGAGCCGGAGAGGCTGCGGCGTCCGAACAGCAGGCCAAAGGCAGCGACGGCGAGAGGCTTCTCTGGCGCACCGACGAGGGTGAGGTTGCCGTCGCGACGGAGAAGATTGATATAGACATTGATGTCATGATCAGCGGAGATGGTGTCGAGGATGAAGTCGAAGCTGCCGATGTGCTTCTGCATCTCGTCGGCACGGCGGGAGATGGCAACTTCGTCGGCGCCGAGGCGGAGCGCGTCTTCCTTCTTACCGGGTGAGGTGGTGAAGACGACGACGTAGGCTCCGAATGCTTTTGCAAACTTCACACCCATGTGGCCTAAACCGCCGAGGCCGACCACGCCAACCTTCATGCCCTTGGTGACGCCCCGGCGCCGCATGGGCGAGTAGGTGGTGATGCCGGCGCAGAGGAGAGGCGCGGCCCCGGCGGGATCAAGGCTGGCAGGGACGCGCAGGACAAAACGTTCGTTAACGACGATCCCCTCAGAGTAGCCGCCATAGGTGACGCCTCCGAGGTGCTTGTCAGGGGAATTGAAAGTAAGAGTCATGTTCGGGCAAAACTGCTCAAGGCCGGCCAGGCACTCGGGGCAACTCCCGTCCGAGTCCACCATGCAGCCCACCGCGGCGAGGTCGCGGGACGTGAACTTGCTGACGGCGGCGCCGACCTTGGTGACGCGGCCGACGATCTCGTGGCCGGGGACGATGGGATAGATGGTGGGCATGAGGCTGCTAAACTCGTCACGGACATGGTGGAGATCGGAGTGGCAGATCCCGCAGAACAGGATGTCGATCTGCACGTCATGTGCGGTTGGATCACGCCGTGCGATCGTGTAGGGAGCAAGCCGCGAGGTCGCACTCGCAGCGGCGTAAGCTTTGGCGTTGAACATGGCTTTATTCTCCTATTTGGCTTCGTATTGGCGCTGAATCAGCCTTTGTATTATTCGTCGCTAAACTGTTCCAGCCAGTTGACGGTTGCAGCCTATTCCTCCCGGGATCCCTCCGTCCTCTCCGCCCCGTCCTGGGAACGGACGACAACCATATATGTAACCGAATCCCAGGCGTTGTGGATTCCGATGAGCAGCAAAGCGAGCGCCGCAGCTCCGATTACAAACTCTGCGCGTTGGGTAGTCGTGCGCAGAAAGACGGCGGCCATAGCGAGGGCGGCGTAACCGCCACATGGCAAGAGCGCATGCCAAAGCCAATCCTCCCATACCGGCTGGTAATGCGTTTGGCGACGGGCGTGGTAAATCACGATCGCGCCGTAGGCTAACCCGCCGAGACCGCATATCATGAGCGCAACTGACGCGGGTAAGAGCGAACGCCAGGGAGCGCTCATGATGGCAGAGACAAGTAAGGCGCTGGCTAAATGGACCACCGTCGGGGTGGCGAAAGCGCTGATCGAATCAGCCGTAGGGCGTATACGCATGCCGGCGACCAGAGTAATGACGATGAATTGGACTCCAATAAGCGCGGTGCTGGACGATCCTACGATGACATAAAAGTTCTGCCAGGCAGACAGCGCCGGATTCGCAAGTTCATCCACGGGATTTGACCTCCTTTCGTGGTTCGCCTGCCGCTCAGCGACCGGTCATGCGCTCCAGCTCTTCGGGGTACCGGGCCCGATGACTTTCTCATCCGGTTCGGCGAACACCTCAAAATGGAATCCCTCAAAATTGAAGGCGTCAGAAATCGGCATCTCCGGCGTATTTAGCCGTCTGTTCAGATCAGCAAGAACTGAAGCGAGATCATCAGTTTCGACTTCAAACAGAGTGAGATAATTCCACCGCTTTTCTTTTTGCAGCGCAGGCTGTTGGGGAGCAGCAGGCATCAACTTGCCGCTAACGAACCCCGGTACCCTCAAGCAGTCAGGAATGTGCTGCTCAAGATAGCATCGTTTATAATCTTCTTCTCTCCCGACCGTCGGGTTCGAAAGCACGATAAGAACATAGCGGGCCATTTGCCTTCTCCTAAAAAAGTGGATTTGAACGCAGGAGCGGCGACGTTGCACTCGCGGCCGAATATGTTTTCACATTCACCATGCGACTAAATCCAGCAGTGCTAGATGTTCAACGGTGCAACTTCGGGCAGTTGTCGGTTCGGTGCGGAAATTTTGATGCGCTTTCCGTCCTGTGCTGATTGCTCCATTGCTGAAAGCACCTTATGAAGTGAAACTGCATCGTCAAAGGTAGGAGCGGTTCTGGTGTCATTGCGCAGGTCGGCGGCAAGGCGCCTATAGATGCGTGCGACGTTGCCAACAACCCCGTCCTCGATGTCCATCCCATCACCTTCTACCTGAATCTCTCTGAGAACTCGATCGTTCTCTCGGGCACCTTTGATCGTCAGCGGGACGATCTGGGTATGCCCAGTCGGACCTGTGACGCGCAGATCCCCGTCCGTCCCGTGGATGTCCCACACGAAACCATCAATCCCACGAGGCTCGCCGCCCTGGAAATGCATGGACAACGGGGCGCCGCTAACCAGACGACCAGAAACCAAGACTTGATCGGGAGCATCAGCCGAGACCCACTCGCCTGTCTGTATGGCAAGCACCTGCTTGTACCGATTCTGCCTATTTCTTGCCTAATCGTCCGGGAGCATAAATAAATGGGTTGTGGAGCAAAACTGGTTCTAGTAAATATAGGTAGGAGAAATTAATGAGCAAGCAGACCGTCAAGCAGGCATTTGAGAATCACAGCATGGGAGTGGCGCTGGAAGCGTTGGCGCAGGGCATTGCCCGATGGACCGACCAGGGAGACCATCTCGAAACCGCGATCCCGGGCCTGTCACTTTGGCGGCGGGACGAACCTACCGAACCGGCGAGCGGCATGTACGAGCCGAGCATTTGCTGGGCCGCACAAGGGGCCAAACGTGTGGTGCTGGGAGATGACACGTACGTGTATGACGCGCATCACTTCCTGATCACGTCCGTGGATCTGCCCACGGTTTGGCAGATTATCGAAGCAAGCCCGGAGAAGCCCTGCCTGGGGCTGGTGTTGAAGCTTGACCTGCGCGAGGTCTCACAACTGATGGTGGACAGCTATCTTCCCCCGCCCCGGGCGCAGCAATCGAGCCGGGGCATGGCGACCGGCGAGGTCACCTTGCCGCTGCTCACCGCCTTTCAACGCTTAATCGACTTGCTTGATGAACCGAAGGACATCCCGATCCTGGCGCCGCTTATCCAGCGGGAAATATCCTACCGTTTGCTGGTGGGCGATCAAGGCGTGCGGTTGCGCCAGATGGCGTCCGCGGGAAGCCAGAGCCGTCAGATAGCCCGGGCCATCGACTGGTTGAAGGGTAACTTCGCACAGCCGTTACGGATCGACGACCTCGCAACCCAAGTCAATATGAGCACCTCGACCTTCCACCATCATTTCCGGGCGTTGACGGCCATGAGTCCGTTGCAGTACCAAAAATGGCTGCGTTTGAACAAAGCCCGGCGGTTGATGCTCACCGAACGTCTGGATGCCACCACCGCGGCGTTTCAGGTGGGATATGAAAGCCCCTCCCAATTCAGCCGGGAGTACAGCCGCCTGTTCGGCGCGCCGCCGTTGCGCGACATCTCTATCTTGCGTCAAATGGTTTCCAGTTAGAAAAGCCAGGAGGTGCTGGGACTGGAGGGATAAGGGCAAGGGGGATTGAGGAAGCGCCTACGCAATGAAACAGGGATCACCGAACCAGCGGACGGTTCACATCAGTTCGGCAACTTGGTTATTGCAACTTGCTAATCTGATTATCCTTATCACCAGAAACCCGAAAACCATTAATTCCCCGCCGGCTTTTTGGGCTTGCTTCCGCCTGTCTGTTGGGGCTTCTGGGCCAGGGCGTTGTCGGCCGGCTGGGGGTTCGCCGGAGCCTCCCGAACGATATTATAAACTACACCTTTCTTATCCTTGCCCTGTTTCAGGGTCACTTTTTCCCCTTTTTTCTGCAACTCCGACATCTTGGCCTTGGCGGCCTTCAGATCCCGGAACTGGGCCACCTTGACGGGGCCTGCCTGGGCTTTCGGCGCGGCAGCCGCGGCCGCGGCCTTCTCCTTCTTTTTGGGGGCCGTACGCGCGGTTTTGGGCGGCTTGGTGTCAAAGCTGTTTTGGAACTTCAACTTGGAGGCCACTTCCTGGCGGAGCCGCTGTAATTCCTTCTCCTTGGATTCCCGATCCCGCTGGGAAATCCCTCTCTTTTCCTTTTCCTTTTCTTTTTTAGCTTTAGACCCGGAGGCAGGGGAAGAGGTGGGGACCATGGTCCCGGTTACCGTCTCGGATGGAGCCGGTGCCGCCGCGGGGGGAGTCTGGGAGGCCTTGGCCTGGGTCTGGGCCACCGGAGCGGGAGTGGCCGGGGCCGGGGCCGCTGCAGGCGCAGGCTCCGGTGGCGGGGACCATTGGGCCATCCTGGGAGCATCCGGAGTGATCAGCCCCCAACCGCTGAACCAGCGGTAAATGTCCCCCCGGCCCGCCAGCACTCCCAGGACGAAGATGATCAGCATCAACCAAGTCAGCCCCAGGGTCCCGCAGATGACCTGTTTCAGCCCCAGGACCAACTGCCACTTCGCCTTCTTGGTCTTCTTCCCCCGGCCTTCCGGCATCTCTTCTCCCCCGAGGAGTGAGCAGTAAGCTGTGAGCAGTGAGCAGTTAAAAGAATGGTTTTAAAATTCTCTGATTTTTTACTGACCACTGACCACTGCCTAACCCCTTCTGATTACTGGCGACTTATTACTTATCACTTATTACTTATCACTTATTACTTAATTACTTATTACTGAATCGCTCCCAACTGCTCACAGCTCACAGCTCACTGCTTACTGCTTACTGCTTACTCCCGTCACATCGTTTCCGGGGCCTCGACGCCCAGGATGCCCAGGCCGTGGGCCAACACGGTCTGAATTCCCCGCACCAGGCAGAGCCGGGCCTGGGTCAAGTCCGCGTCTTCGGAGATAAACCTGTGCTTATAGTAATAACTATGCAGTTGCGAGGCCAGTTCCGTCAAGAAATAAGTGATGCGGTGGGGCTCCAAATTCCGGGCCGCGGCCTCCACCAGCTCCGGGTAGTTGGCCAGCAGCTTGAGGAGGGCAGTTTCTTCCGGGAGTTGCAGCAGGGCGAGGAGGGTCGGGTCCGGCTCGGGCACGGGGATATTCTGGGCCGCGGCCTGCCTGAAGACCGAGGCCAGCCGGGCGTGGGCGTACTGCACGTAATAGACCGGGTTTTCCGGGCTCTGGGTCTTGGCCACCTCCAGGTCGAAGTCCAGATGGGAATCGGCCCGCCGGGTGAGGAAGATGAAGCGGGCCGCGTCCTTGCCCACTTCGTCGATGACTTCCCGCAAGGTGACAAAGGTGCCGCCCCGGGTGGTCATGGCCACGGGCTCGCCATGGCGCAGCAGGGAGACGAGCTGCACCAGGATCACCTTTAATTGGCCCGCAGCGCCCAAGGCCTCCACCGCCGCGTGCAGCCGGGGCACATAGCCGTGGTGGTCCGCGCCCCAAATATCCACCACCAGGCCGTAACCCTGCTGGAACTTGTAATGATGGTAAGCAATATCCGAAGCGAAGTAGGTAGTGACTCCGGTGGAGCGGCGCACCACCCGGTCCTTGTCGTCCCCGAAGGCCGTGGCCTTGAACCACAGGGCGCCTTCGTGCTCGTAGAGAAACCCCTTTTCTTTCAGGAGGTCAAAGCTTTTCTCCACCAAACCCTGGGTATAGAGATCGGTTTCGCTGAACCAGCGGTCAAACGTGACGCCGAAATCCTCCAGGTCCTGCTTGATCCCGGCCAGGATGACGTCCCCGGCGTAGCGGCCCAGGGTGATAATTTCATCTTCCGTGGGACTGGCCGAAGGCGGGGGATTACCGGCCGCCAGGTAGTCCCGGGCCAGATCCTTCATATAATCGCCCTGGTAGCCGTCTTCCGGGAACTCGATCGTTTCGCCCCGGAGTTCCCTGAGGCGGAAATAGAGCGATTTCCCCAGGGTGTTGATCTGGTTGCCCACGTCGTTGATGTAGTATTCCCGGACCACCTCATAGCCCGCGGCGGTAAGGAGATTGGCCAACGCGTCCCCCAGGGCCGCGCCCCGGCCGTGGCCGATGTGCAGCGGCCCGGTGGGGTTGGCGGAGACGAACTCCACCTGCACCTTCTGGCCCCGGCCCAATTCGCAGTTGCCGTAGGCCGGGCCCAGAATGCGAATCTCCTGGATGACCCGGCGCCAGTAGGCTTCTTCGATAAAAAAGTTGATGAATCCGGGGCCGGCGATTTCCACTTTTTGCAGCATGCCCTCCGGGGCCGCGAGGTTCTTGATGATGCTTTCGGCGATCTTCCGGGGGGCCATCCGGGCCGGTTTGGCCATGACCATGGCCAGGTTGGTGGCCAGATCCCCGTGGTCCGCCTGCTTGGGGGCCTCCACTTCGAAGGCGGGGAGGGTCTCGAAATTTACTTCGCCGGTGCTCTGGGCCTGTTCCAGGGCCTGGGTGAGGAGTTCTCTTATTTGCTCTTTCGGTCGCATTTAGTCCTATTTTCTTTATGTAACTTATTTAAATCTCGCGCAAAGACGCCAAGGCGCAAGAGTCTTCTCGATAAGTCATTTCATACCAATTTGTAATCAAAAGGCATTAACCGGTAGGGGAAAACCTTGTGTTCGCCCTGGGCGTTCATGGCGAACACAAGGTTCGCCCCTTGTCGTTTGATTGCGAATGGTTTTCAAAAAACCTAATCAGGAAATAGCTGGAATCAGTCGCACCAACATGCGCCGGGAAAAATCTCCCCCTTTTCTAAAGGGGGCCGGGGGGATTTTTTGTAAGCGCCTGAAAATCCCCCTAAATCCCCTTTTAAAAAGGGGGACTTAAAAACCGGCACTGGCAAATGTTTGCTGGCGGATAACCTATCTGAAGCCTTGGATTAGGCTTTGAGATAGGTTTTATAAACTGATCACTGACCAATGGCCACTACTTCTCCTCACGGCTCGATCCGCGTCCCCAGCACTTCCAAAAACTTCCGCATCCACTCGGGATGGGCCGGCCAGGCGGCCGCGGTGACCAGGTTGCCGTCCACGTGGGCATTGGAAAAGGTGGCGTTCACTTCGCCCCACCTGGCGCCGGCTATGAGCAGCTCATGCTTCACCGCGGGATAGGCGGTGCACAGCCGGCCCTCCAGCTTCATGGCCGCGTTCAGCAGTTGCAGGCCGTGGCAGATGGCGGCGATGGGCTTTTTAGCCGCATCGAAATGGGCCACCATCTGCACTACCGGCTCGTGCAGCCGCAGGTATTCCGGGGCCCGGCCCCCGGGGATGACCAGGGCGTCGTATGCTTCAGGCCGGACGTCGTCAAAAGAGGCGTTCAGAGCAAAGTTATGCCCCGGCTTCTCGCTGTAGGTCTGGTCGCCCTCGAAATCGTGGATTGCCGTGCGCACCGTCTCCCCGGCCTTTTTCCCGGGGCAGACCGCGTGCACCGTATGCCCCACCATGACCAGCATCTGGAAGGGGACCATGGCCTCGTAGTCTTCCACGTAGTCCCCGACGATCATCAGGATTTTCTTTGCAGCCATTGAAGTTCCTCCTTAAGTTAGAGGATTATCCATGCTTCGGGTCACAGCCGGCGTGCGCAGCACGCCCAAGAAACTGATCACTGACCCCTGATCACTTCTTCTCCGGCGGCGCCTCCCCCACCGGCTTGGCCTTCAAGGTCAAATCCCGGGAAAACTCCAAACAGTGCTGCCCCGTAAAGGAAAATTTCTTGACGCAGTTCTCCCGCCAGGCGCAGACCAGGCAGATGCTGGGTTCCTGGGTGTCGGGCTTCCGGTCCACCATCTCAAACTCCTATGTAACGCCTCGGGTTGGCGTTCCCCAGGGCCAGGAAGATTTCGTAGCTGATGGTCCCGGCCCATCCCGCCAGCTCATCTGCGGTGAGCCGGGCGCTGTCGCCGCCGCCCAAAAGAACAACGGGGTCCCCTTCCAGGACCTGGGGCAGGTGGCTCACCTCCACCATGGTCAGGTTCATGCACACCCGGCCTCGGATGGGGGCGCGCAGGCTGTGAATCAGCACCTCCCCCCGGCCGGAAAGCTGGCGGTTGTAGCCGTTGGCGTAACCCACTGGCAGCACCGCCAGGCGGCACCAGTCCGCGGTGGTGTAGGTGCAGCCGTAGCTGACGCTGCTGCCCGGCGGCAGGCGCTTCACCTGGAGGACCCGGGTGCTGAAGGACATCACCGGCTTAAGGTCCACCGGCGGCCGGCGCTCCGCCGCGGGGGGCGAGCCGTAGAGCATGATCCCCGGCCGCACCAGGTCGAAGTGGGCTTCTTTCAGTTCCCAGAGCGCGGCGCTGTTGGCGATGTGGCTCAGGGGCAGCTCCCAGCCCCGGTCCCGGGCGGCCTTAAGCAGCACCTCAAATTGCTCCAGTTGTCTTAAGGTATAACTTTTATCTTCCTGGTCCGCCACTGCCAGGTGGGAGGTCAGGCCCAAAACCTCCAATTGGGGATAGGCCCGAAGTCCCTCCAGAAAGGGCAGGACGTCCCCATGAACCAGGCCCAGGCGGCCCATGCCGGTGTCCACCTTGAGATGCACCCCCGCCTTTTTCCCCTGGCTTCCGGCCGCGGCGGCCAGGGCCTGGGCCACGTCCAGGCGAAACAGGACCACTTCCAGATTGGCGGCCACCGCCGGCCCGGCCTCTTCCGGCATGATGCCCAGGAGCAGGAGCACGGGGAGATGCAGGCCCGCCTGGCGCAGATCAAGTCCTTCCTCCAAAGAGCCCACGCCCAGATAGTCCGCACCCTCCGCCGCCAGGGCTCGGGCCACAGGCAGCAGGCCATGGCCGTAGGCATCCGCCTTGATCACGGCCATGAACTTCACCCCGGGGGCGCACAAACCGCGCAGTTGCCGGTAATTGTGCCTGAGGGCCGCCAGGTCGACGGCCAGGTCCGCCATGGAAGAGACGATCATTAGTTCTCACCCTTTAAGCTTAATAAGCATCCGGGGGCTGTATCTTTTTTGGGGCGAGGGGGGAAAAGGGAAAAAGGTTAAAAGGGGAAAGGGCAGGTTACCTTATCCCTTAACTCTGTCTTTTTCCCTTTTCACCCCAGCCACTCTAGCCAAGGTTCACTCTTTGCGCCGATATTCGGGGGGAATCTGTTCCGCTTGCTGCACCACCTTCTGCTCCAGGAGGTGCTTATGGCCGCTTAGGATGTCCCGGATTCTCGAATCGTTTAAGGCCAGAATCTGGGCGGCGAAGATGGCCGCGTTCTTGGCCCCCGCGGCCCCCAGGGCCATGGTGGCCACCGGCACCCCCGCGGGCATCTGCACCGTGGCCAGCAGGCTGTCCAGGCCCTTCAGGTCGGAACTGGGGAGAGGCACGCCGATCACCGGCAGGGTGGTCTCTGCGGCCAGGACCCCGGCCAGATGGGCCGCGGCCCCGGCCGCGGCAATGATTATTTGCAGCCCCCGGCCGGCGGCCTCCCGGGCGTAGGCCAGGACCCGCTTGGGCGCGCGGTGGGCCGACGCCACCGTCACCTCCACGCCGATGCTCCACTCCTTAAGCAAGGCCGCGGCCGGCTCCACGCTGGGCCAATCCGAGGCGCTACCCATGACGATTCCCACTACTACGTTATCTGCCATGCCAAATCCTTATGATTAATGATCGATGAAAATAGGAACCGCAGGATTGTGAGCAGTGAGCGGTGGACAGTGAGCAGTAAAAAACAAAGCTGCCGAGACTCCGCTTTTTTTCACTGCTCACTACGTTTTAACTGCTTACTGCTTACCGCTCACTCTATCAGAGATTAATATTGTGCTGCCAGGTAGAGAACGGTGTCCACGTAAGCCTCGGAGTGATTATAGCGATAGACGGCCTTGCGCCAGGTGGCGCGGTTCTGCTGTTTGAAGCCGCTTTGGTGCAAATAGCAGGCGATGCTGGAGATGGCGTCGGCATGGGTGAAGAGGTCCACCCGGCCGTCGCCGTCGCCGTCCGCGCCGCAGTTTTTCAGGCTGGTGGGCAGAAACTGGCAGAAACCCATGGCCCCGGCCCAGGAGCCTTTATAGAAGAAGGGGTCCAGCTTTTTGGTCCGGCAGTATTCCAGAAAGGTCAGTAGTTCCCGTTGGGCCCAGGCCGCTTTTTTATGGAGCCGCGCCTTGAGCGTGGGGCTCAGGCCCAGTTCCCGGATGATTTCCGGTTTATCCATCACCGCCAGGGAGGCGAAGACGTTGAACACCGCATACTTGCCGGTGGCGTTGCCCAGATCGCTCTCCACGGTGAGGATGCCTACGATCACTTCCGGGGCCACCCCGTAGCGACTGGCCGCCTTAGTCAATTCCGCGCGATGCTCCTGCATATAAGCCCGGCCCCGGGCCGCCACCTGGGGAGTATAAAACTTGGCGTAAATGTCCCGGGTTTCCTTCTTCAGATAGGCGATCTTCTTCACCACGTCCGGCAGAAAGCTGTTGCGGGAGTCGCTGAAAACCTGGTTGACGTAATTTCGGTCCAGACCTTTACGCACCAGTTGATTTTTCAGGTCCACATAGGCGATAGGAGGTGGGTCGGCCAGGGCCGGAAGGGAGAGCGACAAAAAACCCAATAAGGCAAAAATCTTTACTACCCGCAACCGCGATGCCAGCATGTCCACCCCCCCCTTGCTGGCCTTCAAGCTACCCGGTTTACTCAGGTTTGTCAAGGCGGGGCGGGGGTTCATCGGAGGAAGAAAGCAACAACAAATTAACTTCAAGATCTTGATTTTTGCTTGACAATGGTTTATGTTTATGTAAACCATAACCTATGTCGAAAAGGGAGGTACTATACAAAGGTAGGTTTCACACGGTTGAACTCGCGGTCACCTCCAATGGCAGGTGCCCAGCAAAGAAATTTCTGAATGGCCTCTCCAAAGACGACAGAGAAAAAATTTCTCGAGTCATAAGACGCTTGGCAGACGAAGGAAAAATCGGCAACCGGGAGCAGTTTAAGAAAATTGAAGGCGAAGACTTTTTTGAATTTAAGAACTTCCAAATCAGAATGCCGTGTTATTTCCGGGCGACTGGACGGTTAATCATCACCCATGGTTTTATGAAAAAAGAGGCTGGAATCAGGCCTGAGGAAATTGCTCGGATGAAAAGGATTCGCAATGAGTACGAAAAAATCTGAAAAGACTTTGATGGATGAATATCTGGAAGACCCGGAGTTCGCCAGGTTGGTGGCCCAGGGAGACTTGATCATGGAAGTCACGGAAACTCTCTGTGAACTTCTTGAGAAGGAAGAAGTTTCCCGGAAAGAACTGGCTGACCGGCTTGGCAAAACAAAGGGCTTTGTTTCTCAATTACTGAATGGAGGCCGGAATCTTACTCTGCGTACGGTGGGCGATATCCTCCACGTCCTGGGATATAGGGTGCGTCTGGTACCATACAAAGAGGGAAAACAGGTTCAAAAAGAGGAGGCTCCGGATCACCGGAAGGAAGTCAAAGCCGCGGAGGAAGCTCAATCATATAACATTTAACATACGCATCTGACCTTTTGAGCCAAGCGGCCATTTTTCAGCCATCGTCATTTCATGCATACAGTCGTCATAGAAAACGAGCCCCTGGCGCCCCTGACCACCTGGAAGATCGGCGGGCCCGCGCAGTTTTTGGCCGCACCCCGGGACCTGGAGGAGGTCTATGGCCTGATGCGCCTGGCCCAGACCCGGGGCTGGCCCTTGTTTTTCCTGGGCCGGGGCTCCAACGTGCTCATCAGTGACGCCGGGTTGCCGGGCCTGACCCTGCACCTGGCCAAATCTCTGCAAGCCATCGAGCACCGGGGGGAGACCTTGCGCGCCGGCGCGGGGGTGGCCCTGCCCCGGCTGGCCCGGGCCGCGGCGGCGTTGGGGTTTTCGGGCTTCGAATTTCTCTCGGGCATCCCCGGCACGGTGGGCGCGGCGGTGCGCCTCAATGCCGGCGCGGAGGGGCGGAATCTGGCGGCCGTGCTCCGCCGGGTTTGGGTGGCCACTCCCAGGTTGCAGCTTCTGGAGTTCCAGGCCGGGGAGCTGGGACTGGGCTACCGCTCTTCCTTGCTGCTGCATTTCCCCCATTGGCTGGTGGTGGAGGCCGAGTTCGCTCTGCAAACCCCCGCCCCCATCGCGACCATCGAAGAAAAGATGAAGCAACTCCTGGCGGCCCGGAAGGCCCGCTTCCCCGCCAATCCCCGGAGCTGCGGCAGCGTCTTTAAAAACCCCGGGGGCGCCCCGGCCGCGGGCCTGCTCATCGACCAGGCGGGCTTCAAAGGACGGCGCCTGGGAGAAGCCCTGGTCTCCCGGAAACACGCCAATTTCATTCTCAACCAGGGGCAGGCCACGGCCGCGCAGGTAAAAGGCTTGATTGCCGAGATCCAGGAAACTATTTGGCGGACCCGGGGAGTGGCTTTGGAACGGGAAGTGGTCTTTCTGCCGGAAGATTTGGAGTGAATGGCAGCATAGCCATAGGTATTTGGCCCTAGATGGCTATATTTGTCTAAATTGTGATAAGAAAGAGGGTGGTTCCATGCCCAGATTTATCTTCAACAAGATTCTTTTAAATGCCGGCCCCCCTTCCGGCGACATCTCCCTTCAAGAAATGTCCTGGCAGCTTAAAAAGAGCATGGACCGCCTCAAGACCGCGTTTTTCGAGACCGGCACGGGCCGGGTGGCTTATGAGCGGATTAAGGAATCGGAAGAGTATCATGCCCATCTACAACTGAGCAATAATCTCAAGGCCATGGACTTGGGCCTGCTGACCCGGCGGGAAGAGCGGATCGCGTTTTGGATCAATCTCTATAACGTCATCGTCATCCACGGGGTGATTGCCTTGGGCGTCATGAATTCGGTGAAGGAGTACTGGAACTTTTTCCGGGGCATCTATTACCAGGTCGGCAATTACGCCTTCACTCCCGACGACATCGAACACGGCCTGCTCCGGGGCAACCGCCGGCCGCCTTATTCCCTGTTTAAGCGTTTTGGGAGCAACGACCCGCGGCTTAAATATATCGTCCAGCCCCTGGACCCCCGCATCCACTTCACCCTGGTGTGCGGCTCCGCTTCCTGCCCTTTCATCGACGTCTACACCCCGGACAACCTGGAGTGGGAACTGGACACCGCGGCCAAATCCTTCATCAACTCCAGCAGCGTGGCCCTGGACCGGGCGCAAAACAGCCTGTCCCTGTCCTCCATCTTCAAGTGGTACGCCCCGGATTTCGGAGCCGACCAAAGTGCGCGCTTGCGCTTCATCGCCGCTTTCCTGGATAATGCTGAGGATCGGGCTTTTATTGAAGAACATGCAGGCAATCTGAAAGTGAGTTACCAGCCTTATGATTGGCGGCTGAATCAATAAATGGTGAACAAAAGGACGCAGAGAGCAAAGAAGGTCACATACAATTAAAGACATTTGTGTCTTAGTCAGCCAAATGCAGCGCTTGCGAAATAAAAAAAAGACAATAGAATGAGCGATATAATAGCAAGATATATGTCTTTTCCAAAATTTGTATCGCTCTTGAAAGATGGGCTATTCATTCCCAAAGGGAATGATTTTAAAGATAAGGATGTCTGGGAAGGATTATTGCCTATAAAAATGTATGGAAATAGTAAATGTAAAGAGTCATACAATAATACGTTTCAATCAATAGCTCAATGGATTTATGTTAGTTGTTGGCATAAAGAAGAATGTGAGAATTTTGCAATGTGGAAAATATACGGACAAATCTCGGAGGCAGTTGCAATTGAAACGACCATTGACAAATTAAAAATGGCATATATAAACAATTTTCCAAATAGTCTTGCATACCTTGATGAAGTTGACTACGTTCTTAAAGAAAATAATGAACAAGATTATCTTAATCGTGCATTAAGACTAATAAATAAAAGGCCGTCACAAGTTGGGATTGGGCAGAATGTTTATCATTTGAAATTTTTCTTTTATAAAGATAAAGGATTTGAATTTGAGCACGAGGTCAGGCTGGTTGCCTTAGATGAATCATTTAATTTAAACTTGCCGAATAAAAAAGCTGGTATCCATGTTAATTTTAGAGATGTAGAATCATTTATCCAAAAAGTCAGGATTTCACCAACGGCCAACGAATGGTTTCATGACGTTGTATCCGATTTACTTAACAAGTATGACATAAAGACACAAATAGAACATTCTCGATTTTCAGAGCAACCACCTGCTATTTAATATTTAAGCTGATAGCTGACTGCTGAAAGCTGAAAGCTGAAAGCCTTTTCCCATCAAAAGAGACGGAAGAAATGGAGATATGCAAATGGACACACCCGTTTTAGTGGAAGTAACCCGGGGGCCGGCGGTGGAGAGCCGCCACCGGGGACAGATCGTCGTCGTAGACCCCAAGGGCGCCCTGGTGAAGCACGCGGGGGACCCGGAAGCCTTGGTCTGCAT
>Ga0233425_10004703_pt1 | contig 22548 bp, 20 predicted proteins | sample Watercolumn_Towu_2_FD_181712 | JGI IMG/M metagenome (GOLD analysis project Ga0233425, IMG submission 181712) | Freshwater microbial communities from Lake Towuti, South Sulawesi, Indonesia - Watercolumn_Towuti2014_140_MG | ecosystem: Environmental > Aquatic > Freshwater > Lake | place... | reverse complement strand
GGCATGGGGAACGTGCTTGCGAGGGCCGACTGGAAGTGGTGGGCCGCCGGGCTGGCGACGTCCGTCGCCGTGCAGGCGGTCGCCGGCGTCCGCTGGGCCGCGCTCGCCAGGCCACTCGGCTTCAACTACTCGCGCCGCTTCTTCGTGTGGAGGTTCTTCGAAGGAATGTTCCTGAACCTCTGCCTGCCGGGGTCCATCAGTGGCGACGTTATCAAGGCGTATCGCGTCGGCGACACGACGTCGCGGCGGCTGCTGGCAGGCTGCTCCGTGCTGGCCGACCGGCTCACCGGCCTCTCGGCGCTCTGCGTGCTCGGGGGCGCGGCCCTGGCGGCGCGGAAGTACGGCCTCTCGCTGACGGTCACGATCGCGGTGGCGGCCGGGCTGCTCGCTGGCGTCCTCATGGCGTTTCTCCTGGCCGTGTCATTCCTCGACCGGATCGTGGCCGTCCTGCCGGAAGGCAGCCCCGGCCGCGGTGTTCTCGCTCAGCTCCTGCCCTACCAGCAGCGGCCCAGCGTGATCGCCAAGGCGGTCGCCTGGTCGTTTGTCGTGCAGGCCGGAGGAGCCCTCGGCGTGGCGTTGTCGGCGCGGGCCCTCGGTGTCGATCAGCCGCTCTCGGTGTGGTTCTCGGTGGTGCCGCTCGTGGCCCTGCTGATGGTCCTGCCGTTCAACATCGGCGGCTTCGGTGTCCGCGAGGAGTCGATGAAGTTCCTGCTGGCTCAGGAAGGGGTGCCGGGAGGCACCGCGGTGGGCGTGGGCCTCCTCTGGGGACTCACCACGATCCTCATCGGTCTTGTCGGGGGTGTGATGTTCCTTCTCGACCGCTCGCCTGTCTCGGCGACCCAGCCACCCGCCGAGCGTTGACCACGAGGATGCCCGCGATCGTCTTCGCGTCATCGATTCGGCCGTCGGTGCACATCGCGACGGCGTCGTCCCAGGGCACGACCCGCGTCGTGATCTGCTCCCCCGGTTCGAGCGCCTGCGCGCCGGGCTCGAGGTCGCTCGCCACGAAGAGGTGCATCCGTTCCCGCAGGATGCCCGGCGACATCCAGAACGCGCCGGCTGCTTCGATGCGGCCGGCGCGGTACCCCGTCTCCTCGACCAGTTCACGCCGCGCCGCATCGGCGAGCGATTCCTCGCGGTCGAGCGTGCCGGCCGGGAGTTCGAGGAGCGTCGTGCCGACGGCCGCCCGCACGACCTCGACGAGGCATACATGGTCGGCATCCACGAGCGGCACGATCACGACGCTCCCCGGGTGGAGCACCACCTCGCGCGGCCGCGACGTGCCGTCCGGGAGATGCTCGTAGCGCCGTGCGACCGTGAATCGTCGCGTGACCAGCAGCGTCTCGTCGGGCGTGTGCGGGCCGTTCATGTCGGGCCTCCATGAACCGTGTCGCTCGCGGCCGCGGAGGATCCGACCACGTGCGCCGCGGCCCCGTCCACCGTGAGGCGTGCCGCGGTCGCGGTCGCACGCCGATGGACGATCGCGAGGCCGATCCCGCCGCCATCCCTCGGTGAGACACACGACGACGTGATCGTGCCCATCGGCTCATCGCCCAGGCGGATCACGGCGCCCACGGACGGCGGACCGCCCTCCACGGCCACGATCGCGAGCGTGCGGTTGACGTGCCCGAGCGCGTCGAGGCGGGCCACCGTCTCCTGACCGAGGTAGCAGCCCTTCGTGAACGAGATCGCACGTGCGGTGCGGTCGAGCTCCTGCGGCAGCGTCTTCTCGGGGATGTCGGCCGGCGCCGGATACCGCGAGGCGATCCGCTGCGACTCGACCGCGGCCCCCGCGGCCCGCGGCAGGCCCTCCGCGTCGAGCCAGCCGCGGAAAGCCGGCGCGTCGACGGCATCGACCCGCACGAGCCACGCGTCGGGGCCGGCGTCTTCGATCCGCGCCACGTGCGCCGCGATGCCGCCGAGCGATGTCGTCACATGATCGAAAGGCCGCGCTGGCGGTGGCACGTCGCAGCGCGCGGCGAGCCAGCGAGCGGCCTCGGGCCCGGCGACGACGTGGCAGGCCGACGTCGCGTCGCCCGCCACGAGTTCCAATGGCTCGCGGATGTGGTAATGCTCGAGATGATCGCGCAGCCGCGCGGCGGCGCCCCCCACCGCGTCGATCCACAGGCCGTCGGTCGTGCGCATGAGATTGGCAAGCGCGATCACCCAGCCGCGGCCGTCGGTGAAGAAGCCTTCCGTGCCGTGCCCCGGTTCGAGCATCGCGAGTGATGCCGTCGTGAACTTGTCGACGAACGACACCGCCGCCGGCCCGATGGCGTGAAGCGTCATGCGGTCGGGAAGGTCGGCCCACGCCGCGGTCGTGCGCATGTCGAGAGAGCCGGCGGGCGGGTTCATGGTCGGTGACGGCACGAAGGAGGGCGAAGGGGGCGGCGGTGCACCGCGTGGAACCCATGTGTCCTTCCCGGCGACCGCGGCCGACGCGGGGTGGGACGGACCTCGAAACACCGGGAAGGCTAGCAGGTGCCCGGCCGTCCGGCGGGAGATCCACAAAAAAATGCGTCGGGCGCGAACGCCGGGCGAACGGCCCGCGTACAGGAGGCACTGCGATGACGACGCGGACGAACGCGGGCCCCGACGGGCCCGGGCTGTCCGAGGCATCGCGACGGAACGTACGCTTGGAGCGTGCGGGCGGCTTGGCAAGGCGCTCCCGCGGCGACAGGCAAACACGCGATTCGTTGCTCTCGAGGTTCGCGTTTCCCGGACGGTCGTTCGCGCCCCGCGTGCGCGCCGATGGCCGGGAACCGATCCTCGCGGGCGTGTCCCTGACGACTGCTGGAGGACCCGCCGATGGCTACCGCACACTGCGGTCGCGAGTGCCGCGACAACTTCGATGATTCGGATCCGACCTTCACCGACCCGCTCGCGGTCGCCGATACGGAGCACTCGGATGTGGTCCGGGCGCAGGCCGATCTCTCCCCGAGGCGGCCGGCACGTTCGCCTGCCGATCGCGACGCCAAGCGGCTTCACCGCATCGCCGACGTGCGTCAGCGGCAGGGCGTGACGCTCCGCAACGTGGCGCGGCGGCTGGGCATATCGCTGCCGGTCGTGCGCCGGCAGGAGCAGGCGGACTGCGATCTGCGGATCTCGGAACTGCTCCGCTGGCAGGAGGTGCTCGAGGTGCCCGTGGCCGAGTTGCTCGTCGAGGGCGACGGCCAGCTCTCGGGGCCCGTGCTCGAGCGGTCGCGGATGGTGAAGCTCATGAAAACGGCCGCCGCGCTCCGCGAGCGCACCGACGGCCAGCCGGTGGGAAGGCTCGTGACGATGCTCGTGGAGCAGATCCTCGAGATCATGCCGGAACTGGCCGACGTCACCGCCTGGCACACGGTCGGTCAGCGACGCACGCTCGACGAGGTGGGGCGCACCGGACGGATGGTCGTCTCCGAGGACGTGTTCCGCCGCTCGCCGGGCGCGTGAGTGTCGTCTTGCCCGGCCCCCGACGGCCGTCTACCATCGCCATCGACGCGGGCCGCTGGAGCCCGCGCGAACGGGCGGTTCGTCGGGAGTCAGCCGTGTTTTCGTTCGTGGGTGTGCTGGGCATCACGCTGGTGCTGTTCTTCGTCGTGGCGCTGACGGGCAGGCTGATCCTCGGGCGCTGATCGCGGGAGCGCGACGCCGAGGACGAGCATCCCGAGAAATCCCCCGAGCACGCCGACGAGCGTGATCCAGGCGATCGCGGCCAGATGGACGTGGTCGCGGAGCCACACGAGCTCCGGTGGCTCCGCGCTCTTGGGCACCTTGCGCTGCACCGGGCCCCGCACCGGCCCTTCGCGGCCGCTCTCGCGCCGCATGTCGGCGCGGAACGCATCCCAGTCGGCCTGCGCGGCGGGGCTCGCCACCTCGGCCAATCGGGCCTCGCGCCACGCCAGGAGCGCGACCGGCGGCCCGCAGACGAGTGCCAGCCACGCCGCGACGACGACGGCCACCAGCGGATGGACCCGGTATGGTGCTCGGCCCCGCATCGGCTTCTCCACGGGTCGCATCCTGTGCGGGCGGCCCCTCCGGCCCAGGCTTCCCAGGGCGCAACCAGTCTGGCATCGGCCGCGACCGGCTGCTACGGTCCCGCCTCCGCCGCGGATCCGCGCGGCGACCGCCGACCGGAAGAGGAGTTTCCCGACGTGATGCCGCCCTTCATCGTCCGTGGCCGGATCCTGTTCGCACTGCCTCTGATCGCCCTGCTGCCAGCCGCGCCGGCGCGGGCCCAGAGCGGATGGTTGCCGACGAGCTGGTTCTCGTCGTCCGACGTCGATCCCAAGGCGATGTATCCGCTCGCCGAGAAGGACGGGCCCTGGCTGGTGCTGGCCACCACGTTCCGCGGCGAGGGGGCGCGCGATGACGCCAAGGCGCTCGTCCACGAACTCCGCGCGGGCCACCGGCTCCAGGCCTACACGCACGAGAAGGCCTTCGACTACAGCGGCGAGCAGCCCGGCATCGGCCTCAACCCCGACGGCTCTCCGAAGCGGATGCGATACGCCAACGGCGGTCAGGTGCTCGAGGTCGCGGTGCTCGTGGGCGACTTCGCGTCGGCCGAGGATCCGCGCGCCCAGAAGGCGCTCCAGAAGGTGAAGACGCTGCGTCCGAGGTCGCTCGAGGGGAAGGCGAAGAGCCGGCTCGAGAGCGACTTCCTCCAGCTCAATCGCGATGTGGCCGGCGCGGCGGCGAAGCCGCCTCTGCACGCGGCCCTGCTCATTCCCAACCCGCTCCTTCCCGAAGACTTCTTCGCCCGGCAGCAGGTCGATGAGTTCGTGATGGAGATGAACGCCGACGTGACGCACAGCCTGCTCGACTGCCCCGGCCGCTACACGGTGCGCGTGGCCACGTTCACGGGCGCCGGCACGTTCAACACGGCCGCCGGCGACGAACCGCTCGCGCCGCAGGGCGGGCTGGTCGATGTGAACAAGTTCGTGGAGGTTCTCAAGGGCAACGGCTGGAAGGATCCGCAGGTCCGCGGCGTGGATCGCGAGAGCCGGCTGGTGGAGGCGGCCGACAAGGCCCATCGGCTCACGGAGGCGCTGCGTCGCAACGGCTGGCCCGCCTGGGAGTTTCACGACCGCGACTCGAGCATCGTGTGCGTGGGCAGCCTCGACCAGCTCGCGGTTCCCGGGCCCGACGGCCGCAAGGTGCCGCATCCGGAGATCGCGCGGATCGTGACGGCGCTCGGTCCCGACCCCGAGGCCCTGGCCCGTGGGCAGATCATGCCCCGGGCGTTCGACGGCATCCTGCTCGACGTGCAGCCCAAGCCGGTGGACGTGCCGCGCACCCCGACCCGCCGCCGCTGAACCCGCGCATGCTCGTCCTCGGCACGACCAACCACGGCAAGGTGCGGGAGCTCGTCGATCTGCTCGCGCCCTTCGGCATCACCTGCCGCTCGCTCGCTGACTTTCCCGCCGCGGTCGACGTGGAGGAGACGGGCGACACGTTCGCCGCCAACGCCGCGCTCAAGGCGACGGCCCAGGCCGCGGCCCTCGGCGCCTGGGTGCTTGCGGAAGACTCGGGGCTCGTCGTGCCCGCGCTCGGCGGCGCCCCAGGCGTGCATTCGGCACGCTACTCGGGGCCCGCGGACGGGGCGTGCCGCGAGGTGGTCGATGCCCGCAACAGCGCGCTCTTGCTCGAACGGCTGGCCGGCGTCACGGGTCCGAAGCGCGCGGCGCACTACGCCTGTCATGCGGCGCTCGCCGATCCCGCGGGCCGGGTCGTCGCGACCGCGCACGGGCTCTGCGGCGGTCTGATCGCCACGGCGCCCGCGGGCACCGGCGGGTTCGGCTACGATCCGCTGTTCGTCGTGCCCGAGTACCACCGCACGTTCGGCGAACTGGCCCCGTCGGTGAAGAAGCTCATCAGCCACCGTGGCCGGGCGCTGCGGGCCCTCCTGCCCGCGATCGTGCGACACATCGCCGCGTCGTGAGCGGTCAGCCGGCGGCGGCCCGCGGCATGCAGCCGAGGCGGTGGCGGATCACCCGGAGCACGTCGGCGGTGCCGTCCATGCGTCCGGCCACCGACGCCAGCGCCGGGCGGTAGCGGTCGAGGTCGGCCACGAAGGCCCGTGCCCGCTCGGGCGTCACCTCCTCGAGTGGGCAGAAGTCGCCGCAGCCCATGCCGCGGAGGAAGTGGCTGTTCATGAGCTGCTCGGCGTGGGCCTGCTCCGGCAGCACGAGCAACGGCTTGCCGAGATGGAGCGCCTCGCCGATGAGCTGGTTGCCGCCGGCCGACACGAGGGCCCGGCAGCCGGCGAGATCGTCGACGAACCGCCGTTCGTCGATGGCGTGGAACGACACGTGGCCGACGTGCTCGCGGTGGCCGAGGCCGTAGACCCGCACGGGCATTCCGCAATCGGCCAGGGCCTCGATCGCCGAGAAGGGGGTGTGGCGCCGGAGGTAGCTCACGAGGTAGCCGTCGTCGTGGGGCCGCGCGGCGAGGATCTCGGGCCGCAACAGCGGCCCCACCTGCACGACGTGCTCCCAGCCGCGGCGCAACGGGGGGCGAAAGAACGCGGAGACCACCGTGTCGGCGGCCGCCGGCACGTACATCCAGACGGCGTGGCTCATGAACCACGCATTCCACTGCAGGCTCCACGGGAGCGAATCGAGGTCGTAGGCGAGGAGAAAGTGCTGGTGGTCCACGCTCACCAGCGGGATGCCCATGCGTGCCGCGGCCCGTGGCAGCGCGGGCTCGAAGTCCGTGATGGCCAGGTCGGCGCCGAACGCGTCGAGCTCGCGCATCATCCGGTCCACGAGCGGGCCCAGCCTTCGGGCCTGGTAGTCGAGGCCGGCCGTGATGGAGCGCATCACGTCGAGCCGGCCGCCGGTGTACTCGAAGACCACGCCGGGGATCGCCTCGACGCGCACGTTCGGGTGGCCGTGGGCGAACTGCCGGCCGAGGAACTCCAGCGCGTCGGCCGACGTCCAGATCAGGATGTCGTTGTCCCGCTCGAGGTGTCCGACGAGCGTGCGGACGCGAGTCGCGTGGCCGCGTCCCTCGCCGCAGAGGCTGATGGCGATGCTCGGCATGATGCGGGCCACCACGGGCTGCCCGAAGCACGGCTGATCGCCGCCTTCGGTCTCGACATTGTCACCAGCGGCCGGTCATTCCGCCAACGGCACGCTTCGGCCTTTCGTATGCCGGCCATGCCGCCATACGATGGATTGCGAGCAATCGATGAGGATCGTGCGGCCGCCGATGCCGCGGAGCCACCATGGTCGCGTCCCTACTCCGTGCCTTGCGGTCGCCTCGCCCATCACGATGGCGGTGGGTTCCGGTCGTCACGCTGACGGCGTGGTGTTTCGACGGGGCGGCCTCGGCGGCCGAGGATCCGCGGTCACCGCCGGCGGATGTCGCGGCGTTCGTCGGTGGCGCGCAGGTCTCGCGGGGCGCGGTTGACGCGGTCGTTCAGCGGCTCAATCCGGCCGCGATCGCCGGTGCCGAGCAGCGGCGGCGGGCCGAAGCGACGGTGCTCGAACAACTGATCGACGAGCAGATCCTCCGCGCGGCGCTGACCCGGCATCTCATCGAGGTCGCCGAGTCGGAGGTCAAGGCAGGGGTCGAACGCTTGAAGGGGCAGATCGCCGCGCGAGGCATGACGCTCGAGGCGTTTCTCGCGGAGACGGGGCGCACGCAGGACAGTCTGCGGGATCAGGTGCGGCTGGAGGTCGGGCTCGAGAAGTACGTGCGGCCTCGGATGACCCCGGCCGTGATCGAGGCGGCGTTCGCGGAGCACCGCCGTGATCTCGACGGCACGCGGCTCAAGGTCAGCCACATCGTGCTGAGGCCCGTGATCATCGACGAGGACGGGGTGACGAAGGAGATGCAGGAGGCCGACAGGATTCGCCGCGACGTTCTCCAGGGGCGGCTGACGTTCGAGGAGGCCGCGCGTCGGCACTCCGCGGGGCCGAGCCGCCACCGCGGCGGCGACCTCGGCTGGATCGCCCGCGACGGCCCGATGGTGGACGCGTTCTCGAGGCCCGTGTTCGCGCTTGCCAAGGGGGAGATCTCGAAGCCGTTCGTGACGCCCTTCGGGATCCACGTCGCGAAGATCACGGAGGTGGAAGCGGGACGGGCCGGCCTCGAGGCCGTACGGTCGAAGGTCGAACGGCTCGCGGCGACACGGATGATCCGTGAGCTGGTCGCCAAAGGCCGCGCCGACACGCCGATCCGCTACGCGCCCGGGGTGCCGCACTTCGATCCCGCCACGCCGGCAGACGGTCCGGAACCCCGTCGGGTGATCATGAATCCGGCGGCCGAATAGGGCTCGTTTCGCCGTTGCCACGCGGGTTGCGGGCGGCTATCCTCCCGCCCCTTCGGTGAAGCCCCGCATGAAGTTTCGGACCGCACTCCTCGGCGCCTGCATGCTGGTCGTCCCGGCCACGGCGATGTTCTCGCATCGCATTCCGGCCGACTGGCGCTCGACGGTTCGGGCTGGTGTGTCGAGCGCCGTGGCGCGCTGGACCGCGGCTGGCGCAGGAGCCGCGTCCACCGACGCCGTGACCGTCGCCGCCAACGTGGTCGCCGATCCGATCACCGTCGCCCCCGGCCCAGTGGCCGCGGGAGTGACGGCCATGCCGCTCGAGCCACGGTCGCCGCCGCCGGCCATCGGCGGTGCGTTCAGGCCCCTGCCGCCGCCGGCCGTCACGGACGGCTCCGACGACGCGAGGCGGCAGCTCGCCGGGCTCGGGGCTGTCGGGATCGAGTGTCGTCCGCTCCACGGCATGCACGTGGCCTCGTGCGGCGTCGCGCTCGACGCGTCAGGGCAGCTGCTTCGGGTGTTCCAGGCCTCGGGGCCCGATCCGGCCGCGGCCACGCGCACGCTTCTGGCCGACGTCAGCGCCTGGCGATCGCGCCTTGCCAGCGGTCAGCCCGCGGCGGCGGCCGCAGCCCCGTCGGCCACCGGAGTCAGACGGTTCTGATCGTCTCCCGTCCCTCGCCCCGGGAGCAATGCCGCGCATGCCGCATCGAACCGCCGGGTCCTGCACCCTCTCCGCCGCCATCCGTGCCGCCTCGGGCCGCGATCTGGCGCCGCCCTTGGGTCCGTTGGGAATCGCCACGTCGTCGCGGCATCGCCGCTGGCCACGCATGGAGGCCGGACGCGAACACGCTGCCACCGCCGCGCCCACCGGCGGTGACCACGTCCGCAGCGAGGAACTCGCTCGTCTCGAGGCGGTGCTCTTCATGGCGAGGGAGCCGCTCACAACGCGGCGCTTGGCGCGGCTCGCCAGGCTCACCGATGGAACACGGGCCCGGTCGCTCATCGCCGAACTGCGCCGGCTTCAGGAGGCGTCGGGAGCCGCGTTTCGTGTGGAAGCGATCGCCGGGGGATACCAGTTGCTGACCCGCGTGCCGTTCGGCCCGTGGGTGCGTCGCCTGCACGACCGGCCCGCGCAGGGGCGGCTCTCCGCCGCCGCGCTCGAGACGCTCGCCATCGTCGCCTATCGGCAGCCGGTCACGCGGGCGGAGATCGAGGCGATCCGCGGTGTGGGGAGCGAGGAGATGCTGCGGCAGTTGCTCGAGCGGGATCTGGTGGCGGTCGGTGGCCGCGCCGAGGAACTCGGCCGGCCGAACGTCTACCTCACGACCCGCCGCTTTCTGGCGGCCTTCGGCCTGGCCCGCATCGAAGATCTGCCGGTCATGGAGGTCGGCGAGTCGGGGGCGTCCGAGGCCGGGAACTCGCAGGCCGGCGCCACGGCCGACAACTCGGGCTGAATCCCTTTGGCCGGCGGCTTGCACACCCCGGTGACGGGCGACACACTGTCACCCTCCCCGGTCGCGGATGCGCGGTCGGGGACCGTGGCCATTTTTTCGCCGTGGTCGATTGGACGATGTGGATCCGATCGGGTACAGAAATGGCCAGTGGTGTTGTCGCCGCCCAGTTTCAGGAGGTTTTCACCGTGACGATTGCCGCGAGTCGCCGGGAGCATCGGGACGTTCGTGACGCCGAGGTGTTCTCGTGGGCCGAGCTTCCGGAGTTGCTCGCAGCCGAGGATCTCTTCGAGGGGGCCGGGGTTGGCGAGGACTGTGCCGTGGCGTCGCTCGTCGTGGCGAGCGACGAGTGGGACGCGTGGCGCACGAGGGCCGACGTGATCACGGCTGCCCGTGAAGAGGACGATGAGGACGAAGACGAGGAGTTCGACGACGAGGACGAGGAAGAAGACGACGATTTCGAGGACGAAGAAGAAGACGAGGACGAGGACTCGGACGAAGAAGAGGACGAGGAGTGGGAGGAGGTCGAGGACGACGAAGAGGACGACGAAGAGGAAGAGTCCGACGAGGACGAGGATGACGAGGATGAAGAAGAGGAAGAGGACGAGGACTGGGAGGATGACGACGAGGATTGGGAGGACGAGGACGAAGACGAGGATGACGACGAGGACGACTGACGAGTCGTTCTGATGCTTCGGTTCACCCACGGCCCGAGGGAACGGACCGGTGAGGGTGGGTCACGAGGGCCCCTCGCGGGGCCTTTTTCGTGCGCGGGTTCCGCCCCGATCGACGGTCAGCGGCTCGACGGTTGATCAAACGTCAGGCGAGCCACCCGGCCGCGACGCTCCACGTCGATCGTGACCCGGTCGCCCGCCGTGCCGAGCCGGGAGATCATGTCATCCTGCGACGCGATGCGAGCGCCGTCGATCGTGAGAATGCGATCGCCGGTGCGGAGGCCGCCGATCGCCGCGGGAGACTCGCGCCACACGCGCACGACGACGGGCATCGAGGGCTCGCCGGGGTCGCGACGCGTGCCGATGCCCCAGCGGCCACGCGGGCTCGCATCGGTATCGGGGACCGCCGCTTCGATCCGATTGCGGGTGGCGTTCGACTCGTTTCGGGAGTCTTCCCGAAAGGGCGGCAGCGGCTCGGGGTCGCCGGCGAGTGCGGTCACGAACCCGAGCGCGAGCCGCACGACCGGCTCGATCCCATCGATGTTGAGCAGGTGCACGTCGTCGCTCGGCCGGTGGTAGTTGTCGTGAAGGCCGGTGTGGAACATCACCGTGGGGATCTTGGCCGCGATGAACGGGTAGTGGTCGGAATCGTCTTCGATGTCCCACACGAAGGCCAGGTCGAGGCCCGCACCGTGGGATGGCCGGTTGTTGGCCTGGATCACCGCCTCCCGCAGGCCCGCCGCGGTGCGGGTGCCGTAGACCTCGAGCCGCTGGTCGCGGAGCCGACCGATCATGTCCATGTTGATCGAGAACACCACCTTCGACGCCGCGAGGGCGGCGGGACGCACGCGCAGGAAGTGGTAGGAGCCGAGGAGCCCCTTCTCCTCGCCGTCCCAGAAGGCGATCAGGATCGACCGCCTGGGGCGCTCGGGGAGGTGGCCGATGGCCTCGGCGATCTCGAGGAGCCCCGCCACGCCCGAGGCGTTGTCGTCGGCGCCGTTGTGGACGAAGCCGAAGGGGCCGTAGCTGTTGTCGGCGTTGCCGTAGCCCACGTGGTCGTAGTGGGCGCCGACGACCACGAGCTCGTTGGCCAGTTCCGGGTCGGATCCCTTCACGGTCGCCAGGATGTTCCGCATGCTCCCGAAGGCCTGGTAGTACGAGCCCGCATCACCGGCGGGCTCGACGCCGAGTTTCGTGAGCTCGTCCACGATGTAGGCCGCCGCCGCCCGGCCGCCGCGGCTGCCCCCCTCGCGTCCCTCATAGACATCGTCGGCGAGCACGCCGACGTGGCGGCCGGCATCGGCCGCGCGGATCGAGGCGTGGGCGGCCGACATCTTCTCGGCTGCGTCGCCGATCGAGGCCGCGAGGGCGACGACGCACGCGACGAGCGGCGCTCGCCACGGAAGGCACGCACGGGTGGATTCGGGGGCGTGTCGCACGATGCGGGGTGCCTCCTTGCGGGACACGGAAGCGGCGTCCAGAATAGTCGGCGCAGGAGTTTCCCGGACCACGGGGAATCTTCGAGGTTCCTTCGGCCGTGTCCGGGGCGACCTTCCCGTCTGGGAAGGGGGCGTCGGCCCGGCGGCGGTTCCGGATGCCGGAGAGGTGGCAGAGTGGTCGAATGCGCGTCTTTGCTAAAGACGTGTCCGGTCAAAAGCTGGACCGCGGGTTCGAATCCCGCCCTCTCCGCTTGATGGCGTGATCGCGAGGTCGGGGGCCTCACCAGTCGGCCACCACCTTGCGGACCTTGGTGAGGTCGATCGCACCGGCGTCGAACGTGCCGCGCTGTGGATGGCGAAACATCACGCGGTGGACCCCCGCGGGCAGGCCGGTCGCGGTGCACGGCGACGTGAGCACCGCCCCATCGCGGCCCCGCAGCGGCTTCCCATCCAAGAGCACCTCCGCCTCGAACGTCCGCGTCACGAAGTTCACCTCGACGCCTCGGCCTCCCCCCGGCCACGGAAGGCCGAGCGCCGCGATCGCGAGCCCCGCCGCCGCGACTCCCGCGGCCCACGGCCATGCGCGGGCTCGTCGGTCGAGCGGAGGCGGCGCATCGATCGCCGTGAGCAGGTCGCCGGCGTGGGCGAAACGCGCGTGGTGGTCGCGGTTCGCGGCCCGCAGGGCGACGCGGTTGACATGCGCGAGCACGGGATCGGCGGCGATCTCCCGCGCACGCTCCCCGAGCCGCGGAAACGCCTCCGCGGGAAGCCCCGTGAGCATCTCGTAGATCACGAGCCCCGCCGCATAGACGTCGGCCCGGAGATCCATGCGGCCGTCGGGCGGCATGTAGCGGACGGTGCCGAGCCGCGAGAGACCGGTCGATGCCGGGGTGAGCAGGCCAAAGTCGGCGAGCTTGAGCTCGCGCCCCACGAACAGACAGTTCGACGGCTTCACGTCGCGGTGCACCATGCCGGCCGCGTGGAGATGGGCGAGCCCGGCGGCCAGCTGCCGCGCGCAGCGGAGGCAGTCGGCGGACGGAAGCGGACCCTGCTCGAGCCGCAGGGCGAGCGTCGCCGGACGGTAGCCGGGATCGTTCGTCGCAGGCCGGCCCGAGACGTCGTCGGCCGGATCCATCAGATAGAAGAGCACGTCCTGCGTGCGGCCCACGTGCTGGATGTCGAGAAGATGAGGATGTCGCGAGAGGTGGTGCGACTCCAGCTGCGCCAGCGACACGATCTCGCGGCCCGCGGGATCCGCGGCATGGCCCTTGAGCGGGATGATCTTCACGGCCTTGAGCGCGCCTGTGGCCCGGTTGAGCCCGAGCCACACCTCGCCGAAGCCACCCCGGCCGATCGGGCGCACGAGATCGACGTCGGGGATCGACGGCGGCGGCGACGTCGCATCGGTCGGACTCATGGGTGCCGCTCTCCCGGTGGGCTCGATCCCGCCGCCGCGAGCGTCTTCTCGGCCAGCAGGCTCACCGCCCGCTCGACCGAGTGCCGCGGCGCGTCGCGGGCCGCCGCGCGGAGGCTCGCCTCGAGCGCGTCGCCGGTCCGCGCGGCGGCGCCGAGCTCCGTGAGCCGCGCGAGGATCCGGCGCCGCGCGAGGTAGACGGCGTTGCGCGACAGCCCCGTCACCCGGGCCACGTCCGCCCCCGGCAACTCCTGAAGCACGGAGAGTTCGAACGCCTGGAACGTCGCCGGCGCGACTTCATGCTTCACGGTGTCGAGCAGGGCCGCGAGCGTCGCGAGTTCGAACCCACGGTCCCAGTCCGGGTCGGCCGTGGCGTCGGGCACCTCGGCCAGGGGCGCGTCGTCGGCCAGCGGCCGCACGCGGTCTGCCGGTGCGCGGCGGCGGGCGGCGATCGCATGGCGGACGACGGTGCCCAGCCAGTCGCGAAACCGCCCCCGCTCGGGGTCGTAGCGAAACGCCGCCCGACCCTTGAACACGGCGAGCATCGCCTCCTGCACGATCTCCTCGGCCGTGTGGTCGCTGCAGCCGCGGCGCCTGGCCGTCGCGAAGATCAACCGCCAGTAGCGCTCGTAAAACTCCTCCCAGGCAAGGGGGTCGGAGGCCTCGCGGAGGCGTTCGAGCAGCGTGCCGTGGGTGCGGGTCGTCATCGTGGAGGGTGGCCGCGACAGATGTCGCGGGCCGGGCGCATACCGTTGGTGGTTCCCTCTACAGTATCGTTCACGGGAGAGTCATCATGCGACGCCTCGTTTGTGCTTCCATCGTGGGTGTGATCACCGTGGCCGCGGCCCTGCCGACCCTCGGCCAGCCGGCCGAGGGCGTCACCGCCTCGGCCATGCCGGCGACTCGTCTCTACGTCCGCACGCTCCCTCCGGGGGCGGAGGTGACGGTGGATGGCGAGTCCGTGGGCCGAAGCGACGGCTTGTTTCTCGTGCCCGCCGGAACGGCCCGGGTCTCGGTGCAGTTCGAGGGGCGGCCACCGGCGGTTCGCGAGGTCGAGATTCCCGAGGGGCGCATCACGCGGGTGGAGATCGCGATCGCCGCGGGGCCGATCCAGGGCCAGATTCAGTCCCAGACTCAGGGCCAGTCCCAGTCCCAGGTCGCGGACGCCGATCAGGCGACGGACGTGCTGCCGATCCCGGAACTGCGGTCAACGCGCAGCCTCGTCGGGCCGCCCGCTCCGCTCACCCGTTTCGATGAAGCGCTCGCGCGACCGGTGGACTTCGCGTTCACGGACATCCCGCTGCGTGAGGCCGTGCTCGAGATCGGCCGAAAGGGGTCGATCGCCGTGTCGATCGACGCGCCTGCGCTCGCGAACGCCGGCGTGGATGCCGACGCGCCAGTTACCGTCGCGGTCGCGGGCCTGCCGCTCGCGATCGGGCTCGACATCGTGTGCCGTCCAGCGGGCCTCGCGTGGACGGTCGAGGACGACGGGCTGCGAATCACGACGTCCGATGCGCTCCACGGGCGCGAGGTCGCGCACGTCTACGACGTGTCCGACCTGTGGGGCGAGCCGACTCCGACGGGGAGTGACTCACCCCAGGCCCGCGCACTTGTCGACACGATCCAGACCGCGATCGCGTCGGACACGTGGGAGGACAACGGCGGCCGCGGCACGATCCGACCCGACGTGAGCGACGCGGGCCGGTTCCTCGTGGTCTCGCAGTCGCTGGCGGTCCATCGAAAGATCCAGGGGCTCCTCGACTGCCTGCGGCGGCTCAAGGCCACGCCCCCCGAACAGCGTTCACCGCTGGCTGCGGACGGCTACTGGAGCACGGGCGAGTCCGCCGCCCGAGCGCGAACGGCGTTGGGGACGACGCTCGGCTCGGTCTCGTTCGACGAGCGGCCGCTGCGCGAAGCGGTGCGGGAGGTGGCGACGCTGGCCGGTGTGCCGATCGTGATCGACGAGCGCACGGTCGAGAATGCGGGCGTCGATCTCGACGTGCCGGTCTCGCTCGTGACCACATCGCTGCCACTCGGCAAGCTTCTGGAGCGGCTGCTCGAGCCCCACGGCCTCGCCGTGGTCGTGATGGACGACCGGATCACGGTCACCTCGCCCGGCGACACGAGCGAGGAGCTGAGCACGGCCGTCTACCCGGTGCATCGACTCGTGGGCAGCGGCCGGCAGAGCCGCTCGTTTCAGTCGCTCATCGATCTCATCCTCGCCACCGTGGCTCCCGACACGTGGGAAACGGTGGGCGGCTCGGCCACGGTCCAAGGGATCGCCGGAGACGCCCCGTGCCTCGTGATCCGGCAGACCACCGCCGGCCATCGCGCCGTGGACGCCTTTCTCCGCTCGCTCCGCTGATGCGCGGCGGCCGCGGCGCCGACCGGCCCCACGCGAAGGGCAGGGCGATTGATCGTGGCCACCGTGCCGTGGGGCCTACCGGCCGCCGGCGGCTGCCTCGATCTGCTTCTGGATCTTGTCGAGGTTGAACGATCCCGGCGTCTGGCTTGGCGGATACTCCTTCATCGAGAGGAGGAACCGACCTGCGATCTGCTGCAGGGGCACCGCAACGAAGGCGTGGTCGAGGAACCAGTCGTTATAGATCGTGGCATTGTGCTGGGCCCGCTCGAACGGGTCGCGGCGGAGATTGAAGAGCAGCGGCACGCGGAGCTCCGTGAACGGCTCTCGCCACACGCCGAACGCCTCGCCGCGGTTCTCGAGGAACACCGCCTTCCAGTCGCCCCAACGGATGGCCACGATCTGGCCGTCGTCGTTGACATAGAAGAACTCGTTCCGCGGCGAGGCCGCGGCCTTGCCGGAGAGATAGTCGAGCTGGTCATAGCCGTCGATGCAGTTGCGGTAGGACCGGCCGTTGAGCGTGACGCCCTTGGCGAGCTGCTCCTTGACGGACGGGTAACCCGCCGCCGCTGCGAACGTCGGCAGCCAGTCCTCGTGGGCCACGATGCCGTTGAGCGTGGTGCCGGCGGGGAACTTCCCGGGCCAGCGGACGAACGCGGGCACGCGGTAGGCACCCTCCCAGTTCGAGTTCTTCTCGCTGCGGAACGGGGTCGTGCCGGCGTCCGGCCAGGTGTTGTAGTGGGGCCCGTTGTCAGTGGAGTAGAGGACGATCGTGTCGTCGGCGATGCCGAGCTCCTCGAGGAGCGCGAGCAGGTCGCCCACGTGGCCGTCGTGCTCGAGCATGCCGTCGGAGTATTCGTCCTGCCCGCTCGCACCGAGCTTCGACTCCTTGACGTGCGTGCGGAAGTGCATCCGCGTGCCGTTCCACCAGCAGAAGAACGGCGTGCCGGCCTTCGTCTGTCGCTGGATGTAGTCCTTGGCGGCGGCCACGGTCTCGTCGTCGATCGTCTCCATCCGCTTCTTCGTGAGCGGGCCGGTGTTCTCGATCGTCTGGCCCCCCTTGCCGTCGGCCTTGCACTTGAGCACGCCGCGGGGGCCGTAGGTCTCGAGGAACGTCTTGCCGTTGGCGAGCTTCATGTCGCGCGGGTAGTCGCGGTGCTCGGGCTCCTCCTCGGCATTGAGGTGGTAGAGGTTGCCGAAGAACTCGTCGAAGCCGTGCATCGTCGGCAGGTGCTCGTCGCGGTCGCCCTGATGGTTCTTGCCGAACTGTCCCGTGGCGTATCCCCGGCTGTTGAGCACGGTCGCGATCGTGACGTCGGTCTTCTGCCAGCCCTCCTTCGCGCCCGGCAGGCCGACCTTCGTCATGCCGGTGCGCACCGGCACGTTGCCGCCGAGGAAGGCGGCGCGGCCGGCCGTGCAGCTCTGCTGGCCGTAGTAGTCGGTGAACGACACGCCCTCGCGGGCGAGCCGGTCGATGTTGGGCGTGCGGTAGCCCATCATGCCGCGGCTGTTGTGGCTGACGTTCCAGGTGCCGATGTCGTCCCCCCAGATCACGAGGATGTTGGGTGCCTTGCCGGCGGGGGCGGCAGCCGTGGCGAGGGACGTTGCGAACAGGGCGAGCGCGAGCGTCGCACCCGTCAGGAGAAGGCGTCGCATGAAGGAGTCTCCGCGATGGAACGGCCGATGACTGGACGATGACGGGCTCCAGCGTAGTGTTTCCCGGGGGCTCTCGCACGCCGGCGCGTTGTCGCGACAGCCCCGCATGCCGTACAGTTACGGGTTGGGGCTCGTCGCCGAGGCGGAATCCGGAGGCTCGACACGATGGCGGTCAAGGTGTTGATCGCGGACGATCATGAGGTCGTCCGTCGGGGTTTGGTGAGCATGCTCGCCGGATCCGAGGTGAAGATCGTGGGTGAGGCTTCCAACGGCGACGAGGCCGTGAAGCTCGTGAAGAAACTCAAGCCCGACGTCGTTCTCCTCGACGTGCGCATGCCCGGCAAGGACGGACTGGCCGCCCTCGAGGCGATCCGCGCCGCGGTCCCCGCCGTTCGCTGCGTAATGCTGTCCACGTTCGACAATCCGTCGTACGTGGCGCGGGCCGTGGCCGCGGGCGCCCACGACTACATCCTCAAGAGTTCGACGCGCCGCGAGGTGATCGATTCCATCGTCGGCGCGGCGGCGGGCGAGCTGCCGATGCGGGCAGGCGAGCTGCGACGGGTGGCCACGACGATGGCCAACCGTGTGGCCTCGGCCGACCCCGACATCCCGCTGACGCAGCGGGAGACGCAGGTGCTCCGCCATGTGGCCCTCGGTCTGGCGAACAAGGAGATCGCGCAGTCGCTCACGATCAGCGTCGAGACCGTGAAGGAGCACGTCCAGCACATCCTTCGCAAGATCGCCGTGAGCGACCGCACCCAGGCGGCCGTGTGGGCGGTGCGCCGCGGGCTCGCCTGAGCCCTCACCCGGCCAACGGCTGACGGTCTGAACGTGCAGCCGTGCGCCCACGGAAACGGCCGCAGTGACGTCGGGTCGGGCTCATGTGGTTCAGGGGCCCAGTCGCTGCGCGGCGATACCGACCGCCGACGGGGCGAGATGGCGGCATGACGCGGCCCGGGATCGGGGGTAGTCTCAGGTGGTCCCGGCGGTGCGAACCCGCCGCCGGCGACGAGTCCCCGAGGAATCGTGCATGCGATCGGTGTGGGCGATCGTGGTGGTCGTCGCTGCCGCAAACGCGGCCACGGCGGCCGACCGTGTGAGCATGATCCGCAACCTCGCGGCGACGCCTTCGGCGGCGGCGGTCGATGAGGTGCTCGCGCTCGCCACCCGGGGCCGGCCTTCCCCGGAGGTCCGGCAGGCGGCCTTCGACGCGCTCGTCGCCATGGGGGCCGACGACACCGCCGCCCGGCGGATGCTCGCGGTACTCAAGAAGGAGGCGACGCGGCGCACGTCGGACGTCGCCGGGCCCCTGGCCGTGATCCTGCTCACGCGACCCGAGTCGGCGGCGGGTGCCGACACGCTCGCGTGGCTCGACGGCGAGGCGTCGAGGGAGGGGCGCGCGAGCCACCTCCTCTGGACCGCAGCCACCGAGATCGCACGGCGCGACGACGCCGATGCGGTGCGGCTGCTCGCGCGGATGGCGGCCACCCGCTCGTTCACCAGCGACTTCTCCTTCCGGCGCGGCGTCGTCGCGGGCCTCGTCGCGATCCGGCGGCCGGAGGCGGTGGGCGAGCTCGTCACGCTCCTCGGCTCGCTCGTCGGTGAGGTTCGGGCCGACGTCGTCGCCTACCTCACGGCGGTCAGCGGCCAGCGGCACGGGCTCGATGCCGCCGCCTGGGCGGAGTGGTGGGCCTCAACCGGCGGCGGCTTCCGGTTTCCCGAGGCGATCGACCTGCGGTCGGCCCGCCTCCGAGCCGATGCCGACATCGCGACCTACTACGGCATCCCGCTCTACGCCGAGCGACTCGTGTTCGTGATCGACGTGTCGGGAAGCATGGAAGGGCAGCGGATGGAATCCGCGAAGAGCGAGCTCGTGCAGGCGGTCCTCGGTCTCCCCGACACCGCCGAGTTCACGATCGTGGCCTTCAGCGACGCGGCCGTGCCGTGGCGACGCACGCCCGTTCCGGCCGACGAAGCCAACAAGCAGGCAGCGGTGCGATTCGTCGCGGGGCTCGTGCCGGGTGGGCTGACAGCATCGTTCGACGCGCTCGAGGCGGCGTTCTCGTTCGACGTGGAGGCGGTCTACTTCCTCTCCGACGGCGAGCCGACGCGCGGCCGGATCGTCGATCCTGGTGAGATCGCGCGGTTCGTCACCGCGGCCAATCGCGGTCGCCGCTTGTCGGTCTACACGATCGGCATCATGCCGGAGCAGCCGTTGGCGGCCTTCCTCGAGGTGCTCGCCGCCGACAACTTCGGCGTCTACCGTCAGATCGACTGAGTCGCGGCGCGGCGGCGTGCCACGATCACGGGCGATCCCGGTCGTTCGGCGGCCGATCGGCGTCCGGATCCTTGTCGTCGGAGTCAGCAGGTGATTCCGTGGCGGCTGAATCCGGCTCGTAGCGGTTCACGTCGCGGTACATGGGGAGATGCCGATAGTAGACCTGCAGCGTGAGCAGCGCCATGACCGTCGCGTACATCCGGCCGCCCTTCGGGCCCTGATCCACGCCCTGCGGGTTCCAACTGCCGTCCTCGTCGCCGCTCGTCACCTGCAGCCTCAGGAGATGCTCGCGCATGCGGAGGTTCCAGGCGTCGAAGTCATCGCCCTCGAGATGGTGCAGCACCTGGGTCGCGTAGTAGTAGAAGTACATCGGCCCGAGCGACGAGGCCGATTCCGGCGGCATGAACTCCATCAGGTACTTCCGGCCGACCTGGAGATCGGGCTCCTCCTTGCTCCAGCCGAGGTACAGCCGCGAGAGAAGCCCGGCGGCGGTCATCGACTTCGTGGCGGACCTGCCGCGCTCGTACCGGTACTGTGATCGCAAGGCGCTGTCGGGGCCTGCGGCACAGGAGTCGACATACTCCTCGGCCTTGCGGAGTTGCTTGCTCGAGACGCTCAGGTTCGCAAGTTGTCCGCTCCGCAGGGCGATGATGACCCACCCCGTGACCGAAAGATCCCCGGGCTGCCCGGGACTGTAGCGCCAGCCTCCTCCACTCTCATCCTGCGAGGCAAGGAGATACTTGATCGCCTGCCGCGCGTTGTACTTGACGCGGTCGTCGCGGGAGAGCGCGTAGGCCTCGCAGAATGCGATCGTGGCGAGGCTGTGTGCGTACATGCCGCCGGTGAACGATCCGTCGTGCTGGCCGCGGGCCCGCACCTGCCTGCTCGCGAGGTAGATGAGCCCCCGTTCAACCACCGACTTGTAGGACTGCAGTTCAGGCGGCTCGGTCGGGGCCCGCCGGTGGGTCACGCCTTCGCCCAGGAACGGCAGGATGCCGAAGGCTGTCGCCGCCGTAGGGTTGTCCATCGGCGGCTCGTCGCCGGGCGTGCCCGTCGGCGAACCGGCGAGCACCCAGCTCCCATCCGCCGACTGGTTGCGGGCCAGCCAGGCAAGCCCGCGCAGGATCGCGGTCTCGCATTCGGGCGTGCCGCCGTACAGGTCGGAGAGCGCCTGTTTGCTGTCGTGGGTCAGGCGGCCGCCGATCGATCCGCGCCGCATGAGCCGCATCACCTCCGGGCTCCCCGTGACCGCGGCGGGCAGGGACGTGTCGTCGCCGGAAGGCCTCACCCGGACCGCGAGCGACTCCTCGATCGCGAAGTCGCCTCCGGTGGTCCGGATCTTCGCGGATCGCACCCGAGGCTCGGCGTCGGCGGCTGCCCGCATGACGATTTCGGCGCTCTCGGCGCCGGCCGCGACCGTGACCGGATCGATCGTGACCCCGTCCGGCAGTCCCTCGACGGCGATGCTGATGGGACCGGTGTAGGCCGGCCTGGAAACGGCGAACTCGACCTTCCGCGTCTCGCCCGGCTGGAGCGACAACGCTCCGGGCGTCTTGACGCGATAGGGGTGCGCGAGCACCTGGACCACCATCTTCGGCGCGAGCGGCCGGCCGAGGAACGTGCCTGACAGGGCGAGCGTGCGCGGACCATCGTTGACGCCCGGTGCGACGGTCACGGCGACCGTCACCGACTCGGCGTCGTCGGCAACCGTCTGCACGCTGCAGGCGACCCCGTCGACCGGCGTACCCGACAGCAGCGTGATCGGCTTGGCGGCCCACCCCTTGCGGTCGATGCGCAGCGTGGCCACGCCGCTCGTGCACGGCTGGAGCGTGATCGGCTGCGGCTGCTCGATCACGGGCAGTTCGAGCTTCGGAATCTTCACCGTGAGGCTTTCCTGGGCGGTCTCCCCCCCGACGGAAACCGTGATCGGAACACCGAAGGCGAACGCGGCGTCTCCGAGTTGTTCCGCGACCGTGACGACGACCGGACCGGTGGTCGTGTCGCCCATGATCGGCGGTGCTTCAACAGTGATGCCCGGCGGGAGCGGGCCGATGGTGATCATCGCGTCGCCCGGTCGGCCGGCGCGGTCGATCGTGATCGACGCGGTGCCGCTCAACGACGGCTTCACCACGAGTTCGGTGAGGGGGAGGATGCGAATCGGTCGGGGCGGCGGGGCGACCGCAGCGGGCGGCGGAGGTGGCGGCGGGGGAGGCGGCGGTGGGCTGCATCCCCACAGCGCTGCGGTCACCCCTGCCAGCACGAACAGACCGACCGCTGCCGCGGGACGACCCGACCCGAGATCCTGCGGACCCACCACCATCGACGGTGTCTCCTCGCGAGGCGACCTCCCCTGTGTCCTGCCCCATTGAGGATACCACACCCGTCCATGTCCCGAACGCTGCCGGGCTGTCCTCGGGGGGGCTGGTTCGTCCGTTCAGCGACTCGCTGCCGTCCCGTTGGCCGGGCCTCCGCCCGGGGTGAGCCGGTAGATCGAGCGGCCGTCCCGTGAGGCGACCAGCGCATAAGCCTCGCCATCGGCGTCTTCGCCGAACGAGAGTACGGGCAGCTTGCGGCTCGGAATCCGTTCGTTGGTCACCACGCGGCCACGCTCGGCGTCGTACTCCAGCGCGAAGCACTCGCCCGAGATGTGGTCGGCATAGAGATAGCGGCCCTCGAGCGCCGGCACCGAGCGGCCACGGTACACGAACCCGCCGATGATCGACGCGCCCACGTTGCGGTCGTATTCGAAGACGGGCGGGAGGAAGTGGGATCCCTCGGGCGGCTGCCGATGGCCGAACTGATGGAATCCCTCCATGAAGCTCCAGCCGTAGTTGCCCCCCTTCTCGATGATGTCGATCTCCTCGTAGAGCAGCTGTCCGACGTCGGCGGCCCAGAGCCGGCCGGTGGGCCGGTCGAACGCCATCCGCCACACGTTGCGGAGACCGTAGGCGTAGACCTCGGGCCGGAAATCGGCGCGGCCCACGAAGGGGTTGTCGGGCGGGATCGCGTAGGGCTGC
>Ga0233425_10004702_pt1 | contig 22549 bp, 15 predicted proteins | sample Watercolumn_Towu_2_FD_181712 | JGI IMG/M metagenome (GOLD analysis project Ga0233425, IMG submission 181712) | Freshwater microbial communities from Lake Towuti, South Sulawesi, Indonesia - Watercolumn_Towuti2014_140_MG | ecosystem: Environmental > Aquatic > Freshwater > Lake | place... | reverse complement strand
TCGCCCGCGCGCAGCACCTGCACCGTCTGCGGCAGCAGCCGGCGCAGGGCCGCCACCGCCTGCTCCGCCTTGTATTCCTGCCAGAAGGAAAAGACGCCGTTGATGAGGATGACGCCGACGATGGCCAGCCCCAACCGCGCCATGCCCTGGCCCGGATCGAAATGCTCGGCGAGGAAGGCGAGCGCGGCGCCGAGCCAGAGGATGAGGGCGAAGAAATGGGTGAACTCGCGGGCGAACTGCAGCAGCAGGTGCTCGCGGCCGACTTCCTCGACGTGGTTCGGGCCGAATTCGGCCAGGCGCCGCGCCGCCTCGGCTGCGGCGAGACCGTTGGCCGTGCTGTTCAGGCTGGCGAGCGCTTCTTCCGCGCTGAGGCTGGCTATCCGCATGGGTGCTAGAATGCGACTTTGTGCAGCGCGGCGCAACGCCCATGAACGCCCCGAACAAATCGAGCAAGCCGAACATCGCCTCCGTCAGCCCCGGGCCCAAGGGCGGCCTCGCCTATCCGCGCGCCATCACCGACGATGTGCGCATCCGCGACATCCACGAGGTGGCGCCGCCGTCGCACCTGCTGCGCGAGTTTCCGCCGACGCCGAAGGCGGTCGAGACCACTTTTGCCGCGCGCCAGGCCATCCACCGCATTCTGCACGGCGCGGACGACCGCCTGCTGGTCGTGATCGGCCCCTGCTCGGTGCACGACTTCGACGCCGCCGTCGAATACGGCCGGCGCCTGAAGGTCGAGGCCGACCGCCTGGCCGAGGATCTGCTGGTGGTGATGCGCGTGTACTTCGAGAAGCCGCGCACCACGGTGGGCTGGAAGGGCCTCATCAACGATCCGCGCCTGGACGGCAGCTTCAAGATCAACGAGGGTTTGCGCATCGCCCGCCACCTGCTGGTCGACGTCAACGAGATGGGCCTGCCGGCGGCGACGGAGTTCCTCGACATGATCACGCCGCAGTACATCGCCGACCTGGTCAGCTGGGGCGCCATCGGCGCCCGCACCACCGAATCGCAGGTGCACCGCGAGCTGGCTTCGGGCCTGTCCTGCCCGGTCGGCTTCAAGAACGGCACCGACGGCAACGTCAAGATCGCCGTGGATGCCATCCGCACCTCGCAGCATCCGCACTGCTTCCTCTCGGTGACCAAGGCCGGCCACTCGGCCATCGTGTCGACCAACGGCAACGAGGACTGCCATGTCATCCTGCGCGGCGGCAAGGAGCCGAACTACGATGCCACCAGCGTCGAGCGCGCCTGCCAGGAACTCGGCAAGGCCGGTCTCGCTGCGCGCGTCATGATCGACTGCTCGCACGGCAACAGTCGCAAGGATTTCAGGCGTCAGGTCGAGGCGGCGCGCGATGTCGCCGCCCAGATCGCGGCGGGGGAAGACCGCGTGTTCGGCGTCATGGTCGAGTCGCATCTGAAGGAAGGGCGGCAGGATCTGGTGCCGGGCAAGCCGCTCGAGTACGGCAAGAGCATCACCGATGCCTGCCTCGGCTGGGAGGATTCGGTCACCGTGCTGGACGTCCTGGCGCAGGCGGTGCGCGACCGCCGCCTGGCGCTGCTCGACAGGGAATAGGGGGGCACATGACCGAGCGATTCGCAGGCCTGGTGTCGATGGGCAACGCCACGCCCTTTGTCGACCGCATTCTCGACATCATCGAGCACATCCGCCTGTTCGAGGATTTCGAACGCGGCGAGGTGGAGAAACTGGCGGCCTATCTGCGTTGCTACCGCGCGCCGGCGGGCGTTACGCTGATCGGCGAGGGGGACGGCGGCGATTTCATGATGATCCTGCTGCGCGGCCTCTGCGAGATCGTCAAGAAGGACGCCTCCGGCGTGCCGCGCCGGATCGGCCTGGCCGGCCCCGGCAAGACCCTGGGCGAGATGTCCATGATCGACGGCGAGCCGCGCTTTTCCTCCTGCATCACGCTGGAGACGACGGTGTTCGCCGTGCTCGACCGCGATGACCTTTCGCGCATCATCACGGAGTCGCCGCGCCTCGGCATCAAGATCCTGATGGAACTGGTGCTGATGCTGTCGCAGCGGCTGCGTGCTGCCAGCAGCAAGGTGGTGGACAGCCTCGGCGCCGCCGAGGAAGTCTAAAACCTATCTCACGAACCCCGCGCGCGATCCTTCTGCCACAGCACGTCGCCGCGCCCGGCGGCGCGGTTGAGCGTGCGGCCGAGCACGAAGAGCAGGTCGGACAGCCGGTTCACGTATTTCTTCCCAGCCTCGCTCACCGTTTCGCCGGCCGACAGCGCGACGAGCTGCCGCTCGGCTCGGCGGCACACGCCGCGTGCCAGGTGCGCCAGCGCCGCCGCCCGCGTGCCGCCCGGCAGGATGAATTCCTTCAGCGGTTCCAGTTCAGCGTTCCAGCGGTCGATGGCCGCTTCCAGTTCGCCGACGCACTTCTCGTTCAGCAAGGCCGAGCCGGGAATCGCCATCTCGCCACCGAGGTCGAAGAGGTCGTGCTGGATGCCGGTGAGCAGTGTGCGGATCTCCTCAGGCAGTTCTTCCGCCAGCAGCAGGCCGACGACGGAGTTGAGCTCGTCGAGCTCGCCCAGCGCGGCGATGCGGGCGGAGTCCTTGGAGACGCGCGAGCCGTCGGCCAGGCCGGTCGTGCCGGCGTCGCCGGTGCGCGTGTAGATCTTCGAGAGGCGGTGTCCCATGCGGGCAATCCTTGGTTCGGGATTGCCCGGATTATCTCATCACCGTGTCAGGACAGGCATGCCGAACAGCGGCCAGATCGTGACCATGGCCAGCCCCAGCACGAACAGCAGGACCGCGCTCATGGCGAGCCCGTGCCAGAAGAACTCGCCCGGCGTGAACTGCTTCGATTCGTAGGCGATGGCATTGGGCGCCGCGCCGATCAACAGCACGAAGGGCATGCCGGCGGTGACCAGCGAGGCGTAGAAGATCACGTCCGGGGCGACGCCGAGGTACTTGGCGATGACCAGCGACACCGGCAGCGAGATGGCGATGGCGGCGACGTTCATGATGAAGTTGGTCATCACCAGCACGAAGGCGGCGATGCCCATGACGAACACCCACCAGTGGGCGTCCTTCAGCGCGCCGAGCCAGAGCACCGCCATCCACTCGGCGGCGCCGGTCTTCCACAGGCAGAAGCCGATGCTCATGGCGCCCGAGAACAGCAGGATGATGTTCCAGGGCAGTTCCTCGAGGTCCTGCACCTTGAGCACGCCGAAGACGAAGAACAGCAGCGTCGAGATCAGCATCAGCGCCGCGCGGTCGATGGCCTTCAGGGCCGGCACCGCCGCCTGCAGCGCCATCAGCGTGACGACCAGCGCGACGCAGGCGAGCACGAAGAGCTCGTTGCGGCTGATCGGGCCGAGCGCGGCGGAAAGCTTGCCGACTTTCTCGCGCAGGCCGGGAATCGTCGCCTTGGACGGCTTGAAGACGACGGAGAGGTAGAGCCAGATCAGGAACACCATGCCCCAGCCGATCAGGCCGAGGAACAGCGGCAGTTCGAAGAAGCCGATGTCGCGGCCGGAGAACTCCTTGAACATGCTGGCTGCCGCCGGGGCCCGCGCCGATCCGAGGAAGGACACCACGCTGGCGGCGCCGGCGGCCCAGGCCATGCCCATGAAGAGGCCCTTGCCGAAGCGCGAGGGGCCGTCGCCTTCCTTGTAGAGCGCCAGGATGGCGAGCAGGATGGGGAACATGGTGGCCGCCACGGCCGTGTGCGCCATCAGGTGGGTCAGCGCGGCGGTGACGACGAGACAGCCGAGCAGGATGGTGCGGGTGTTCTCGCCGGCGATGGTGAGCATCCTGTAGGCGAGGCGCTTGGTCAGCCCCGTCTTGGTGAAGGCCATGCCGATGATCATGGAGCCGAAGATGAACATCACCGACGGGTCCATGAAGTCGCGGAAGGCTTCCCTGGCCGGGCGGATGGCGAACAGCGCCTGGAACACGCCGATGGCGATGGCGGTGACGCCGATGGGGATGACCTCGAACACCCACCAGATGCCGGCCATGAGAAACAGGCCGATCGCCGCCTTGCCCTCGGGCGAGAGCGCGAAATGCTTGCCGGACGGATCGACGGCATCGGCCCAGGGCGGCGCGAAGTAGACGAGCAGGAACACGGCAAGGCCGCCGAGCAGGGCGGTCCATTTTTTCCAGTCGAACGGTGCCGTCGCGCTGTCTGGCGTGAGGGTCTGGCTCATGCTGCCTCCGCTGGGCCGCCCCGAGGAGGCAGCAAGTCAACAACCGGAAGCCGCGCTTCGCGCGGCTGAACCGATGTCACCCCTTTCCTCGGGAAAGGGGCCGGGGGATAGGCTCTCATGCTGCGCCCCCTTCGGCCAGCACGGCCGCGGCGACCTCGGCCATGACGTCCACCCGGCGCAGCACGCCGGTGATCCTCCCTTGCTCGACCACCGGCAGGATGTTGGCGTTGAGCGTGGCGAAGAGAAAGATCGCCTTGACCAGCGGGTCGCCCGGGCTCACCGTCGCCTTGGCCGGTATGACCTGCGCGCCGACCGGCATGGCGGCGGCCTTGCGGCATTGCTCGGCGCAGTCCTCCTGCCACAGCCCGGCGAGCGACGTGACGTCGTCGGCCGCGCCCTCGAGACGGGTCGGCCTGTGCTTGAGATAGTCCGGCAGCAGGGCGTGCAGCAGCTCGCGCAGGCCGAGCACGCCGACCAGGCGGTCGTGGGGGTCCAGGACCAGCACGCTGCGGAACTGCTCGGCCGAGTCGTACTTCGTCTTGAGCGTGGCATAGACCTCGCGCAAGGTGGCGTCGTCGCGGACGTGGGGATAGTCCGCGAGTGGGGTGGCGTGGTCGCCGACGGTGCCGCTGACTGACATGGAACTCTCCTCGATCAGGCTGCGCTCGAACGTCCGGGCGATCTCACTCGTGCAGCCGTGTCGCCAGGGATTGGGTGCGCGGGGGCGGGGCGCAGGGGGTCGTCCTCGCCCTCATACTCGGCGCGAGAGTATATCGCTTCCAGCGCCTGGTCGGCGGTCGGGAAGAAGCGCCGGGCGCCGATCTTCTGCCGCAGGCCGGTGGCCTGCATGACGTCGATGACCTGCTTCTTCAGGCCGGAGAACAGCACGACGACGCCGTTCTCGTTGAGACGCTCGACGAGGTGGTGGATGACTTCCTCGCCGGAGGCGTCGAGGTCGTTGATGCCGTCGCCGACGACCAGCACGTAGGGCGCCTCGGGGTTTTCGGCCACGGCGTTGAGCACGGCGTCCTCGAAATAGGAGACGTTGGCGAAGTAGAGGCGGCCGTCGAAGCGCACGGCCGTGACCACCTTCGAGGCGGGCAGGCTGTTCACCTTCGCGTCGCGCAGCGTGCCGTCGGGCATGCGGCCGAGAATGGCGACGCGCGGCTTCATGGTGCCGTAGAGGTGCAGCACGATGGCGAGCACGGCGCCGATCATGATGCCCTTGTCGAGATGCGGCGCCGCCAGCAGCGTGGCGGCGAAGGTCACCAGCGCGACGATGCCGTCGGCGCGGCTCGCCTGCCAGGTGTGCCTGAGCGCGGCGGGGGTGATCAGGCTGGTGACGGCGAGCAGGATGATCACCGCCAGCACCGCCTTCGGCAGATGGTACAGCCAGGGCGTGAGGAAGAGCAGGGTGACGCCGACGAAGAGGCCGTTGAAGACCATGGCGAAGCCGGTCTTCGCCCCGGCCTGCAGGTTGATCGCCGAGCCGGTGAAGGAGCCGCAGGCCGGATAGGACTGGAAGAAGGCGCCGCCGATGTTGGCCAGCCCCTGGCCGATCAGTTCCTGGTTCGGGTCGATCTTGTCCTTGGTCTTGGCGGCCATCGCCTTGGCCATCGATATCGACTCCATGAAGGCGACCAGCGCCACGATCAGGGCGGCGGCGAACAGTGACAGGATGGCGTCCAGGCTCAGCGCCGGCAGTCGGAAGGAAGGCAGCCCCGAGGGGATCTTGCCGACGACGTCGCCGCCGCCCATCAGGCGCATTTCGCCCTTTTCGATCTTCTTGATGTGCCACTGGCGGCCGTCGGTCTCGACGCCGGCCGGCGCCTTGCCGGCGACGTAGAGCGGCGCGGACTCCTGCTCAGGCGCCCTGGCGCGCGCGAAATTGAGTCGGCGCAGCTGCTTCATGCGCTCGGCGTTCTGTCGTTCGGCGCCGGCGAGCTCGATGCGCATCAGGTCGATCTGGTGGTCGAGATTGACCGTGGTCTGCGCCTCGTGCGCCTTTTCGGCCTGGCGCAGCTTGACGGACTGCGCCGTGATGGCCTTGTTCAGCGCGTCGATCTGCGCGTCGGTCTGGACATAGCCGGCAACCATGGCCTGGACGTCCGGGTCGGCGATCTCCTCCGGCGCGCCCTTCGTCTTGTGCTCGAAGCCGGCGAAATAGCTGACCAGGGTGGTGATGACCACGGCAATGAGCACGCTGGGCTTGGACAGCGGCTTGACCTTCTTCAGCGCCAGCATCAGGGCCAGGGCGAAGACGGACATCGCCAGCGTCGGCAGGTGGGTCAGCGGGAGATACGCCAGCATCTCCCAGATGTCCTTGAGGAAGGAGTCGCTGCGCCCCTTGGGGATGCCGAGCAGCATGTCGAGCTGCGACAGGGCGATGATGATGGCCGCGGCGTTCATGAAGCCGAGGATCACCGGGTGCGAGACGAAGTTGACGATGGTGCCGAGCTTGAGCACACCGAGGCCGAGCTGGATGATGCCGACCATCAGGGCGAGCAGCAGGGCGAGGCCGATGAACTCCTCGCTGAAGGGCACCGCGAACGGCGTGATGGCGGCGGCGGTCATCAGCGAGACGATGGCTACGGGGCCCGTCGCCAGCTGGCGGGAGGAGCCCCACAGCGCGCCGAGGAAGGCCGGCACCAGCGCAACGTAGAGGCCGTAATACACCGGCAGGCCGGAGAGCTGGGCGTAGGCCATGGCCTTCGGCACCAGCACCAGCGCGCCGGTGATGCCGGCGATCAAGTCGCCGCGCAGGACGACCGTGCCGACCGGAAACCAGGCGAGGAAGGGGAAAAAGCGCAACAGCCACTTGTTGGCGAGCATCGATCTTCCGGACAGAGCAGGATGGCGCACCGGCGCGATGCGGACGGTCATCGGCGGGCGGCATATCAATATCTGCCGCGATTTTACCGCCTCGCCGGCGTGCGCCGACTAGAACTGCATTATGCGAGCATCACGCTCGTCTATTTTCGGCGCTAGAATCCCCTCTCATGCGCTCCCAACCATTGCGCCCGACCCCGCAGCGCAGAGTATCCGGGAGGCCGGCATGCTGACCCTCCTGCTCCTGCTGCCCCTGCTCGCGGCGGCGGTGGTGGCCTTCCTGCCGCGGCGCCGCCCAGAACTGATCCAGGGTTTTGCGCTGGTCGCGGCGGCGGCCACGCTGGTGCTCTCGGTTTACGTCGCCGGCCTCTACGACGCCGCCGCCGGCGGTGTGCAGCTGGCGGTGTCCCACCCCTGGAACGAGCGCCTCGGCTCGCGCTTCTCGCTCGGCGTGGACGGTTTCTCGCTGCCGCTCATCGTGCTGGCGGCGCTGCTCGGCTTCATCGCCGTGCTCGCCTCGGGCGCCATGCGCCAGGGCGCCAAGCTCTACTACCTGCTCATGCTGGTGCTGGAGTCGGCCATCCTCGGCGTTTTCATGGCGCGCGACTGGTCGCTCTTCTACGTCTTCTGGGAGCTGACCCTGATTCCGCTGTTCTTCCTCATCGACCGCCTCGGCGGCGCGAACCGGCACAAGGCGGCGCTCAACTTCGTGCTGTACACCATGGGCGGCTCGGTCTTCATGCTGATCGCGCTGCTGCTGCTCTACGACGCTGCGCCGGGCCACAGCTTCGACATGGCCGACATGGCGAACGGCGCGCGCAACCTGCCGGCCGAGGCGCAGCTGCTGATCTTCGCCGGGCTGTTCATCGGCTTCGGCGTCAAGATGCCGGTCTTTCCGCTGCACGGCTGGCTGCCGCTGGCGCATGTCGAGGCGCCCAGCCCGGTCTCCATCCTGCTCTCCGGCATCCTGCTCAAGATGGGCGCCTACGGCCTGCTGCGCGCCGCCGAGACGCTGCCCTCGGCGGTGCTCGCCCTGCAGGGCTGGCTGGCGGCGCTGGCCTTCGTCAATCTGCTCTACGGCGGCATCCTCGCCTGGCGCCAGCGCGACCTGAAGGCCATGGTGGCCTACTCCTCGGTCTCGCACATGGGCGTGGTGCTGCTCGGCATCGCCGCGCTGAACACGGCCGGCTTCAGCGGCGCCGTGATGCAGATGGTGGCGCACGGCCTCGTCGCGGGCGCGCTGTTCCTGCTCGTCGGACTCCTCTACGAGCGCACGCACACGCGCGACATCGGCGACTACAGCTCGCTCATCCGCGTCATGCCGCGCTTCGCCTTCTTCACAGTGCTGGCGCTTGTCGCCGCCGTCGGCTTGCCCGGCACCGCCGGCTTCATCGCCGAACTGCATGTGCTGGTCGGCGGCTTCGAGCGCTGGGGCGGCTGGGTCGCGCTGCTCTCGCTGGGCGTGCTGGTGAGCGCCGCCTACGCCGTGCGCACCGTCGGCCGCCTGTGCACCGGGCCGGTCACCGCGCGCATGCACGGCGTCGCCGATCTCGACCGCGCCGAGACGGTCGCCGCCGGCATGCTCGCTACCGGCATTCTGGCGCTGGGTTTCTTCCCGGCGCCGACGCTGGCCTTCGTCTCCGGTTCGGTCGGCGCGCTGGCGCGCCTGTTCGGGGCCGGATCGTGAGCATTCCCGCCGACGCCAGAAAACGCATCGAGCAGGCGCTGGCGCATCTCGGGCGCGTGCTGCCGGCGCAGGCGCCGATCAGGGATTTCGTGCACCACAACACCCTGCACGGCTTCCAGCACCTGCCCTTCCCGCAGGCCTTGAGCGAGGCGCGGAAGCTCACCGGCATCCGCGGCTACTTGCCCGAGGCGCAGTTCCGCCGCGCCTACACCGAGGGGCGCATCGCCGACGAGGATATCGACGCCGTGCTGCGCGAGGCCGGCATCGCCGACGACGTGCTCATCGAGAGCCGAGGCGGCGCGTTGAAGCGGCTCGACGCCCAGCGCGCCGCGCTGCTGCATGCGGTGGAGCCGCTGACCTGGCCGCAATTGCAGTGGCGCATTGGCGAGCTGCAGGCCACGGCGTGCCTGCAGCGCAGCGTCTCGGCGGCGGCGCGGCTGCGCCTCATCGACGCCGCGCGCGCCGACGGCTGCGAGGGCGAGGCGGCGGCCGTGGCCGACCTGTGGGCGGCTTGCCTCGAGGCTTGCGGACTTTCCGGCGAGCGGCCGCATCCGGAAGGCCTGCCCACGGAAGGCGCCGACGCCAGGGTGCAGGCGCGGCGGGCCGCCGCCCTCTGGCGCGAACTCGCCGGACGGCTCGGCGCGGCCTGGACGCTGCGCTCGCTCATCCAGGCCTTGAGCGGCGAGGACATCCTCGACGCGCTGCGGCCGGCCTACATCCGCGCGCTCGCCGCGCAGCTCGACCAGGGCCTGGCGGCCTGGCGCAATCCGCGGCGCGGCGACGGGCTCTTCGCCGCCTGGCGCGCCGGCGCGGCGCACGATGCGGCCGCCATGCTGGGCGAGACGGCGGACCTGCGCCGGGAGCTGGCCGACTATCCCGAGGATGCGCTCGACGCCATCGCCTTCGAACTCGACTGGCTCGGCCTGCCCAGGGCGCGCTGGGCCGGCTATCTGGAGCGCCTCGCGCTGGAAGTGCCCGGCTGGTCGGGCATGCTGCAGTGGCGCGCGCAGCGGCCGGGCTATGCCGGAGCGGACGAAGCGCCGCTGGCGATCGCCGACGCGCTGGCCCTGCGCCTGTTGCTGGACCGCGCCCATGCCGAGGCCGTCACGCGGCGGCTGTGGGGCTTGGCGCCGCGCCTGGGTGAGCTGGAGGCGCATTTCCGCCGTCATCCGGCCGAGCTCATCGTGCGCCACGCCCGCCAGGCCGGCGGCCTGCCCGAATACCTGCAGGATGCCGCCGGCCGCCTGCTGGCCGGCGCCGAGGACGACGCATGGGAAGCGCTGGCGGCGCGCATCGCGGACTGGCAGGGCGAGCATGCCGCCGGGGAGGGCGAGGGGCGCAGCGTCGCCGGCAGCGCCTGGCCGCTGTTCGTGCTGGCGCAGCATCTCGGTCTCTCGGGCGGCGAGCTGCGCGCCGCCGGCCTGCGCGGCGTCGAGGCGCTGGCCGACTGCATCGAGCGCTTCGACGAGGACGCGCGCGGCTTCCTCTGGCTGCAGGCCTACGAGCGGCGCTACCGCGAACAGATTTTCTCGGCGCTCGCCGCCAACCACGGCCGTGCCGCGCCGCGCCGGGCGCCGCCCGAGGCGCAGCTGGTGTTCTGCATGGACGACCGCGAGGAGGGCCTGCGCCGCCACCTCGAGGAAACCAATCCGCGCCTGGAGACGCTCGGTGCGGCGGCGCATTTCGGCGTCTTCCAGAACTGGCGCGGGCTCGACGACGATGCCGTGACGCCGCTCTGCCCGGTGGTGCCGGTGGTGGTGCGGCCGGCGCACGCAGTGGACGAAGTGCCGCGGCCGCAGGCGGAGCGCCGCGCCGCCGTGCACCGCCGCCGTTTCGCGCGGCGCCGCCTGTGGCGCGAGCGCCTGCACCAGCTGACGCGGCGCGGCTTCTTCCTGGCGCCGCTCCTCACCGCGCTCGCCGCGCCCTTCGCCTTGCTGGCGCTGCTGCTGAACGCCTTCGCCCCAGCGGCGCTCGGCCGCCGGCTGGAGGCGCGGCGCCTGGCCGCCGATGTCGCCGTGCCCACGCGACTGACTTTTTCCGCGCCGGCGGACAGCGCGCCGGCGACGCCCGAGGCGCCGCGCGCGGGCTTCACCGACCGCGAGGCCGCCGAGCGCGTCGTGCCCTTCCTGCGCGCCATGGGGCTCGCCGACGGCTTCGCGCCGCTGGTGGTCATCCTCGGCCACGGCTCGAACAGCAGCAACAACCCGCATCTGGCCGCCTACGACTGCGGCGCCTGCGCCGGCCGCCACAGCGGGCCGAACGCGCGCCTCTTCGCCGCCATGGCCAACCGGCCCGAGGTGCGCGCCCTCATGGCGGAGCAAGGCGTCGCCGTGCCGGAGGGCACCTGGTTCCTCGGCGCCGAGCACAACACCTGCGACGATTCAATCGCTTGGTATGACCCGGAGGACGTGCCGCAGGCGCTGCGGCCGGCGCTCGCCAAGCTGCGCGGCGAGTTCGAAGTCGCCTGCCGCCTGCATGCCCAGGAGCGCTGCCGGCGCCTCGCCTCGGCGCCGCTCGGCATGACGCCGGAGGCGGCGCGCCGCCACGTCGCGGGCCGCCGCCACGATTTCTCGCAGGCGCGGCCCGAGCTGGGCCACGCCACCAACGCCTGCGCCCTCATCGGCCGCCGCGCCATGAGCCGCGGCGCCTTCTTCGACCGGCGCAGCTTCCTCATCTCCTACGACCCGGCGCTGGATGCCGACGGCGCCATCCTCGAGCGCCTGCTGCTTGCCAACGGCCCGGTCGGCGCCGGCATCGCGCTGGAGTACTACTTCTCGACGGTGAACAACGAGCGCTACGGCTGCGGCAGCAAGATCGTGCACAACGTCGCCGGCTACTTCGGCGTGATGGAGGGCGTCAGCTCCGACCTGCGCACCGGCCTGCCGCTGCAGATGATCGAGATCCACGAGGCGATGCGCCTGCTGGTGGTGGTGGAGGCGAAGACCGGGGTCGTCACCGCCATCTACCGACGCCAGCCGCCGCTGCAGGAGCTGATCGGCAAGGGCTGGATCGTCGTCGCGGCGAAGGATCCCGACGCGCCGGCCATCCATCTCTTCGATCCGGCGCGCGGCTGGCTGCCGTGGCAGGGCGCGGCGCGGCTGCCGACCGTGGCGGCTTCGCGCGACTGGTTCGCCGGCAAGCGCGAGCCGTTGGCGCCGGTGCTGCTGAAGCGGCCGGTGGAGGCGTCGGCGTGAGCTCGACGCTGCTCTTCAAGGCGATCTGGCTGGCGCCGCTGCTGCCGCTGCTGGCGGCGGCGGCGATTGCCGCGCGCATGCTGGCCGGTGCCCGCGGCGATGCGAGCGAGCCCGCCACGGCGCGCCTGGCCGAGGGCGCGGCGAGCCTGGCCCTGCTGCTCCTGCTGGCGCTCGACGCCGTGGCGCTCGCCTTCGGCGTGCCGGGGCAACTGACTTTCGGCCGCTGGTTCGCCAGCGGCGGCGTCGAGGTGGCCTTTTCCTTCCTCGCCGACGGGCGCGGCCTCGGCTTCGCCACCCTGATCGCCTTCGTCGCCCTGATCGCCCTGCGCTTCTCGCGCAACTACCTGCACCGCGAAGCGGGCTTCCACCGCTTCTTCATGGCGATGTGCCTGTTCCTCGCCGGCATGCAGCTGATCGCGCTGTCGGGCAATGCCGTGCTCGCCTTCGCCGGCTGGGAGCTGGCCGGCGTGAGCTCGTATCTGCTCATCGGCTATGCGTACGAGCGGCCGACGGCGAGCGGCAACGCGCTGTTCGCCTTCGTCGCCAACCGCATCGGCGATGCCGGCTTCGTGCTCGGCATCACGCTCGCCTTCCTCTTCCTCGGCAACGCGGAGTGGACGCAGCTTTCCGCCGGCGGCGGCCTCGACCGTGTGACGGCGCGGCTGCTGCTGTTCGGTTTCCTCTTGGCGGCGGTGGCGAAATCGGCGCAGCTGCCGTTCTCACCCTGGATTACCCGCGCGCTGGAGGGGCCGACGCCGTCCTCGGCCATCTTCTACGGCGCGCTGATGGTGCACGCCGGCGTCTTCCTCGTCATCCGGCTCGAGCCGGTGCTGCTGCTGGTGCCCGACGTCATGGTCTACCTGGTTCTGATCGGCGCGGCGACGGCGCTCTACGGCTGGCTCGCCGGTCTGGTGCAGAGCGACGTCAAGTCCTCGCTCGTCTTCGCCACGCTGAGCCAGGTCGGCCTGATGTTCATCGCCTGCGGCCTTGGCTGGTTCACGCTGGCCGCCTGGCACCTCGCGCTGCACGCCGCCTGGCGCGCCTGGCAGTTCCTCATGGCGCCGTCCTACATGCACCTGGTTTCGGCGCCTGCCGCGCCGCCGCCGGCCTGGCTGGCCGGGCGGCAGGGACTGTACGCGGCGGCACTGGCGCGCTTCTGGCTCGATGCGCTGGCGAACGCCGCCCTGCTGCGCCCGGCGCGGCGCCTGGCCGAGGACACGCGCCGCCTCGACGAGAACGTGCTGGCGCCGCTGGTCGGCATGCCGGACGAGGCGCGCGCGGCGGAAACGGTGGAGGACGAGGTGATCCGCGGCCACGGCCTGGCCGGGCGCTTCCTCGCCTGGCTGGCCGGGCATCTGCAGCGCTTCGAGACGCATCTTGTCCTGCGCGGCGGCGGCGGGCCGATGGCGCGCCTGCTGAAGGGCGCCGGCGAGTACTTCCGCGCCGCCGAGGCGCTGCTCGAGCAGCCGCGCTACCTGCTGCTGCTGGTCGTGGCGACGTTCGTGGTGATCCTGTGAACGAAGTCGTCATCGTCGCGAACAAGGGTTTCCCGCTGCTGGCGGCGCTGCAATTGCTGCCGCTGGCCGGCGCCGCGCTGGTGATCGCCCTGCGCGAGCGGGGCCGCGCCGTGCTGCTGAGCCGCCTCGTCGCCGTCGCCGAGCTGGTCCTGGCCGCGATGCTGCTGCGCCGGGTGGACGCCGCTTCCTCGGCGCTGCAGCTGGGCGAGCGCGTCGACCCGCTGCTCTACCACGCGGCGGCCGACGGCGTCACCGCCCTCTTCGTGCTGCTGACGGCGCTGCTCACGCTGCTGCTGACGCTCTATGGCGTGGTGCGCGGGCTGGCCTCGTCCGGCCGCCTGGCGGCGGTCATTCTCGCCTCGGAAGCGGCGCTGATGAGCATGCTGACGACGGTGAACCTGGCCTGGTTCGCGCTGGCTTCCGTCGTCCAGCTGGCGCTGGCGGCCTATCTCGTCGGCCGCTGGTCGACGTCGACGGAAGAGAACCGCGCCCTGGCCATGGCGCGCTTCACCCAGTTCCAGGCCTTCGGCTGGCTGCTGTTGGTGGGCGGCATCGTCATCCTCGCCTGGGGCCATGCCGACGCCACCGGGCGCTGGAGCTTCGACCTCGCCGATCTGGCGCGCGTGCCGGCGGAGGGCAAGTTCCAGACGGCGGCCTTCTTCCTGCTCTTCTACGGCCTCGCCGTGCGCACGCCGCTGTTCCCGCTGCACGGCTGGCTGCCGCACGTCGTCCAGCGCGGCATGGTGGCGGTGGCGCCGGCACTGCTGCTCGGCATCAAGGTCGGCATCTACGGCATCGTGCGCTTCGTGCTGCCGCTGACGCGCGAGGCGGTGCTCGCCTGGCAGGGCTGGGTGGTGGCCTTCGCCATGGCCGGCGTCTTCTACGCCGCCATCCTCGCCCTGCAGCAGTCCAACCTGCGCCGCCTGCTCGCCTTCGCCGTGGTGAGCCACACCGGGCTCATCGTCATCGGCCTGTTCACACTCGACCCCGCGGGCCTGCAGGGCGCCGTGCTGCTGACGGTGAACTTCGGCCTGGCGGTGACGGTGATGCTGTTCATGGTCGGCTTCGTCTTCCGCCGCACGCGCACCACCGACCTCGACCGGCTGGGCGGTCTGTTCGACCGCATCCCCTTCATCGCCGTCACTTTCCTCGTCGGCGGCCTCGCCATCGTCGGCATGCCGGGCACGCCGGGCTTCGACGCCGCCCACCTGGTGCTGGAGGCGGCCATCCATCGCTTCGGCGCGCTGCCCTCGGTCGCCACCGCGCTGGGCAACGTCGCCGCCGCCGGCTTCCTGCTGTGGGCCTTCCAGCGCGCCTTCCTCGCGCCGCGTCACGAAACGGGGGCCGGAGAGGGGAGAACTGCGGCGATCCCGCGCGCCGAGCCGATGGAGTATTTCGTCGGCGGCCTCTCGCTCCTCGTCCTGCTCGTCGCCGGCTTCTACAGCACGCCCTGGCTGGAGCTCACCGAGGCCGCGCTGCGCGCGCTGGCGGCACGCTACGGGAACGGTTGAGCGATGAAGGCCTTCCCGCTCCTCTCCCTGCTGCTCCTGCTCCCCGCCCTCGGCGCGGTGCTGGTCTGGCTGCGCCCGTCGCGCCGCTGGGCGCGCGGCGCGGCGCTCGCCGCCGCGCTGGCGACGCTGGCTCTTTCACTCGTTCTCGTCGCGCGCTTCGACGCCGCAAAAGCGGGCTTCCAGTTCGTCGAGCGGGTGGCCTGGATGCCAAGCCTCAACGTGCACTACCTGGTCGGCGTGGACGGCCTCTCGCTGCTCTTCCTGCCCGCCACGGCGCTGCTCTTCGTCGGCGCCATCGCTGCCAGCTGGAACGGCGTGCGCGAGATGCCGCGCCTCTACTTCAGCCTGCTGCTGCTGCTCGAGGCCGCCACGCTCGGCGTCTTCTGCGCCCTCGACACCATCCTCTTCTACCTCTGCTGGGAGATGACCCTGGCGCCGTTCTACTTCCTCGTCAGCCTGTGGGGCGTCGGCCCGCAGCGGCGTCACGCGGCGGTGAAATACACCCTGCTCATGCTGGCCGGCGGCGTGCCGCTGCTGTTCGGCTTTCTCGTGCTCGCCTTCGGCGGCGCCGCGCCGGGGCCACTGACTTTCGACCTGACGGCGCTGCTCGCCCACCCGATCGGGCGCGAGCAGCAGACGCTGGTGTTCCTGCTGCTGCTCGTCGGTTTCGGCGTCAAGGTGCCGCTCGTGCCGCTGCACACCTGGCTGCCGGTGATGGCGATGGAAGGACCGGTGGCGGTCACGGCGCTGCTGGCGGGACTGAAGCTCGGCGCCTACGGCCTGATCCGCTTCGCCGTGCCGCTGGCGCCGGATGCGGCGCTGGAACTGCACTGGCTGCTCGCCGGGCTCGGCACGGCCGGCGTGCTCTTCGGCTCAGCCGCCGCGCTGGCGCAGACCAATCTGCGGCGCATGCTGGCCTATTCGGGCATCGCCCACGTCGGCCTGGTGGTGCTGGGCATCGCCAGCTTCAACCTGCAGGGCCTGCAGGGCGGGCTGCTGCAGTTGCTCAATTTCACGCTGGCGGCGGGCGGCGCCTTTCTGCTGGCGGGCTTTCTGCACCAGCGCACGGGCAGCACCGACGCGGCCGACCTGGGCGGCGCGGCGAAGACCATGCCGCTGCTGGCGGGCTTCTTCCTGATCTTCGGCCTGGCCGGCATGGGCCTGCCGGGCACGAGCGGCTTTCCCGCCGAGCTGCTGATCCTGATCTCGGCCTTCGCCACCCACGCCGGGGCGGGCCTCGCCGCGCTGGCCGGCATGGTGCTCGGCGCCGCCTATTTCCTCGGCCTCTACCGCCGCGTCTTCCTCGGCCCGGCGACGCGGACGGCCGTCACCAGCGCGCAGGATCTGCTCGGGCGCGAGCTGGCGCTGGCGCTCGCCTTCGCGCTGCTCATCCTCTTCTTCGGTTTGTATCCGGCGCCGCTGCTGGAACTGATTCGCCCGGCGGCGGAGGCGTGGGTCGGGGCGCTACGCCGCTGACCCGGGTGGTGGCAAGGTGAAATGGAACGTCGCGCCGGAATCCGGCGCGGACTCCGCCCAGATGCGCCCGCCGTGGCGCTCGATCAGGCGCTTGACGATGGCGAGCCCGACGCCGGTGCCGGGAAATTCCTTCTCGCTGTGCAGGCGCTGGAACATGCCGAACAGGCGGCCGGCGTAGCGCATGTCGAAGCCGGCGCCGTTGTCGCGCACGAAGAACACCTCCTTGCCCTCCTCCCGGCGGCAGCCCACCTCGACGCGCGGCTCGGGACGGCTGGCCGAGAACTTCAGCGCGTTGCCGATCAGGTTGGCGAGAATCTGGTGCAGCATGGTGGCGTCGCCCTCGACCAGCGGCAGGGACGCCACCTCGACGCGCGCGGCCGGATGCTGGCCGGCCAGTTCCTCGGCGACGGCGCGCGCCAGCTTGCCGAGGTCGACCGGCGCGCGATCGAGCGGCTTCTGGCCGGCGCGGCTGTATTCCAGGATTTCCTCGATCAGCGTGCCGAGCTTGTTGCTGTTGGCGACGACGCGGTCGAGCAGGCCTTTGCCGTCGGCCGACAGGCTGGTCGCCTCGTTTTCCAGTAGCAGGCGGGAATAGCCGTTGATGGCGCGCAGCGGTGCGCGCAGGTCGTGCGAGACGGTGCTGGAAAAGGCCTGCAGCTCCTTGTTGGCCCGCTCCAGTTCGGCAGTGCGCTCGGCGACCCGGCATTCCAGCGATTCGTTGAGCTCGTGGATGCGCCGCTCGGCTTCGACGCGCGCGCTGATGTCCTCCTTGACCGCCACGTAGTTGGCGATGCGCCCGTGCTCGTCGGTGATGCCGGCAATCACCGTGTCCTCCCAGTAGAGCGTGCCGTCCTTCTTTTTGTTGTAGAGCCGCCCCGACCAGATGCCGCCGCCGGCGATGGTCCGCCACATGTCCCCGAAGACCGACGGCGGCGTCTGGCCGGAGTTGAACATGCGCGGATTGCGGCCGAGCACCTCGTCCGGGCGGTAGCCGGTGACCCGGGTGAAGTGGCGGTTGACGTACTGGATCCTGGCCTCCGTGTCGGTGATGAATATCGACACCGGGCTCTGCTCTACGGCCTGCGACAGCGGCCGGACGCGGTTGTAGGTCTCCGCAAGGTTTTCGCGCATGTTGTTGTAGGCCACGACGACCATGTCGAGTTCGTCGGGTTTCTGCGGCGGCTTGCGCTCCAGCACCACCGGCGTGTTGAGGGTCTCGAAAGAGGCCTGGCCGACATGGCGGGCGAAACTCTCCAGGTGGCGGGTGATCAGGCGGTGCACCAGCAGGAACATGAAGAGGGCCACCAGCGCCGTCTTGGCGAGGTTGGCGGCGACGATGAAGACGGCCCGTTCGACGGAGCGCGCCCGAGTGGTCTCCAGGTCGGCGAGGACGACCAGTTCGCCGATGACTTGGCGGCGGCCGCGGTAGTCGTAGGAGAGCGGCCAGCGCCGCGTCATGCGGGCGACCCGCTCGCGGTCCCCGGCGGCGGCGAGCACCTCGCCGTCGGCGCGGACCTCGGCGTAGCTGAAGTCGCGCAGCCGGCTGATGCCTTCCAGCATGAGCAGAAGCTGCTTGCGATCCGATACCCAGACGCCCTCGACGATGCCGGGCAGGTGGCTGCGCTCGATCTGCGCGAAGCGCTCCTCGACTTCCTGTATGTCGTCGCGGTATTCATGGACCAGCTGGATGACGCTGATGACGAGGGCGATGGAGCCGCTGAACAGGATGGTCCACAGGATCAGCCGGCGCGCCAGGGCGTGGCTGAGGATCTTCGGAAATTCGCGCAGCATGTCCTAGGGCCTGACCGCGAGCGGCGCCAGGGTTGCGTCGAAGATGCGCTTGTAGCTGCCGTCCTTCTTCATGGCCGCCAGCGCTGCCGCCGCCTTTTCAACGAGCGTTTCGTGCTTGCGGTGCAGGTAGATGAACATCTCCTGGCTGGCGAGCGGCGGGTCGAGCGGCCGCGCCTCGATGCCCATGCTGTGCGACCACCACAGGCCCTGCCAGCGCTCGTAGAGGACGACGTCGGTGCGGTCCTGCCGCAGCAGATCGAACATCTGGCCGGCATCCTTGACGCGCGTCACGCGCGGATGACTGCCGAGATTGTTCTCGAATATCTTCCAGCCGATGAGATGGGTGACTTCGTACGGCGCCAGCGACTGCCAGTCCCGCGTTGCGAAGCGGTGCCGCAGGCTGTAGGCGACGAAATCGTTGTCGATGATCTTTTCCGGCACGCGGACGAGGTTGGGGTATTGCGCCTCCAGGCCGCGGATGCGCAGGGCCGTGCCGTCGTCGATGCCGCCGTTGGCATTCTGCAGGGCCCGTTCGGAGGATTCATATACCTGCACCTCGGCCTTCAGCCCAATGCGCCGGAAGAGCTCCGCCGCCAGCCGGTCGAGAAAGCCGCTGCTGTCCGGATGGGCATAGGGCATGCGCACGCCGGTGTTGAGCACCAGCGTGCGTTCAGACTGCGCCGAGGCTGCCGTGGGCGCCAGGAAAAGGGCCGCCCAAGCCAGCAGGAGGATGGGTCGATTGGCCATGCCGTGTTGTTGGTAACCGCAATAGGGGATGCTTCTTTTCTCCCATGCGGGTTCGCGGCACGTGGCGGGGAATAATAAGCCCTTGCCGGGGTTTTTGCACGAATTCGCATCTTGCCGCGCCGGCGCCTTCCCGGGTCCTCGCGGCGGCGTCCGGCTTGGCGGCAGGTATTCAGTCCGCCGGCAGCGTCTCGAGCAGGCGCGAGCGCCAGTCGAGCACGGCGGTGCGCACCGCCATTTTATCGGCCAGCGCCGGGTGTGCGTCGCGGATCACGGCGGCGGCGAAGCCGGACAGGAAGCGGCTCTTCAGCTCGGCGCGGGCGCGGTCCACGCCGAGCTCGTCGTAGGGCACCGAGGCGAGCAGCAGGAAGCCGTCGTCGGGCACGCGCCCGGCCTGCATGTTGGTCCGGATGATGCCGGCGGCCATGCGGATCGGTTCGGCGAGGTCGGGGCTGTAGGGGCCGACGATCAGCGCGATGTTCGGCGTGTGCAGGAAGTCGAAGCCGCGGCCGAGGCAGATCATCCACTCGCGGTGCTCGATGTCGAGCAGGCGTTCGCCGCGTTGCACCTGCTCGCGCACCTGCGCGATGCGTTCGAGGTTGCCGTTGAGCAGCGGCAGCAGGTCGGCGCGCATCTGCGCCGGCATGTCGGGCAGCAGTGCGGCGAGGCGGGGCGCCAGCGCGGCGCGGTCCTGCGCGGAGAGTTGCGCGAGGTCGAGGCGCTCGCCCCCGCTGCCGTGCACGATCAGCGCGTCCTCGTCGGTCTCGAAGCCGCAGACGAGCGGGTACACGGTGCCGTGGCCGGCGCCGAAGATGTGCTCGACCTGGCGGCGGATTTCGTAGGTGTGGGCGACGGCGGCCCCGGTGTCATAGCCGAAGCCGGCGCAGCCGCGCCGAGGGTCGCTGCGCGAGAAATGGTAGGTGATGAGGAACAGCACGCGACGCCCGGCGTGCACCATGCGTGAGACGTAGTTGGCGAGCACCTCGCCGAGGTGCGGCCAGCCCAGGTCGAACATGCCACCGAGGTTGCGGAAGGGCATCAGGATGCCGACGGGCGTGTTGGTTGCCACCGGGATGTTGATGCGGCCGTCCATGCACTTCAGCACGGCAATGGCGGTCGGGTGCTCGGCAAGGTAGCGCTCGCGCGCCAGCCAGGCCTCCGGGCTGCGGAAGGCGGCGCCGTGGCGGTCGGCGAGGTCGAACAGCCAGTCGATGCGCTCCTGGATGGGCTTGCGGTGCAGGGTCATGGTCGGCGGGGCTGTGTCATGCGTGCCTGCCCGCGACAGTATCATGGCCTGCGCTATCGCGCATCCGGTCCTTGCGCCTGCGGGGGAATGGTGAAGTGGAAGGTGGCGCCGGCATCCGGCGCCGATTCCGCCCAGACGCGGCCGCCGTGCCGCTCGATCAGGCGCTTGACGATGGCCAGGCCGACGCCGGTGCCGGGGAACTCTCTTTCGCTGTGCAGGCGCTGGAACATGCCGAACAGGCGGTCTGCGTAGCGCGCATCGAAGCCGGCGCCGTTGTCGCGCACGAAGAACACCGTTTCGCCGTTTTCCGGGCGGCAGCCGATCTCGATGCGCGGTGCGCTGCGGACGGCGGAGAACTTGAGGGCGTTGCCGATCAGGTTGGTGAGCACCTGGTGCAGCATGGTGATGTCGCCCTCGACCAGCGGCAGGGCCGCCACCTCGACGCCGGCGGCCGGATGATCGCCCGACAGTTCCTCGGCGACGGTGCGCGCCAGCTTGGCGAGATCGACCGTGCCCCGCTCGAGCGGCTTCTGGCCGGCGCGGCTGTATTCGAGGATCTCCTCGATGAGGATGGCGAGCTTGGTGCTGTTGCTCACCAGGCGGTCGAGCATGTTGCGGCCGTCCTCGGACAGGCGGGCGCGCTCGTTCTCCAGCAGCAGCCGGGCGTAGCCGTTGATGGCGCGCAGCGGCGCGCGCAGGTCGTGCGAAACGGTGCTGGAGAAGGCCTGCAGTTCCTGGTTGGCGTGTTCCAGCTCGGTGGTGCGCTCGGCGACGCGCCGCTCCAGCGTTTCGTTCAGCTCGTGGATGACCCGCTCCGCCTCGACCTGCTGGCTGATATCCTCCTTGATGGCGACGTAGCTGGCGATGCGGCCGGACTCGTCGACGATGCCGGCGATCACCGCCTCCTCCCAGTAGAGACTGCCGTTCTTCTTGCGATTGAGGAGCCGCCCGGTCCAGATGCCGCCGCTGGTGATCGTGCGCCACAGGTCCTCATAGACCGACCGGGGCGTCCGGCCGGACTGGAGCAGGCGCGGGTTGCGGCCGAGCACCTCATCCGGGCGGTAGCCGGTCACCCTGGTGAAGTGGCGATTGACATACTGGATGCCGGCCTCGGTGTCGGTGATGACGATGGAGACCGGACTCTGCTCGACGGCGTGGTACAGCGGACGGATGCGGCTGTAGGACTCGGCCAGATTTTCGCGCAGGTTGTTGTAGGCCGTCACCACCCTGTCGAGCTCGTCGGGCTTTTTCGGCGGCCGGCGCTCCAGCACCACCGGGGTGTTCATGCTCTCGAAGGAGGCCGCGCCGACCTGGCGCGCGAAATCCTCGAGATGGCGGGTGATCAGGCGGTGCACCAGCAGGAACATGAAGAGCGCCACCAGCGCCGTCTTGGCGAGGTTGCTGGCGACGATGAAGACGGCGCGTTCGATGAAGCGCGCCCGCGTGGTTTCCAGGTCGGCGTGCACCACCAGTTCGCCTATGGCCTGGAGGCTGCCGCGGTATTCATATGACAACGGCCAGTGCCGCGACATGCGCTCCTCGGCGTGCGGCTTGCCCGATGCGGCCAGCACCGTGCCCTCCACCCGGACTTCGGCGTGGCTGAAGTCGCGACGCTGGCTGATGCCGTTGAGCAGGATAGCGAGCTGTTTGCGGTCGGAGACCCAGACCGCCTCGACGATGCTGGGCAGGGCGCTTCGCTCGACCTGGGCGAAGCGCTCCTCCACCTGGCGCAGGTCGTCGCGGTACTCCCAGGTTAGTTGCACGACGGTGATGACCAGGGCGATCGAGCCGCTGAAGGCGACGGTCCACAGGATCAGGCGGCGCGCCAGGGCGTGGCCGAGAACCCGGGGGATGTCGCGCAGCATGTCCTATCGCCTGACCGCCAGCGGCGTCAGGGTGGCGTCGAAGATGCGCTGGTAGCTGCCGTCCCGCTTCATGGCGGCGAGCGCCGCCGCCACCTTGTCCGCCAGCGCCTCGTGCCTGCGGTGCAGGTAGATGAACATTTCCTGGCTGGTGAGGGGCGGTTCGAGCGGCAGGGCCTCCAGGCCGGTCGTGCGCAGCCACCAGAGGCCCTGCCAGCGCTCGTAGAGGATGACATCGGTGCGATCCTGGCGCAGGAGTTCGAAGAGCTGCTCGGCGTTGCCCACCGGGGTGACTTCTCCGCGCCCGGTGAGACGGCTTTCGAACACCTTCCAGCCGATGATGTGGGCGACATGATAGGGCGCCAGGCTGTCCCAGCCCCGCACCGGAAAGCGATGCCTGCGGCTGTAGGCGATGAAGTCGTTGTCGATGATCTTTTCCGGCACGCGGACGAGGTTGGGGTATTGCGCCTCCAGCCCCCTGATGCGCAGCGCCGTGCCGTCGTCGATGCCG
>Ga0233425_10004701_pt1 | contig 22554 bp, 21 predicted proteins | sample Watercolumn_Towu_2_FD_181712 | JGI IMG/M metagenome (GOLD analysis project Ga0233425, IMG submission 181712) | Freshwater microbial communities from Lake Towuti, South Sulawesi, Indonesia - Watercolumn_Towuti2014_140_MG | ecosystem: Environmental > Aquatic > Freshwater > Lake | place... | reverse complement strand
AGGTGACGCAGATGCCGGAGACGGGCGAGGGGTTCACCCGGTTCTTGGTGAGAGTCGCGGGACTGCGATTCGGTTTGCTGCGCGAGAGACCTTCCCACATGGTTATCACCCTCCTTGAAGACGGTTTGGCCTTAGGCGTTTTTCGTTTTGCGTTTATCGTTTTTCGTAAAAGATTAGGTCAAAGGCAAAAGATGGTGCATTACTCAATCCGGGAAGTCCAGGTTTTATCAGATATGTAAGCACTGATCGGGGATTTTGCTATAGATAAACCAAGGTTTTTCAAGGCTCATACGATTGAGGATGGTCTTCCTGGTTTTCTTTAATAATTCTCTTAGCTTTTTGATGATTAAAGGCGTATATTTTTAACTTGATAGAGGATTCAAAGAATGAAGATCAGCTACTATCCGGATAGCGATTCGCTGTACATCGATCTATCCGAGCAACCGAGCGCCGAGAGTCGGGAAATTTCCGAAGGGGTGGTCCTGGATTACGACGCCCAAGGGCGTTTGGTGGGCATCGATATCGATAATGCCAGCAAGAAGGTGGAGCTGAAAAAGCTTATTCTAAGCAAACTCCCCGCCGGCGAGCAGATCATCGCCGCTTGATCCTTAAATCTAATTTAAGCAGGGTTTAGGAACATAGTATTCATAATATATTCAGAAAGAAAATCCGGTGGGGCGGGCCTCCGTGCCGGGGCAGGCGCCCCCCCCTGCCGGCCTCTCGGGCGGCCAGAGACGGCCGCCCCACCGTCACGCCCTGCATCATTCATGATGGAAAATCGCCAATAATTCCGAAAAATCAGGGCAGACTCCATTTAGCGAAAAAAAAGGAATCTGCCCTTATTAAGGCTTGATTCTGTAACCGAAGACCGATGACCAAAGACCGAAAACCGCCTCAATACCCTTCGCCCGCGGCCTTCTCCCCGCCCGGATAAGGCGGATGCTTGCCCGCGGCCCTAAACCTCTTGTAGTCCAGGTCGTACTGCTTGATTTTATAACCTAAAATCCGCAGGCTGGTGTCCAGCATCTTGGCGGCCTGGCTCTGGTTGCCCCGGGACTGGCGCAGGGCTTCGGAGATCAACTCCCTCTCCAGGTTGGCCACCTGCATGGCCAGGCTGTTCCTGATCTCCCCGGGTTCCTGGCGTTGCAGGCTGCGGGGGAGATGCACGCTGAGAATGGTGTCCTCATCGCACACCAGCACCGCGCGTTCGATGATGTTTTCCAGTTCCCGGACGTTGCCGGGCCAGGGGTATTGCATCAACAAATCCAGGGCCGGCGCGGAGAGGCGTAGCCCCGGTTTCTGATGCTCCCCGGTGTACTTGCTCAGGAAGTGCTCGGCCAGCAGGGGGATGTCGGCGCGGCGCTCCCGGAGCGGCGGCAGATAAATGGGAAAGACGTTGAGCCGGTAATAGAGGTCTTCCCGGAAACCCCCTTCGGCCACGCCCTTCTCCAGGTCCCGGTGGGTGGCGGCGATGAGGCGCACGTCGGCCTTGAGCGTAGAGGTGCCCCCCAGGCGGGTGAATTCCCGTTCCTGGATGACCCGCAGAAGCTTGAGCTGCACGGTGGGGGTAAGGTCGCCGATTTCATCCAGGAAGATGGTGCCGCCCTGGGCCAGCTCGAAGCGGCCCTGTTTGCGCTGCAGCGCGCCGGTGAACGCGCCCCGTTCATGGCCGAAGAGTTCGCTTTCCACCAGGGTTTCCGGCAGGGCCGCGATGTTCACCTTGATGAAGGGCTTGGACGCGCGCTGACTGTTGTAATGCAGCGCCGAGGCCACCAGTTCCTTGCCGGTGCCGGATTCCCCTCTGATCAGGATGGTGGCGTTGCTTTTAGCCACTCGCTGGATCATCTCGAAGACCTGGCGCATGCGGCCGGAGGTGCCGATGATGTTTCCCACCTGGTAGCGGCCCTGCAACTCGCCTTTGAGCTTTAAGTTTTCATCCCGGAGCCGGTCTTTCTCCCGGTCGATGAGCATCAACCCGTTCACGGTCTGGGCGATGATGGAGGCGATGATGGTGAGCAGGCGCAAATCCTTGTCCAGGTCCAGGTCCCGGTGCAGCCGGTCCACGCTCAAAGCGCCGATGGTCTGGTGATTGATCTTGATGGGCACGCACAGGAAGGAGATTTCATCTTTTTCCCGGCCCCGGGAGCGAGTGCGGTTCAGAAACAGGGGCTCCTGGCTCACCCGGGGGACCACCGCGGGCTCGCCGGTCTCCACCACCCGGCCGGTGATGCCTTCCCCGAGTTTGTAGCGGCCCCGGCGCCGGGCTTCGGCGGTAAGGCCGTGAGCCACTTCGATCTGTAATTCCGCGGTTTCGGGGTTGAGGATAGTGATGGTGCCCCGGCGCATTCCCATGTTTGAGGCCAGGATCTGCAGGACCTGGTCGAGGCTGCGGGGCAGGGAGCCGGGCGCGGTCATGGCCTGGGTAATATCATAGAGCAGGGTTAAGTTTTCCATGGGCATTTTCGTAATCCCCTATGTTCAAATTTGTCTAGACAATATCATAATTCTACATTTTCGCAAGAATAAATCAGCATAAATGTATAATTATTGATCGTAAAAGTAAAAAAAGCCTCTCGCAAAGACGCCTAGGCGCAAAGAAAGAGGCAAAAAAAGCTGAAAACCGCCCGCTGCAAGCTTATCTCTTGACAGTGTTTCCGGCTTTGCCTATTTTAAATTATTGGATATTTGTTATTTTTCTGCCGATAGAGATTGCCGTGCGGGACACCTTTTTCTATAAAGCCGGCCACCGGGTCATGGCCTTCGTGGATTACATGGGGAATCTGACCCTCTTTTTCGTGGAGGGCTGCCGCACCCTGGCCCACCCACCCTGGTTCATCCGGGAGGTGATCGCCCAGATGTACCACTTAGGCGTGAAATCCCTGCCTCTGGTGGCGGTGGCCTCTTTCGCGGTGGGCCTGGTGTTGGCCATGCAGGGTATTACGGTCTTGAAATTATTTGGCGCAGCCAATTACATCTCTACCAGCGTGGCCTTTACCTTCGTGCGGGGGCTGGGGCCCTTGCTGGCGGGCATCATGCTGGCCTCCCGGGGAGGCTCGGGCATCGGCGCGGAACTCGGCTCCATGCGGGTGACCAGCCAGATTGACGCGCTCACCGTGTCCGCGGTCAATCCCATGAAATACCTGGTAGTCACCCGGGTCCTGGCCTGCATGCTGGTGCTGCCCCTGCTGACGGTGGCCGCCAATATCATCGGCATCCTGGGAGGAATGGTCATCGGCGTGGCCCAACTGGGCATCACCCCCACTTATTACTATACCCTGACCATCAAATACCTGACTTTGCGGGACGTGCTGCCGGGGATCGGTAAGACCATGGTTTTCGGGATCATCGTGGGCACGGTGGGGTCTTTTCACGGCTATAACACGGAGCACGGCACTTTCGGGGTGGGCCAGGCCACCAAGACCGCGGTGGTGGCCGCCATTCTCTTGATTTTGGTATCCGATGTCTTCCTCACCAAACTCACTCTCCTCATCTGGCCTTAACCCCCGGGAGGAAATGCCCGGCGGAACCCCGGCCGCGGCCGCGGTGTTGATTTCCTATCGGGGCGTCTATAAATCATTCGGCCCCAAGCCCGTGCTCCAGGGCATTAATTTGGACGTCTATGCCGGGGAAACTCTGGTGATTCTGGGCCGCAGCGGCTCCGGCAAGACGGTGATGACCAGCATGCTGGTGGGTCTGAATGAGCCGGATAAGGGGAGCATCACCGTGGCGGGCCGTGAGATCACCAGGCTCAAGTCCGACAAGGACTGGCGGAAGCTCAGGCTGCAGACCGGTTATCTGTTCCAGGGCTCCGCGCTCTACGACTCCATGACCGTGGGCGAGAACGTGGCCTTTCCCATGGTGCAGCACACCCATTGGAGCGAAGAGGAAATTGCCCGGCGGGTGCATGAGAATCTGTCCCAGGTGGGACTGGCAGGCACGGAGGGCCTGGAGCCTTCGGAACTCTCCGGGGGCATGCTGCGCCGGGCCGCACTGGCCCGCAGCCTGGCCCTGGATCCCCACTTAATCATCTATGATGAACCTACCGCGGGCCTGGACCCCATTACCGGCGATGAAATAGGCCGCCTGATCCGCCATATGCAAGAGACCCTGGAAGTCACCTCCATCGTGGTGTCCCACGATCTGCGCCTCACCGAACTGGTGGCCGACCGGCTGACACTGCTTTATCAGGGGGACATGGTCTTCCTGGGAACTTTCGAGGAATTTGTGAGATCGTCCCATCCGGAAGTGCGGCGTTTTCTGCACAAGGACCAGGAGGAGAATCCTTAAATGATCCAGCACAAGTATGAAACCGTGGTGGGCATCTTCGTGGTGGGCTCCCTGGCCGCGCTCCTGGTTATGGTCCTGATCATCGCCCAGCAGGAGCGGCTTTGGGAAGAACACGTGGAATACCGGGCCGTTTTTAAGAATGTGGGCGGCCTGAAGGTGGGCTCCGAAGTGAGGCTGGCGGGAGTGACAGTGGGGAACGTCAAGTCGATGGTCATCGACCACCAGGGCCAGATCATCGTCACCTTCGAAGTGGTGGGGAAATACCGGAGCCAGATCCGCCAGGACTCCCGGGCCACCATCGGCTTTCAGGGCCTTTTGGGGGATAAGAGCCTGGACCTCACCCCCGGGTCACCGACCCAGCCGGAAGTTGTCGCCAAAGGCCAGGTGACTTCCATAGAACCCTTCGATATTACGGAGATGTTTACCAAGGTGGCGCCCAGTCTGGAGAGAGTGCAAAAGTTGCTGGACAATCTGATAGACATTTCCGAGACCCTGGCGAAACCCGACAGCGGGTTCAACAAATCCATGGATGAAGTGGCCCAGATCATCTCCAAGATCAATAAGGGCAAGGGAAGCCTGGGCCAACTGCTCAACGACCCGGGCCTGTACCGGGATTCCGCCCAGGCCGTGGCCAATGTCCGCAAGGTTACCACCGCGCTGGAAGGAAACAAGGGAGCCTTGGGCGCCCTGATTAATGATCCGACCTTCCGGGGCAATCTGGATAAGACTTTAACCAGCCTGGCGGACGCCTCCTCCCGGCTGCCGGAGCTGATGAAGCAGGCGGAGGCCTTCATCAACCAATTGCAGAAGGCCGCCAAGGGGCTCCCGGGTTTGGTGACTTCCGGGGAAACCATGGTCGACGACGTGGACAAGGCGGCCAAGGCCGCGCAGAAATCCATCCTGTTGCGGCGCAATGTGCCCAAGGCGAAGGAACGCACTTTGAAGAAAGAATAGGAGAGGAAATGGAAAAGATTAACCACAAAGGCACTGAGACACAAAGAATCACAAAGGAAATAATTGATCATGGTCTTGGCAGAGCCAAGACCATGATTAATAAAATTCTTTGTGCCTCTTTGTGCCTTTGTGTCTTAGTGGTGAGTCTTTTTACTTTTGGCTGTGCGACGTCCACGGCTCCGGAACCGGGCCTGTTGAAGGACGCGGTGGACCTGAACGACGCGGGCTACCACTATTACCGCCAGGGTAAGTGGGACCAGGCCGAACAAAAGTTCACCCAGGCCCTGACCATGAACCGCCTCATCGACCGCCGGGAAGGCATCGCCGCCAACCTCAACAACCTGGGGGTCCTGGCCCTGGACCGGGGTTACCTGAAGCAGGCCGGGCAATGTTTTGAGGAGGCCCTCATGATTTTGCGGGGTCTGGGAGACCCGGCCGGGCTCAGCGAAACTCTGAACAACCTGGGCGTGCTCTACCAGGCCCGGGGCAGGCTGGAGGACGCGGAAAAGACCTTTCAGGAAGCTTTTGTTTACGCCCGCCAAGCCCCTCCGGGTCCCTTGCCGGCTCTGACCCTGACCCACCTGGGGGACGTGGCCCGGGCCAGGAAGGATTATGTCCTGGCTTTGGACTTTTATAACCAGGCCCTGGAACTGGATAAAGCCCGGAAGGACCGCCAGGCTCTGGCCGTACGCCGGGAGCGCCTGGGGCGGACTTACCTGGCCCTGCAACAATATTCCACGGCCGGGGCTTATCTCCTTGAGGCCCTCGGGGAATTCCGCAGCCTGGAAGACACGAACGGCATCGTCGACTGCCTGGACTCCCTGACCCGGCTGTCTTTGGCCCTGGGGGATAAGGACGCGGCCCGGGATTACGGCGACCGGCTTATGAAGATTTACCAGGCCCGGGAGCAGGAGAAGGAAGCGGAGAAGTTGGGGAAGTTATTGGGAATAGAGAAGGGGAATGAAGCTGAGAAGCGTTAGGGCATCTGGCCTGTTGACGACAGCCGCACAGGGCCTTACAATAAGTTATGCGGTTTGAGTGGGATGAGGCAAAACGACTTGCCAACATTGAAAAACATGGATTAGACTTCAACGATGCTCCTGAACTTTTTACTGGCCAGATGGTAATCGTCCTGGATGCACGGCTCTATTATGGTGAAGAAAGGTTTATCGGCTTCGGCGTCTGCAAACAGCGGGTCCTGGCCGTGGTTTTTACCAAGAAAGAACCGGACATCATCCGCCTCATCTCCTTGAGGAAAGCTAACCGCAGGGAGCAAAAAAGATATGAACAAGCAATCGCAAACCGATTGGGACAGAGTCGATTCCCTTAAAGACGAAGAGATCGACTATTCTGAGATTCCCGATTTGGGAGATAACGAAGCCTTTTGGTCCCGGGCCGAAGTGGTGGTGCCGGTGACCATCTGGCTCGACCCCGAGGTGCTGGCCTGGTTTAAATCCCAGGGAGAGGGATATGAGGCCCGCATCACCGAGGCGCTGCAAGCCTATAAACAGACCCACCAAAAATGAGGAAAGGGAAGGATTACGGCGATAAAATTGGGCGATTGGGCGATACAGCAAGGCTAATTACACCATGTTTGTTACTTCCGAGCAGAATTAAAATAGTGTCTGTCCCTAATTTCATCTCTACCGTTGATATTGAAGTGATTGAAACAATATCCTTGACAACGCATATAGTCTAAAGTTATATTGGAACATACTTGGGATTACCTTTAAACAGGCCCCAACACCGCTGCGATAAAAACCGGCCCGCTTCTTAGCGGATTACCGAGGCATAAACCTTGGTGAGCGCCGGAGCCCGCAAATAGCGGACTACTCCTAAAGCCACCCACAGCTAACGGAGGGACCGCTATGTCCATTTTTATCCCCGATTAACTGCAAAATCTATGGTTCCTTCCCTGGATGCGCATTGATGGGTTCGATTTATAATTTTACTCAAGTTGGACTCACGTCCACAAAAAAGACCAATAAAGGAGTAAACACAATATCGATATATAAATTAACACCAACGGAGAAAGAATCTGAGCATTGGCGGGCCACCACCTATAAAGGGCCTGTAATCATTCGAGCTACGAATGAAGATTCTCGCAAAATAGCTGAATTGGAGTTTTTTAAAGTCACAAAAAGGACAAGCGTCCACGGAGACACTCTCCTCAGTCCATGGTTGCAACCGGATCTCGTGAAGTGCGAGCGTTTGGAAAATTCCGATTATGCGGAAAATGGGCCAGCGGAAGTTTTATTCCCAAAAGAAAAAACTAACCTGCGCCGAAGTTAAGAAAAAGTCAGGGTGAACACGGCCCACCTTTTGTGGTAGGCTGTGCTCACCCACATTTACGATGCTCTGAAAGTGCTGTTTGCACAGGCTGGAAAGCCTGTCCCACCCTTTGCTCTCCTTGACAGCCAGGTCCCCAGGGGATAAATAACTTGGAACCGGGAACTTGGAACCTGGAACTATTCAGGAGAATTTGATGTATTGGGATAAAACACACGAAACCCTCCCCCGCGCCGCCCTGGAGGCCCTGCAGTTGGAGCGCCTCCGGGAGACGCTGCGGGTGGCGCAGAACAGCCCCTTTTACCGGGAGCGCCTGCATCAGGCCGGGGTGACTCCGGAGGGCCTGGGCAGCCTGGAGGACGCACGGCAGATTCCCTTCACCACCAAGGAGGACCTGCGCACCCGGGGTTTGGGCCTGCTGGCCCGGCCGCTTGAGGAAATGGTGCGGCTCCACGCCTCCTCCGGGACCACCGGCCAGGCCACGGTGATCTACTATACCCGGGGGGATATCGAGACCTGGGCGGAACTCCTGGCCCGGTCCATGTACATGACCGGGATGCGCCCCGGTGACGTTTTCCAGAACATGATGGGCTACGGCTTGTTTACCGGCGGGCTGGGGTTCCATTACGGCGCGGAGCGTCTGGGCGCGCTCACCATCCCCGCGGGCGCGGGCAACAGCCGCCGCCAGGTGCAGTTGATGCAGCAATTTTCCACCACCGCGCTGCATATCATCCCCAGCTACGCCCTGTATCTGCTGGCCACTTTCGAGTCCATGGGGGTGAATCCTAAGGAGTTGCCCCTGCGCCTGGCCTTCATCGGCGCCGAACCCCATACCGAGGACGTTAGGCGGCGCATCGAAGAGGCCTACGGGCTGAAGGCCTTCAACTCCTACGGCTTGTCGGAATTGAACGGCCCCGGCGTGGCCTTCGAGTGCCCGGAGCAAAACGGCATGCACGTCTGGGAGGACCATTTCCTCCTGGAGGTGATCAACCCTCAAACCCTGGAGCCGGCCGCGGCGGGGGAAGTGGGGGAAGTGGTGCTCACCAACCTCAGCCGGCGGGGCATGCCGGTATTGCGCTACCGCACCCGGGACCTGGCCGCGGTGGAACCCGGAACGTGCCCCTGCGGCCGCACCCACCGGCGCCTCTCCCGCATCCAGGGCCGCACCGACGACATGCTGATCATCAAGGGCGTGAACATCTTTCCCATGCAGATCGAGCGGGTGCTTATGGCCATGCCCGAGGTGGGGGCCAACTACCTGGTGGAACTGACCCGCAAAAATTTTAATGACCTGATGACGGTCAAGGTGGAAGTGCAGCAGGAATTCTTCCAGGAGGACCTGAAGTACCTGAAGTCGCTGCAGAAAAAGATCACCAACGCCTTAAAAAGCGAGCTACTGGTGACCCCCCTGGTGGAGCTGGTGGAACCCCAAACCCTGCCCCGGAGCGAAGGCAAGGCGCTACGCATTATGGATCACAGGGAGAAATAGAGTTCCGGGTTCCGGGTTTAAAGTCGTGGTTCATCTGCGTCTATCTGCGTTTATCAGCGGTGAATTTTTAACCGCAGATGCACGCAGATGGACGCAGATGCCCGCCGATATGTGCCGGCTTAGATTATCGGTATGTTACCTAACAAGTTGGTTTAATTTGAAAAGGAAAATGGTCTAAAAGATGAAGAACGGCAAAGCGAAACAAATTTTGATGATAGCCGCGGCCGTGGCTGCCACCATCTGGCTGGGAAGTGTGGGTGCCTTAGCCCAGACCGGCAAGGATTTCACCCGACTGATGATCCAAAGCTACGACTTGCTGGAAGCGGGCAAGACGGATGAGGCCCAAAAGCTTTATGAAGAGGCCCTCAAAGAAGACCCGGGAAATCCCCTGGCCCTGAATAACCTCGGGGCCATCATGGTCAAGAAGGGCAAATACAAAGAAGGCCTGGCTTATTTGCAGCAGGCCCTCCCCAAGGCCAAGGGCTATAAGGTGAAGATCAACCGGGTCTGCGAGGTCGACGGGGTCTGCCTGGCGTTTAGGCCCCTGCAAGCGGAGTACGGCGACCTGGACCTGGAGCCCCTGGTGAGGATGAATATCCGGATGGTCCGGCAGAAAGAAAGTAAAAAGTAAAAAGGAAAAAGGAAGTGATCAGTTATCGCTGATCAAGGGCCAGGGCTCAGGGATCAGTAAAAAAGGCAATTAACTATTGACCATCGGCCAGTAGTTAATTGCCTTTTTACCTTTTACCTTTTTCCTTTATCACATCGCCTTGGGCATCTCGCCCTCGGGGACGGCCAGGGGCGCGGATTCCTGGGACTCCGGCGTCGTGGGTGCTGACGGTTCAGGCGGCGTCGCGGTCTCCGGCACCGCGGGGGCGGACGGTTCCAGCGGCGCCGCGGGCTCCGGAGGTTGGGGCGGCGTCACCGCTGCCGGCGGCGGCACGGCGGCCGGCGGCGGCACATGGGCCTCGGCCGGCGGCGTAGGGGGCACGGGCGCGGCCGGTTCGGGCATCGGCGGCGGCGCCATGGGCGTTCCCTCGGGGGTCACCATCCCCCCGCCCGGCGGCAGAGCCGGCGCCCCGGCTGCGGGCGGTTGGGCGCCGCCCTTGGGCAGGGTCTTGAAATAAGCGGTTTGGATGCGGGAGAGGATGGCCGGGGGGTGGTCCTGCCGCGTCCAGGGGCCTTTGATGTTCTTGCTTTGATACCAGACGCCTTCCCAGTAAAAATAATAGCGGCCCCGGTGTTTGAAAACATCGGTGGGAATATTGGGCGCATAAGACACCTGGGGCAGATCGGGCAGCGGCATCCATTGGGCCGTAACGTTGGGGGGCACGGGAATGATGCGCAGGCGTTCCGCGGCCGCGGGGCCGCCGGTAAGCGCCGCGGCCGCCATTATCAGCATCACCAGGAGTCCGAGAATCCGGCGCTTCACTTCGGCAGTCATTAAATTACCCTCCTATCTTCACCAGGGCGGGGGTGACTTGAATGCCCCCCGCTGGAGCCGCAAAACCGCGTTGGGCAGATTACGCACCGGGTACCAGGGGCCCCACATGGAATCACCGCGGTACCAATAGTCCCCGTGGTATTAAACATAGCGGGAGCCGACCCAGAACAAGTCCCCCGGGATATTAGGAGCATAGTACACCCGGGGGCTGCCCGGGGCCGGGTACCAGTCGGGCTTATCATAGGCCCCGAAGGGCGGCGGCGGTTGGTAAGGCTGGGCCCAGGCCGCGCCCGCGGCGGCGCAGGCGGCCAGGACCAACAGGATAGCCGAGGTTTTTATGATCCGGGCCATAAAACCCTCCCTCTGCATCATTCCGGAATATTGCGGCGGCGCCCCAGGGACAGGTCATGCAGCGGCAGCAGGATGTCCGCCACCTCTTGCACCTTGGCCGCGCTCTCATACGCGTCGATGGCGTTGATATGAACCCCTGAAGGCACCACCGGCCCGGACGCCGGAAAATTCTGTTCGTTGCAGCAAAAGCCCGTGATCACCGCCTTGCCCTTCTTGGTGTTCACTACCACGGACTGGCCGCCCACGGTGTGGCCGGGGGTAAGGAGCACCTGCACGCCGTCTACGATCTCCCGGTCTCCTTCCACCAGCACCACCTCCACGTCGTCCAGCAGGTCCGGGAAGTAGCGGTGGTCCAGGGGGTGGGGGTTTTGAAAGAAATCGTACTCCGCCTTTTGCACGTAAACCTTGGCATTGGTGCACTTGTAGTCGTTTTCGCAATGATCGTTGTGCAGGTGGGTGTGGATGATGATATCGATGTCTTCGGGTTTGAGCCCGAAGGTGTCCAAAGCTTCTTCAAACTCCTGCACCTTAATGCCGTATTCGTCCTGGACCTCCTGGGGCACCATGAACTGCTCCAGCCCCGTGTCCACCAGGATCTTCTCCGGCCCGCCTTCCAGGTAGAAGACATAAATGGGAATCCAGATCCGCTTGCCGTAGCCCTTGAGGTAGGTCATGACGCCCTGGTCGGTTTGGTTGGCCCCCACCACCAGGGGATGGATAACGTACTCGCGCATGTTCGCTCCTTGGAGTTAAGATTATTTCGGAGTGAAATATATTACCCCGGGAACCGGAAAAAAAGCAAAGAAACAGTGGCCGGAGAACAGTGTTAGTCGTAAGTAGCTATTGGACTTGGCGGAAAAAGAGCGGTAGTACAGGCTTTCCAGCCTGTACGTGGCAGAATTTTTCCAAATGGAGACCTCTGCGAACGTCACGTACCTGGCATTCTGAACGGAGCGAAGCTTCGTTGCGGATCTAACAGCCTGGAAAGGCTGTGCGCCGCTTAGAGTATTTCCCCTTTCTTGGCCTTGATCTTCTTATAGATAAAGGGGATCGAGGAGACCAGGGCCAGCAGCAGGACGCCGATGAGCAGTTCCTTGGAAAATTTTCCCTGTAGCAGGTCCAGGACGTTGGCGGAAAAATAGACATAAGCCGCGGTCACCGGCAGCATGCCGAAAAAGGTGGCCAGGACGTAGTGCAGCAGGGGAATGCGGGTCAGCCCGAAGGCATAGTTCAGCAAAAAGAAAGGAAAGATGGGGATGAGCCGGGTAAAAGCCACGATCTCCCAACCTTCTTTGGCCACTTTCTCATCCAGGCTCGCCAGTTTGGTGCCCTGGAGTTTGGCGGCCACCCAATCCCCGGCCAGATAACGGGCCACCAGGAAGGCCAGGGTGGCCCCGGCGGTGGCCCCGAAGATAGTATAGACCACTCCCCAAAAAGGGCCGAAGAGCACGCCCCCGGCCAGGGTGATGGGCAAGCCCGGCAGGAAGAGGGGAGGGGCCAGGGTCCAGATAATCAAGTAAATGACAGGCCCCCAAACCCCGAAACCGGCCACGAACTGGCGCAGCCGCTCCTTCTCCAGGTACTGATCCAGGTGAAAGAACCGGACGGTGATGATCACCGCGGCCAGGAGTAAAATGAATATCAGGGGCTTTAAAGGAGAAGCTTTGTGGGCTAGCGGTTGGTCGGACATAATTGTGTCAATTTATCAAAAGCGAAGGGAATCTTAAAGAGAACTCTGAAAAAAGGTTGGCGAAGGGAATAGTAATCAGTAGTCAGTGGCCAGTAGCCAGTAGCCAGTTTTTAGTTTTTGGGTTTTGGGGTTTTATACAAATCTTGGTATTCTACTGATCACTACCGAATTGATTGTTGCCTTAAGTCCGGATAGTGGTAAACGCCGCCGCTCTTTGCGCCCGGGCGCACTTGGGGCAGAGGCGGCGGAGCACGGGTTTGCCCATGACCGCGTCGCTGCGGCTGTTGATGAAACTCAGATACCGGGACGGCACGAAAGGATCCCCGCAGGCCTGGCAGCGCAGGTTCCGCAACTGGTTGAGGATGGTCCCGCAGATCCTTACTTCCCGACGATCCGGGGCCTCCTGGTACTCGATGGCGCCCGTGGGACAGGCCTGGGCGCAAGCCCCGCAGGCAATGCAGCGATCCTGGGGCCGCTGGTAGTCGCTGAGAATCCGCTCCGTGTCGCTGATGGCCTTGAATTCCAGGGCGTGGACCTGCATCTGCTCCCGGCACACCTTCTCGCAGGCGCCGCAGCGGATGCAGACGTCGCAGCGCAGGCAGCGCCGGGCCTCACGCTGGGCCATGGCCTCGGTGTAGCCCAACTCCACCGGCGAGAAATCCAGGATCCGCTCATCGGCCTCCATGGCCGGCATGGGCACCCGGCGGCTGGTAATTTTATCCACGGCCAACATGTTGAAGAAAGGGGCTTGCGCCCGCTTGGCCGGCTGCGACAGCGTCTTAGGCCCAGCGGTTCCGGAAAGATAATGGTGAATGCTCAGCGCCGCCTGTTTGCCCGCGGCCACGGCTTTGACAACCGTGGCCGGGCCGGTGGCCGCGTCGCCGCCGGCAAACACCCCCGGCCGGCAGGTGGCCAGGGTGCGGGGGTTGACTTTGATCAGACCCAAAGGAGTCCGCTCTACCCCGTCCTCAGGAGTCAGGAAGTTCAGGTTGGCCTTCTGGCCGATGGCGAAGATCACCGCGTCGGCTTCGTGAATAATGGTATGGTCTTCGAAATAGGTGGGCGCGAAACGGCTTTGTTCGTCGAAGAGCCGGTCCACCCTTTTCAGTTCAATTCCGGAGACTTTATCTCCTTGGGTCAGAATCCTCTTCACGCCCCAGCGGTGCAGGATTTCTATGCCCTCTTCCGCGGCCTCTTCCACTTCCCATTGGGACGCAGGCATCTCTTCCGGGGCCTCCAGGCAAAACATGGTGACTTTGGTGGCGCCCCGCTGCAAGGACACCCGGGCCACCCTTAAGGCCACCCGGGCCACGTCGATGGCCACGTTGCCCCCGCCGATGACGATCACCCTTTTCCCCTGGGTGGGGCATTTGCCGTTTAAGGAGACCTCCCGGAGGAACTCCACTCCCCAGTAAACCTCATCGGCATCGGCCCCGGGAACCGCGATGCGGAAGGAGTCCTGGGCGCCCACTGCGATAAACACCGCGTCATAACCGTCCCGGGTCAACAGGTCGTTAATGGTTCGTCCCGGACCCACGGGCGCGTTTACCAGGATTTTCACCCCCATCTTCCGGAGATTATCGATCTCCTGCTGCAGGATTTCCCGGGGCAGGCGGTAGGCGGGAATCCCCCACCCGGGGGTGCCCCCGGCCGCGGGCAGGGCCTCGAAGATGGTCACCCCGTAGCCTTTAAGGGCCAGGAAATGGGCTGCGGCCAAACCCGAGGGGCCGGAGCCGATGACGGCCACCCGCTGCTCCCTGGCCGGCGCCGGCATGAGGGGTAGATACTGGGCATGGCTGGTGGCGTATTCGGCCACAAAGGCCTTCAAGTCCCGGATATTGATGGGGTTGTCCAGGTGCTGCCGGACACAGACCTTTTCGCAATGCCGGGGGCAGACCAGCCCGCAGATCCAGGGGAAGGGATTATCCCGGCGGATGACTTCCAGGGCCTCCAGGTGGCGGCCCTGAGCGATATAGCCCAGGAAGCTGGGAATATCGATATTTGTTGGACATGCCTGGTGGCAGGGGGCGGGAATGAGTTTGGGGCAGGTCCGGGCCGGGCAATTTTTGTTTTCCGCATGGAGACGGTATTCGTCGGCGAAGTGGATCAGCGAGGTCAGGGTCAGGTTGGCCGCCTCTTTCACCTGGGGGCAATGGCTCTCGGATTTCCAAGACACGCATAAGGACTGTAATTCCCCCAAGACCGCGGCGTCGGCTGCACCGATAATGACGCCGGCAAGTATTTTCTCCAGTTGCCCCAGGTTTTCCCGGCAATGCCGGCAGATCCCCGGCGCCTCCCGGAGAGCGGCGATTTGGAGGTGGACAAAGGCCACCACGCATTCATGCTCGAAAAAAGGGCGGATCGCACCTTGAGCGGCCGCGCCGCCCAACTTCCCCAGAGTCTCGGGGTCGAGGTTGTGATTGCTCGGTTCCACCGGATAAAGGCCCCCAAGGGGGCCGTCCACATAAAAAGCCCTGGGGATTTTCAATTGAATATTCCCGTTATTTTTCATAAAGGAGATGTACCTTTTAAGCTTAAGCCTGAGCCATTCACCGAAAACCGAAAACTGAAAACCGAAAACCGTCTTTACCGGGGTCGCCCCAGGCTCTCCAGTTCAAAGGCCACGGTATTGGCAAACCGCTGGCGCCGGGTCTGTTCCGGTTTATCGGCCTTGCCGAATTGCAGGCAGTGGGTCACGCATTTGGTGACGCAGGCCGGTTGCAGGCCCCGGTCCACCCGGTCTTTGCAATAATCGCACTTCACCACCTTCCCGGTTTCCGCATTCCACTGGGGCGCGCCCCAGGGGCAGGCGGTAATACAAGATTTGCAGCCTACGCACAAAGACGGCTCCACAAAGACGATACCGTCCTGGGGGCGTTTGTGCATGGCCCCGGTGGGGCACACGGAGACGCACCAGGGTTCCTCGCAGTGGAAACAGGGCATGAACACGAAAGCCATGCGAGGGACCCGGCCCACCATCTTGGGGCCCACGGGCATGATCTGGCCCAGCCGGGGGCCCAGGGGCAGTCCCTTATTGCTTTTGCAGTGCACCTCGCAGCTCAGGCAGCCGATGCACCTTTTCTGGTCTTGAACAAGATAATATTGGCTCATAAAACTTCCTCTTACTCTTAATTATAACCGGATTGAGGCTCACGGGTCGCAAAACCCGGCTGTTTCCCCTAACCCCTGGCCCCTGACCACTACTTCAGGGGTCGGACCCGGATCAGGGTATCGTCGTAAGCCGGGCTGCCGCCCACCGGGTCCGAGATATTCTCTTCCAGGATGGAGTCGCTGGCTCCTTTAAGATAGCAGCGGGTCTGGGCCGGCACGGTTTTGCCGAACCCGTGGATCATAAAGGCCACCTCCGGGTGGATAAAATCCGTGACCTTGGCCTTGATCTTGCCGCTGCCCACCGCGGACGCGACCTCCACATACCCGCCGTCTTTGACGCCCAAGCCGGCCGCGGCCTGGGGGTTGATCCACAAGACGTTTTCCGGCACCAGTTCGTGCAGGTAGAAGTTGTTCTGGGTGGAGACGTGGGTGTGCGCCGCGCACCGGCCCACGGTGAGGCGCAAATAGCCCTCGGGCGGCGCAGGCACCGGCTCGTAGGGGACAAAGGAGGGAAAACCGGCTTTTTCCATCAGCGAACTCACCAGTTCGATCTTTCCCGACGGGGTTTTAAACTTCAACCCTTCCTTCCGGTCCCACCAGATGGGTTTGTCAGTCAATTCCACGAACCCCTTGGCGTCAAAGTCCTCGATTTTCACGCCCAAGTCTTTGAGCTGATAATTCCAGATGTCTTCGATGGACTCGTAGGGGAAATATTGCCCCACGTCCAGCCGCTTGGCGATTTCTTTGATAATCAGCCACCCCGGCCTAGTGTCGTACCGGGGGGACACGGCGGCGCGCCGCATATAGAGTTGGGGTTTGAGTCCCGAAACCGCCATGAGGGAATCGCCCCGCTCCAAATACATGGATTCGGGTAGGATCACGTCCGCAAACCAGGCGATTTCGCTGAAGTTTACGTCGATGGCCACCAGCAGGTCCAGCTTGTCCAGGGCCCGCCGCACGTTATTGCTGTCGGCGATGGACTGGAGGGGCTCAAAGCGGTTGATGATCGCGGCCTTGATGGGATACGGCTCCTGGTTGAGAATGGCCTGGGCCAAGGTCTGGGCGTTGCCGTGAGAGGAGTCGGTGATGGGGAAGGCCGCGCCGCCGGAGCCGTCGAACCGGGGGTGGTCGATCTTGGGGAATTCCTGGCTGACGTACTTGCCAATGTCGCCTCTGCCTGCAGCCTTGGGGCCTTTCTTGAAAAATAGGCCGCCTTTGGCTTCAATGCTTCCCATGAGCGCGTTCAGGATAATGATGGAGCGGCGCAGGTGGATTTCGTTTTTATGATGGGAGCCCCGGTAGCCGTAATGAAAAACCACCGCAGGCTTGGCTTCCGAGCCTTCCCGGGCCAGGGCGACGATCTCCGACGCCGGGATGCCCGTTTCCACCTCCGCCCATTCCGGGGTGTACGGCTCCACAAAGGCCTGGAGTTCTGCCAGGCCCGACACCCAGCGCCGCACGTATTCCGCGTCGTAGAGCCGCTCTTTCAGGATGGTGCGGATCAATGCGTAATTCAGGGCCAGGTCGGTACCGTGGCGGATCATCCAGTACCGGTCCGCCTTGGTGGCGGTGACGCTCACCCGAGGGTCGATATAAGTAAGCTTGGCCCCTTTTTCCATGGCATTGAGGAGATTGTTGATGGGCTTGATCTCCAGGGCCTCGAAGATGTTGCGGCCGTACAAGACGATGTGCCGGGTGTTGGCGTAGTCGATGCCCACTTCCGCGTCGGTGTAGCCAGTGAGGCTGCGGAACGCGGTGTTCACCGAGCCCTTGCACAGGGCGTCATGGGTGAAATGGTTGGGAGAGCCGATGGCCTTCATGAAGGTCTTGCTGATATGGGTGTTGAGGTTGGTGCGCTCGCCCAAGACCACGCTCTCGGAGCCGTGTTTGAAGATGATCTCTTTCAATTTATCCGCCACGTAATCCAGGGCCTCGTCCCAACTGGTCCGGCGCCATTGGCCCGCGCCTCGGGGACCGGTGCGGATCATGGGGTACTGAGGCCGCTCGTGATCGTGGAGCAAGGCCAAGCCCGCGGAGCCCTTGGCACAGAGCGCGCCTTCGATGCCGGGCACATAAGGATTGCCCTGAATCCAGACGACGTCGTCGTTGGCCACCACCACTTCGATGGGGCAACGCACGGTGCACATGAAACAGATGCTGAAGACTTTATTTCCCATTAGAACCTCGATCTTTTCCGTATAACAAATATTTTACCATGATATTGTTCAGATAGAAGCATTGCCAGGAGGCGATCAAGGCCCCTTGTCCCTTATCTCTCCGGCCCTTACCGGTCGCGATGAATGGCTTGGACTGCCGAGCCTTTATCTTAGCCAACTCTTTGACAACAGCCAGGGCCAGTGGCGACAGCCCATGATCCGTATCCGTTAACTTTTCCCGGTTCATCTGCGGCTTCTTAGAATCGATTTTTTTCTTGGACACAATGCTAATTCGCCTTTCTCAAGGAAACCTTGCTTAAATCTCTTTGGGGAGTGAGTGGTATTTATGTTTCAGCCTTTTGCAGAGGATGACCGCCGGGATGTACAGGAGAATGAAGATGCCGATATAACCGAGGGATGAGCCACCGAATGGCAAAGGAAACTCCACGTTCAGAAACCGGTATTGCATCCAGGCCAGGGCGAAAAATACCGGCCAGATAAACGCCGCGGACAAGGCGGCTTGTTGAAAAAATGATTTACCGAAGGCATCGTTGGCCAGCTTGTTGGCCGCGGTAAACGCCGCCTTGTCACCGGCCTTCAGCGCCTCTATGGACAGGTCCTGATATTTTGCGGCTTCGGCGGCGTCCCGGTCAAGGCGTTTCCTGGTGAACCTTGAGGCCAGGAAGACCGAGGCTTCCCCGATGAGTATGGTGATGCAGGCCAAAACCAGCGTGCCGAGCAAAAAGTCGCCCCAGGCGTTGCCGGTGATCCGGTAGAACCGGATCAGGCACGGGTCCAGGAAAAGATAAAAAGTGTGCATCTCCATGTCGTTATCCGGGAAACCGGCGGGGCCGCGTTAAACCGGCCCCGCCTTAAAGGGGTTTACATGCCGGGAAAGATGGAATAACCCAGGAAACCCTTGGTGGTATAACCGACGCCCACGTAAACAGCGAGGACCACGAACAGCCGTTTCAGCCAGATATCCGGGATGTACTTGGAGGTCATGGGGCCGACGATGGAGCCGACGGCAATGCCGATGAGTTCAGCGCCGATAAACAGGAAGTCAATGGGGGTGCCCTTGACGAACATGAAGGTGAAGATGGAAGTGATCATGCTCACGAAGACCGCCAGGGCCGAAGTGCCCGCCACCACGAACATGGGCAGGCCGACGATGGAAGTGCAGAAAGGCACGTAGAGGAAGCCGCCGCCCACACCGATGAACGCGGAGATGGCGGCGATGATGAAACCGCCCATCAGCGGCCAGATGGGATTAAAGGAGAATTCCACGCCGTAAAAAGAAAAGACGATCTTGGTTAAGCCCCAATGGCGTACCTGGACGCCGCAGTCGGCATGGCCGCTCGAGTCCACCGCGCACTTGCGGATGTGAATGTCTTCGAAGGCCGTGGCTGCGGCCTTGGCCTCTTTCTTTTTGGCCTGGCCCTGGGGAGTGGTTTCATAAAACAGGAAGCAGCCGATTACCAGGACGATAATCCCGAAATAACCGATATAGGCGCTCAGGGAGATTTTGCCGGCAGTGAGCACCGGGATGAGGTAAGCCCCGGCGATGCCGCCGATGGCCATGGCCAGGCCCAGGGGCAGTACGAGGCGGCCCATGCGATAATAAGTGAACGAGGAAATGAGCGAGGACAGGGCCACCAGATACTGATTCGAGGTGCGGATGGAGTCGGTGAGCAGCTTATTCAATATCGGGCTGCTGCTTTTAAATGCCCGGCCGTAATCCGCCAGGCCGAAGACGGTGATGTGGCCTACGCCGGCCATGATGCCGCCGAACGCGCCCACGGTGGAGAAAATCCAGCCCACCCAGACGCCCCATAAGATTCCGAAGAACCAGAAGGGACTGGGAGCGCCGGGGATGCCCATGAAACCTTTGGCCGCGGCAGGGTCGATCTGGCCTTTGCCCTTCCCCTGGGGAGTCTTGGCAATGGCTTCCTCCAGTTTGCTCATCTTGGCCCCGGGCGCGGCGGCCGGAGCCTTGGGGGTGGTCTCCGGGGCCTTAGGCGCGGCAACCGTGGGCGCCGGGGCCTGGCCGGCGCCGGGAGCCTGGGCCAGAAGCAAGCCGGAGGTCAAAACCAGAAAGGTCAACGCCGTTAAAACGATAAGGGTTTTCTTGCTCATTAAAGCCTCCTAAACTTTAAAAAGGATAATAGTTCTCAAGAAGAAGGGTTTTTAAGTATGGTGCAAACGCATTCGGCATATGATGGTTTCCGGAAATTGGAACCAAAAGCGGCATCTTTAACAATCTCCTCCGTTAACATCTTGCAGCAAGAAATATACCCGGCGCCGGGGAGGCTTAATATCCGGATATGGATAGAATTCACGCCAATTTCCGGTGAGTTGAAAAAATTCTTGACACCTCGGCCATGTTAAGTTAACATCGCAGTAATTTAACGCTAATGTTAACTTAACATTCCGTGACCCGGCCCGGCAAAAGCATGTTGCAGCAAGGCTACGACAGATTTTTGGAAAAAGTCATCGACACCATGATGGAAGGGGTGGCAGTGGTGGACCCCCAGGGCATCATTCTTTCGGTGAACCAGGCCCTGGAGGAAATCACCGGCTACCGCCGGGAAGAGCTTCTGGGCCAGCCCTGCGCCCTGATCAAGACCGATGCCTGTTATCACGCCCTGAACGCCGGGGGCGGCAAACAGTGCGAATTGTTCCAGACGGGCTGCATCCGCCGCTGCAAGTGTGTTTTGGCGAAAAAAGACGGCAGTTTGGTACACGTTTTGAAGAATGCCGCGCTTATCCGGGATAACTCCGGGGAGATCATGGGCGGGGTGGAGACCCTCACCGATATCAGCGAGGTGGTGGCCAAAGAGCGGGTCATCACCCGCCTGCGCCGGGAACTCAGCCGGGAGGACGGTTTTCACGGCATCCTGGGAAAGTCCCCGGCCATGTTGCAGCTCTTTTCCCTGATTTCCAGCGCGGCCCAATCCGAGGCGCCGGTGATCATCTCCGGCGAGAGCGGCACCGGCAAGGAATTGGTGGCTGGGGCCATCCACCGCCTCAGCCACCGGAGCCAGGGACCGTTTGTGAAGGTCAACAGCGCCGCCATCCATGAATCGCTGTTGGAGAGCGAACTTTTCGGCCATGTCAAGGGGGCCTTTACCGGCGCGGACCGCAACCGGGTGGGGCGCTTTGAAGCCGCGCACGGCGGCGATATCTTTCTGGATGAAGTGGGGGATATGCCTCTGGCCACCCAGGCCAAGCTGCTCCGGGTTTTGCAGGAGAAGGTCATTGAAAAGGTGGGGGATCAAAAGCCCATTCCCCTGGACGTGCGGGTGATCACCGCCACCAATAAGGACCTGTACAAGTTGATGGAAGCCGGCACCTTCCGGCAGGACTTATTCTACCGGATCAATGTCATCCCCATTGCCATCCCCTCCTTGAGGGAGAGGCGGGAGGACATCCCTTTGCTGGCCGAGAATTTTATCCAGCGCATCGCCCTGAAGACCCGCAAACCTTTGACCGGGATCTGCCGGGCCGCGCTGGAAATCCTGATGGACTACCCCTGGCCCGGCAACGTCAGGGAGTTGATCAATACCGTGGAATACGCCTTCGTGTTATGCCACGAAGGTAAAATCCTGCCGGAGCACCTGCCGGCCCAGCTTCGCATGGCGCAGCCCCAGGTCTCCGTCGGTGAAAGCCTCCAGGCGGCCCCACGGGCTGCTTCCGGAAAAAATGGGCCAGACAAAGCGCCCGGCCGGGAGGAGTTATGCCAGGCCCTCAACCAGGCCCATGGAAAAAAAGGAGAGGCCGCGCGCTTGCTGGGGGTGAGCCGGGTGACTTTGTGGAAGTGGTTGAAAATTCATAATCTCAATGTGGAAGAGATGGGTGGCGCTCATTAGTTCAAGGTTCAAAGTTGATGGAACTGTAAAAAGTCAAAATTATGCTGATTTTCCCTAATCGCCCTCAATAAAATCAGCAACTTAATTTGGCGATTTTTAGGATTTTCGACTTTTTACCAGGCCATCAAAGTTCAAGGTTCGGGGTGGCCCATAGCGTTGCCCCAAGCCCTGTTTGTCATTCTGAACGGAGCGAAGCGGAGTGAAGAATCTCGTATTAAGAGTTGATAACCTTTCTAATTTAAATCATACGCTCATGCCTCACCGTATTATACCTGGCGACATAAATAATTGTGCATTATTCATCTCTGCGCTCTCTGCGTCTCTGCGAGATAAAAGGTTTCTCGCAGAGGCGCAGAGGCCGCAGAGAATGTCAACCGCGGTTAACTAAGTCGCTCAGTATAACTTTGAACTTTGAACCTGGAACCTTGAACTCTATGACGAGCTTGGAACCAATTTTGCATTTCAGATTGAAAACACTTCTTTTAGAGAATTAGTAATGGTTGCAGTGCGTCTGTTCGCCTGTTTCGCCTTTGCCTTCCTTTTTATTGCCGGCTGCGGCGATGATGAGCCGGTGAAAAAGATCGATCTGTCCAGGCTGGAGGAGATCACGGTGATCAAGCCTCCGGCTGCGGTTACGTATGCCTATCTGCCCCAATATTCCCATACTGTTTCCTACCAGCGCCATCATCAGTTGGTGGAGTACCTTGCCAAAACCACCGGCCTGGCCATCCGCCAGGTATTTCCGGATACCTTCGATGAACATATGAATATGGTGGGGCGGGGGGAAATTGATATTTCCTTCAGCAATCCTTTTGTGTACGTGCAGATTGCCGGACGCTACGGGGCTCGGGCCTTCGCCCGCATTGTGGAAGGGCAGGGCGAGATCAATTTCCGGGGCCAGGTCATCTGCCGGG
>Ga0233425_10004700_pt1 | contig 22556 bp, 20 predicted proteins | sample Watercolumn_Towu_2_FD_181712 | JGI IMG/M metagenome (GOLD analysis project Ga0233425, IMG submission 181712) | Freshwater microbial communities from Lake Towuti, South Sulawesi, Indonesia - Watercolumn_Towuti2014_140_MG | ecosystem: Environmental > Aquatic > Freshwater > Lake | place... | reverse complement strand
AACCGCGGCTTGAACAGCCGCTTTTAAACTGGGATAATCCAATTTTTTTACACCAAACAAATCTTCCATACTTACAAAATCTTTCAACGCATGAGGTGCTTTAACCCATTCTGGATGTTCTTTTTGTAAATCAAAGTAAGTTTTATTTAAATTTCTTATATCAACAACGATTCCTTTGGCTTTTACTTCAGCTCGAACGGCAATTTGTAAAGCAGAATAACTATTTATTTTTTCAACTTTTTTATTTTTTTCCCTCTCTTCAACAATCTTCCCGACAATTTTCATCACCTCTTCAGAATCATAAACAACCTCGACTCCTTCTATATCAATAATCACAGGCACTTCTCCGCCATTCCTACCTCGCCCACCACCACCCGACCTTTCATCATCTCTACCAGAATAAAAATAAGCACCATCAGCTACATCCGCAAATAAAACTGGTGGTTTGTCCGGTGAATAATTTTTATCAAGAAAATCTACAACCGTTGCCAGCTTTTTTGGTTTATTTTTATCCAAACGTAATACTCGGCCACCTCTTTGTTCGGCGTCAATTCTAGATTGAGTTGGCCTGAGGTTTAAACAAATACTGGCTTTTGGTTCATCAAAACCAGCAATAAGCAAATCGGCATTACACAATACTTTTATATCACCCTTATGAAATCTCTCTAATATTTCCTTTTGTTCTTTCTTTGGAGTTTTGCCACTTATATATGCGGCCGAAACTCCAGCTTCATTAAACTCTTTGGCAACAGCCGCTGCATGATCTATGCTAACACAATAAGCCACGGCTAGTTGGCCATCATATACTTTTTTATACAGATCCACAGCCGCCTTATTACGACTAACAATGTTGACTGCCTTTTCTAATTCTTTTTCATCATATTCACCATTATATTTTACTTTGACATTGGACATATCCGCTTCTGTTCTCACTATAATAGACGAAACGGAACACAGCATCCCAGCCTCTACCGCCTCACGAATAGTCATGGAGTGAATTTCTTTTTCTAATAAATTAGAAACTTGTTTCTTTTCAGAAAATTTTGGAGTAGCGGTGAAACCTAACTTTATTGCTCCTTCAAATTTTCCAACCGCTTCTTGGCGTTTATCGCTCAAAGATTTATGAGCTTCATCTAAAATTAGACAATCAAAATCTTCTGGTTTAATTTGTTTATTTTCAAGTTCAGAAACTAGAGAATCATAGGTAATAATTGTGACTTGCCTACCGTGCTCTTTGGCATAAGAATAAACTTTACCAAAATCCAAATCTGGGGCGAATTCTTCTAATTTTTCTGCGGTCTGATCTACTAAAATTTTGGTCGGCACCAAAATTAATGTTTTTACATCCATAGCTTCTATAAGCTCGGTAAACAAAACAGTTTTACCAACACCAGTGGGTAATTTTACATATCCTTCAGATCCCCCTTCTTCTAAAAAATTCCTTAGATTATCAAAAACATCTATTTGCTTGCCGCGCAAAGTTATTTCTTCTCCTTCGTGGTGTTTTTTAATATATTCATCCAAAGAATTTAAAACGCCCAGCCATTTTTTCATTTCTTCAATCTCTTCTGGCGATAAATTACTTTCTCCAGTTTTCTCTTGTCTTTTTTGGTGGCGCAATAATTGTAAATACATTTCATAGCGGCGAGCAAATTTTTCTTTTATCTCCGCTTCAGACATTTTTAAAATATCTTCTTTATCTTGCGATTCAGGAACCAAAGAATGTTCGGCGTCTTTGCCGATTGTATCTTGGGCTGTTTCTAATTGTTGAGATAATTCCTCCGGTGGTTTTGGCCGATATCCTTCTCCAAATGGCATAATTTATTATTATTTTAGCATGGAATAATTATATCCGCTTTAGATTGGTTTGTCTACAAATAATGAGTAATATTAGGAGATCTCACGTCGTCGTCCCGACTGAGTCGGGACTCCTCTCTCAGGGGGCTTCCGCCCCCTTAGGCGTTCGCTATGCTCACTGATCACCCCACAGCAAAAGTGGAAACCTCCCGGTTTCCAAACCTTCCCCGTTCGACTCCTAAACCGAATATACAAATATAAAACAGACCATTAAAGTGGTCTGTTTTATATTTGTGCACCCGTTAGGAGTCGAACCTAAATTTCCGGCTTCGCAGGCCAGTGTCCTATCCATTGAACGACGGGTGCAAAATTTAACCCCGATATTATACTAAAAAAAGTTGATTTTGTCAACTTTTTCGCTTATTTCTCTAAATTTTAAACAGTCGACTCATGCGATCGCTGAGCGGTTCTTCTTCTTGATCCAAATCCTCCTCCAAAAATTGGTTGAGGTAATCGCGGATTGGGCGGGGATCAAAATCATAGAGCGGCACCTGGATGCGGTGGCGCAAAACATTATTTTGCGATAAATATAAATTTTTGGTAAAAGGCGGATTGTAAATAATCCAAAAATTATTTAATTCGCCATAGCGATAAAATTTTTTGCCAATCACTATGCCGATATTGGTCACGGCAAAATACACTTCCATCGGCGTCACCATATCCTGCATAAACAAAATAATGCCAAACAAAACCGTAATTAGGGCAAATAAATAATTGCCAGAGATCACCCCGTAAGCAATCAGCGCGGCACCGAGCAAACCCATCACTACATACCAATTTTTTGAACGGTCGTGCTGTTCGTATTCTTTGACGCTCCACTCATATTGCACGTCGCCGATATTGACATCGGTATTTAAAATATTTTGAGGCATATTGAGATATTGGTGGGCTCAAGAGGGCTCGAACCTCTGACCTTACGGATGTGAACCGTACGCTCTAACCAACTGAGCTATGAGCCCCAAAATGGGGCGCCCTCTACTAATTACAGATTAGCATAGAGAAGAAAAAAAATCAATAGATAATGATTGCCAAAATAGATTTTTTATGATACAATTTTTTTGCGCTATGATTGAAAATGCTCCCATAAATTTACTTGACCCTCAAAAATTGGAAATTCCTGAATCCAAGCCAAAAAAGAAAAAACTCTTTTGGCTGTTTTTAATTATTTTGGTCGCTTTGTTTGCTATTGGCTGTACCATCCAAAAGAAATTTTCCCTCGCAGAGTGGCCTAGCGATGCTAGCAGCTATGATCTACAAACTCTTGAACCCAAAAATGTCGGCCTCTTAGATACCGTCAAAAATTTTATTTTTCACTCCGATAATATTTTAGATGGCCAACGGGATGATCGCGTCAATATTTTACTCTTAGGCATTGGCGGCGCCGGACATGATGGCCCCTATCTATCTGATACCAATATCATTTTGAGCATCAAGCCCAGTACCAAAGAGATTGCGATGATTTCGGTGCCGCGCGATCTGGGAGTAAAAATTGACGGACACGGCGTACGCAAAATCAATGCGGCTGATGCCTTTGGCGAGGCGCAAACTCCGGGAGCAGGTGGCGAATACGCGCGCCAAATTTTTGTCAAAACTTTTGATCTTGATATCCCCTACTATGCGCGTGTTGACTTCAAAGCCTTCCAAGAGATTATCGATGAGGTCGGCGGTGTCACGGTCAATGTGCCGCGCAGTTTTTCCGATTCTCAATTCCCAGGTGAAAATTTTTCCTATCGCACTATCAGCTTTGAGAGTGGATTGCAGACTATGAATGGCGCGCGCGCACTGGATTTTGCCAGATCGCGCCACGGCAACAATGGGGAAGGATCGGATTTTTCCCGCGCGCGTCGCCAACAACTCATCATGTCGGCGCTTAAAGAAAAACTACTGTCGTTTGGCACCTATACCAATCCGGTGCATGTGCAAAATATTTTACAATCACTATCCAATCACATCTCTACCAATTTAAATTTTGGTCAAATGATGTATTTAGCCTCCTTGGGCAAAGATGCCGATAAAAAAATAAAAATGTTGGTACTGGATAATGGTAATAATGGCTTCTTGCGCTCTTATATTGCACCTGATACTGGCGCCTTTTTATTGGCCCCTACTACCGGCAATTTTGATCAAATAAATTTGGCCGTTAAAAATGTCTTTGAAGCAGATCTAGCCAAACCGGCAGAAAATCTTACCCTGCAAAATAAACCGTTTTTCCCTTCGGGCAAAGTCCAGGTGTTAAATGGCACCTGGCGCGCCGGCCTGGCGGCTAAATATCAGCATGATCTAGAAAACAATGGTTTGTCTACCCTGCCGTCGGGCAATAGCCCCAAGCGGCCAATGGAGCAGACTACTATATATATAGTCAACCCCAAAGTATCTGATGAGATCATCAAAGCGGTCCAATCCACGGTGCCAGGCCAGATCAAAATTGGTTTACCCGAGTGGATTTCCTCTTCGACTACCAATGTCGCCTATAATTCCACCTCCTCTACCAATTTGAATTTTAATGACCAAGCCGATATACTGATTATATTGGGAATGGATATTAAAAATTAATCCTCACTTATGTCTACACCAGCCAAAATTGTTGATTTTGAACTACCAGTAATCGCCTTAGTGGGGCGAGTCAATGTCGGAAAATCCACACTTTTTAATCGCTTGACCGAAAGTACGCGCGCTTTGGTATCGGATATCCCTGGCACCACTCGGACACGTAATGTCGGTACAGCCCTCTGGCGCGGCAAACAGGTGCGCATCGTGGACACTGGCGGTCTTACTTTTTCCGATGATGTGCCGCTGGAAGAGGATATTATCAAACAAACTCAGGCCGCGCTCAAAGAAGCCAATGTAGTAGTTTTTGTTACTGATATCAAAGATGGCCTCCTGCCACAAGAAAAAGAATTGGCCAAACTATTACAACAAAAAAAGAAAAATTGTCCAATTATTTTGGTGGCCAACAAAGCCGACAGCCAGACCGACCAGGCGATGAAATATGATCGCAGTTGGCTAAAATTGGGATTAGGCGAACCACTCGCCATCTCGGCGCAAAATGGTTCGGGATTAGGCGATCTTCTGGAAGAAATTTTTAAACATCTACGCAAAATGCCCAAGCGACCAAAAACTTTGCCGGAAATTAAACCAATAAAAGTTGCTCTAATTGGCAAACCCAATGTCGGCAAATCTTCACTATTTAATAAATTAATCGGTGAAGATAGGGTGATCGTGAGCGATATGCCTCACACCACGCGCGAACCGCACGACACACTGGTAGAGGTAGATGGCCAGCATATTTTATTTATTGATACCGCCGGTATTCGCCGCAAAGCCAAAGTCGGCGGCAAGCTAGAACGCCAAGGCATCACCAAAAGTATTGAGGCAATGAAGCGATCGGATGTAGTATTATTTTTACTTGACACTGCTTCGGCGATTACCGACCAGGACCAACAACTAGGTGGTCTAATGCGCGAAAGTACCAAAAGCGTAATTATTGTGGTCAACAAATGGGATTTAAGCGATGAAAATACCGACGAATTTCGCAATGAAGTAAAAAATAAAATTCTCAAACAATTTCCGCATATTAATTTCGCGCCCATTGTCTTTGTCAGCGCCGCCACTAATTATCGTACTCATCAGATCTTCCCACTCATTGAGCGCGCCTACCGCGAACGACAAACGGTGGTGCCAGAAGAAGAACTACAGACCTTTATCAAAAGCGTGGTCAAAAAACATCTCCCTTCGCGTGGCAAAGGCGTACGCCATCCCAAAATTATGGGCTTCACCCAGATCAATGCCGGACCGCCAATTTTTGAGATGTTTATCAAATACAAAACTTCGCTCAATATTTCCTATGTGCATTATTTAGAAAATAGATTGCGCGAACAGTTTGGCTTTTTTGCGACGCCGATAATCATCAAACTGACTAAAATGAAAAGATAAATATGAAACTAATCGTTGGATTGGGCAATCCCGGTAAAGAATACGAACTTTCCCGCCATAACGCCGGATTTCTGGTTATTGACAAAATGATTGCGGATTTTGGTTTGACTCAAAAAGATTGGCAACATAGTAAAAAAGCCAACGCCCTCTATTTGAAAACTATTTATGAGCGCCAACCATTGGAAATAATTAAACCTCAGACTTTTATGAATAATTCCGGTCTGGCGGTAGCCTATGCGCTCAAAAAACACGAACTCACACCCAAAGATCTGATCGTCGTACATGATGACAAAGATATCCCCGTGGGTGAAATTCGCGTGCAGACCAATCGTGGCGCGGCCGGCCATAATGGCATCAAATCTATCATTGATCATCTTGGCACCAAAGATTTTACCCGCGTCCGCATCGGTGTCGGCCCGACTCATCAAGAAAAAATCCAGATAATTAGCAACTACGTCTTAAATAAATTCTCTAAGGAGGAATTTAAATTACTACAAACAGCTCTTGATCACGCGATTAGCGAAATCAAGCGCCTCTCCTTGGCGAAGTAATTTTAAATTGTGAACTATCAGGCCTACTTGGCTCATTTTCCCAAAATCAGTTCCGCGCGCTTTAAAAAATTAAAAGCGTATTTTTTTGATTTAAAAAATTTACACCAAGCCGACCTAGATGATTTGCTAAAAAGTGGTCTAGAAGAAAATATCGCCGCTGAATTTATCTCCTGGCGACAAAATAATCCGATAGAAAAAATTTTAGAACGATTGGAAAAAGAAGAAATTTACACTATCTCGCTAGATGATCCTACTTATCCCTATTTACTTTCGCAAATTACTGATCCGCCCCACACTCTCTTCGTGCGCGGGCAACTGCCGCAATCGCAACGGCCGACTCTGGCGGTGGTGGGCACACGGCGTTTCACCACTTATGGCAAGCTGATTTGTGAAGAATTGGTTTTGCCACTGGCAACCAATGGGCTGGTGATTATTAGCGGCCTGGCACTCGGGATAGACGGCATCGCCCATCAAGCTACCATTGAGGCTAACGGCGTCACTGTGGCGGTGTTGGGATCAGGGGTAAATCAAAAGAGTATTTTTCCAGCCGCCCATAAGCTACTAGCACAAAAAATTATTGACTCTGGCGGCGCCATAATTTCGGAATATCCGCCTGATTTTGCTCCCACTAAATATTCTTTCCCGGCCCGTAATCGTCTTATCGCCGGCCTATCTCTGGGTACGCTAATTATCGAAGCGCCAGCCAAATCCGGCGCCCTCATCACGGCTCGCTATGCGTTGGATTATAATCGCGAGGTAATGTGCGTACCACACGCGCTCACCTCGCCTACCGGTGCTGGACCAAATACTCTCATCCAAAGTGGCGCCAAACTGATAACCGGCTATCAGAATATAATGGAAGCGCTTAATTTAAAAATTTCTTCCCCACCACCTCCATTGGCAATCACCATAGACACTTCAACCCCCGAAGGAAAAATCTTAAATCACCTAAACAGAGAACCAAAAAACATCAATGAGCTAATCATCCAAACCGGCCTAAATAGCTCCCAAATCGGATCGACATTGACGATGTTAGAGATCAAGGGGTTGGTAAAAAATCTGGGCGGGATGAATTATATAAAAAATATCCCCGAATAAATCGGGGTTATTTTTTCAATTTTTTTTAAAAGGATTCAATCTTCTCAGCCAACCACCGGCGCCACCACTATCTTTTTCTGATCTACTTTCCGGTAAAATCTGTTTCTGCTCTTCTGCGCTGATCACGGCGGTCATGCGTTTATCGCGAGACGACCCCAGACCACTTTTGTTTCTTAATTTAATCTCTACAAATGGCGCTTGTCCAGCTATTCTTGGTCTCATCACAAAATCCACCTCTTTCCCGACTTTTTCTTCTGTCTTACCCGAAGATATATCAATACTAACTGAGTATTCCTCCATACCAGAGATAAACTCCTCCAATTCTAACCTAAAGGCTCCTAGACTCGGAAATTCTTTGGTGCCAAATTCTCTATTGAGCAGACCTTGGATCAAATCGGTATCTCCTTCCTCCACCGCCCGATAAATATCTTCCCTATCTTGATTCTCTGCCTCCGATTTGTTGATCTCGTGTCTGTATTTGGCCGCGTTTGCTCGATCGTTTCTTAGTCTCTCAGCAATGGCGGCCCTATCCATTTGCGCTACTGGATTAGAGCGGCTCATTTTTACCACCGGTGTTTTGTCATCATCGTTTAGCGGGGCAGGCGCTACGTCCGGCACGTTAAAAAACTGTACTGGCTCAGAAAGGTGATCGTCGGGCGCACCATCATCTTTTGGTGCCTTCCAAGCCGCAAAATCTCCTTTATTTTTTCCATCTTCTACCATATAAATAAATTTAAAATATATAAAAACTTTAACATATAATTGACATTTGTGTCAAAATAGATTAATGTTAGGACAAAATAAATATTTTTATGAGTAAACTTGTCATTGTTGAGTCTCCGGCCAAAGCGAAAACGATTGCTAAATTTTTAGGGAAAAAATTTGTGGTCAAATCCTCTTTTGGCCACGTGCGCGATTTGCCCAAAAGCAAAATGGGGATTGATATTGAAAAAAATTTTGCGCCCCATTATATCGTAAGCCGAGATAAAACCAAGGTAGTCAAAGAATTAAAAGCCGATGCCGCCAAAGCCGATGAGATACTATTTGCTACTGATGAGGATCGCGAAGGAGAGGCGATTTCTTGGCATTTGGCCCAGCTTTTGGAGATTGATCCTGCTCAGGCTCAGCGCATTGTCTTTCACGAAATTACTAAAAATGCTATTGAAGATGCCCTCACTCACCCGCGCTCGCTGGATCTAAAAATGGTAGATGCTCAACAAGCGCGCCGGGTTTTGGATCGCCTGGTAGGCTATGAATTATCGCCGTTTTTATGGCGCAAAGTGGCCAAAGGTCTATCCGCTGGCCGCGTGCAGAGTGTAGCCGTGCGGCTTACCGTAGAGCGTGAGCGCGAAATTCAGGCTTTCAAACCAGAAGAATACTGGACCATTGAGGGTACTTTTGAAAACACTGAAAAAATTTCTTTTAGTGCCAAACTAGCCGCCACGCCGGATAAAAAATTAGAAAAATTGGATATTAAAAATGAAGCCAGCGCTTCTGAAATTTTAAATGATTTAAAATCTGCCACTTATACCGTGGCGGAAGTGGAGAAAAAAACTCTGCACCGCAACCCTTCGCCTCCTTTTACCACTTCTACCTTGCAACAAGAAGCCAATAATCGTCTAGGATTTTCAGCCAAACAAACCATGCGCCTAGCGCAACAGCTATATGAGGGTGTAGAAGTTGGCTCCGAAGGATCGGTAGGTCTTATTACTTATATGCGTACCGATGCGGTAAATTTGTCGCAAAAATTTTTAATGGACGCGCAAGTAGTGATCAAAAGTGAATACGGTGAAAAATATCTGCTAGACAAACCCCGTACTTATACCAATAAAAGTAAAAATGCTCAGGAAGCCCATGAAGCTATCCGCCCCACCGAGGTCGCCCGAACACCAGATTTGGTCAAACCATTTTTGGATAAAAATCAATTCAAACTTTATGAGCTGATCTGGAACCGCGCTGTCGCTACCCAGATGATGGCCGCCGAGATTTCCTCTACGGGTGCCAATATTGTTTCGCACAATCATTATACTTTCCGTGCCACCGGACAATATATTGTCTTTGATGGTTTCTTAAAATTATACCCCGATAAAAACAGAGATAATGCTCTGCCTAATTTGGAAAATGGCCAGAAAGTAGACTGCTTGGAATTAAAACCTGATCAACACTTCACCGAACCGCCCGCGCGCTACAATGACGCCGCCTTGGTCAAAGCATTAGAAGAACATGGCATTGGTCGCCCCTCTACTTACGCTCCCACGATTGCCACCATTGAAGACCGTGGCTATGTAGAGCGTGATGAAAAAAAACGACTTAAACCAAAAGAGATGGCTTTTCTGGTCAACGATCTCTTGGTAGCACACTTCCCTCAAATAGTAGATTACTCTTTTACCGCCCAACTTGAAGAAAATTTTGATGAAATTGCGCGTGGTGAAAAAGAATGGCAACCGGTGATTGCTAATTTTTATCATCCCTTCAAAGCCAATCTTGAAGCCAAAGATGCCGAAATCTCCAAAAAAGATATTGTTAAAGATGAGCCCACCAATGAAGCCTGTGACAAATGTGGTAAACCCATGGTGATAAAAAACGGCCGTTTCGGAAAATTTATGGCCTGCTCAGGCTACCCAGAATGTAAAAACATCAAAAATATTGAAAAAAAATCCGGTGTCAAATGCCCACAATGTGGTGAAGGTGATATCATTGAGCGTCGCAGTCGTCGCGGCAAAACTTTTTACAGCTGTAATCGCTATCCCGATTGTAAATTTGCGCTTTGGGATAAACCGACTGGGGAAAAATGTGAAAAATGCGGTTCTTTAATTGTGCAAACTTATAGAGGCGTGGTAAAATGTTCTAACAAAGAATGCAAATAGTAATTTCCATATGGAGATGGAGTTAGAACGAGATTGGCAAGTACAAATAGAATCACCCACCAATAAAAAAATTATTGGCGTGGTGATTTTTTATTTTTTAATCACTTTTATCCTCTCTCGCTTGATGGTCTATTTGGTAATTGGCAAATGGCTACCCAATTTTTTCCTAATAATACGCGGCGTGCACATCCACCATTTTACTTATGGTGTAATCATCCTAGTGTTAGTCGGACTCTATCTGATCCTGCGCCGCCCCGCACCGGAATCTGGTCTATTTAAACTGGCTTGCGCTCTCTATGGCATTGGGCTGGGTCTGACCTTTGACGAATTTGGCATGTGGGTGCGTCTAGAAGATGAATACTGGATCCGCCAAAGCTATGACGCGGTGGTGGTAGTCTTTCTAATCTTGCTCAATATTGCCTATTTCAAACAAGTGGTAGCTGGGGTAAAAGAAATCGGAATGCTAATTAAAAAAATTTTCATGCACTTATTTTCCATCGGCTAATCTTGACAAAAATGAAATTTTGGGCTAAAATAAAAGCAGTAATTCAGGTGGGATCTCGACCACTCGAGAGCTTGTACCACTAGTCCCGATTTATTCGGGAAAAAATTATGGCTAAATTAAATAAACGCATGGCCGCGGCCAATGCCAAAATAGACAAAAATAAAGTCTATGGTTTAGACGAAGCGATTAAGCTCGTTAAAGAAACTTCTGGTGTCAAATTTGACGCTAGTATAGAAGTCCATGCCAATTTGGGTATTGATCCCAAAAAAGGCGATCAACAAATTCGTTCCACGGTAGTTTTGCCACATGGTATCGGTAAAACCAAAAAAATTGCTGTCTTTGCTTCTTCGGACAAAGAAAAAGAAGCCAAAGAATCCGGCGCCGATGTGATTTATATGGAAGAAGATATCAAACGACTCAAAGATAGCGGAAAGATTGATTTTGAAATCGCTGTGACTACTCCGGATATGATGCCGAAAATGGCCGCTGTGGCCAAGGTGCTTGGTCCCAAAGGCTTAATGCCCAATCCCAAGACCGAAACCGTCGGACCCAATCTCAAAAAAATGGTGGAAGAATTAAAAAAAGGTAAAATCACTTTTAAAAATGATGACACCGCCAACATCCATCAATTAGTTGGCAAAGTCAGTTTTGGCGAGTCGCAATTGAAAGATAATATCAGCACCTTTCTCGAAGCGCTCAAAAAAGCCAAACCCAACAGCTCCAAGGGCACCTATATAAAAAATCTAGTCCTGTGCTCCACGATGGGTCCAGCCATAAAAATTTCTGAGAACTAAACCTAGCCCCCTCAATTTTTGAGGGGGTTTTATCTTATGGAGTGTAGATTTTGCAATGGAGATAAGATTCAAAAAGAAGTTCTGTTTGAAACGGAAAATTTTTTTATTGTACCCGCTCTAGGATCATTCATTCCCTATTATCTTTTAATAATCTCTAAAAAACATACTGGCTCACTTAGTCAAATTTTTGCTGAGGATCATTCTACCGTCGCAGAATTTACTCTGATTAGACAAAAAATTGATAACTTTATTAATGAAACTTACAAAAAACCAAGTTTTTGTTTTGAACATGGCTCTTTAAATGATAATATGTTAGGGAGCGGCTGTTGTGTATACCATTGTCATATTCATATCTTGCCTCAGGAAAAACCACTAGGCGGTATAATGCGGCAACAATTGGGCGCATGCCAAACAACCTCTAGTTATTCAGATATAAATAACATAATATCAAAAGATGATAATTCATATCTATTCTTGGAAGAAGATTCAAAAATTAAAATCTGGAGAAATAAAAAAGTAATCAGCCAATATATCAGGAGGGTACTCGCTAATCAATGCCAATTGGATAAAAAATATGATTGGAAACAATTTCCTTTCTATGAAGAAATGCAACATACTACCGAAGCATGGAAAAAATGGCAAACAAAAAAAGTATGATTATCATCTCAACTGCCACCAGATTATTAAACAATATCAACATCGTAAAAAAGATGATCCTATCGGGTAGTGATGTCATCAGATTTAATTTTTCCTATGACACAGTGGAACAAAAGATAAAAAATATTCAACACTCTCAAGAAATAATTGAAGAATTAAATGCCCATATAAAAATTTTGGTAGATTTGCCAGGCCCCAAAATTCGGCTTGGTGGTTTCCCTGGTCAAGATCTGCATGTTAGAGAAGGTGAAAATATAATTTTAAAATCAGCCGCCTTTACGGATAATCCAAATGATTTTCTGCCGATACAGACTAAAGAAATTGGTAATCTATTCTTCCCGGAACAGACTATTATAATTGACGAGGGCGAAATTGCCATAAAAATTATAGAAATAATTGACCAAGACACGGTGAGATGTCTAATACTAAATTCTGGCAATATTTTTTCTTATAAAGGTCTAAATTTCCCTCAACAAAACTTGGATCCACTGCCAATTATCCAAAATATCCATCAAAAAATTATAGACAAACTTAAAGAAATTAGAATAAACTATATTGCTTGTCCACTAGTAAATAATGAAGAAATCGCCAAAAATTATAAAAAAATAATAGATGACACACGCTGGAAATATACCAAACCAAAAATTGTTTTTAAACTAGAAACCCAAGAGGCAGTTGAAAATATCAAAGATATAATTAAATACTGTGATTTGTTAATACTGGAAAGAGGCAATCTTGGTTTAAATGTTAATTTTGAGAAAGTCGGCACAATCCAAAAAAAGGTGATTAAAATTTGTCACGAGGCTAAAAAGGCAGTCATTGTCTCTACCCAAATATTAGAGAGCACCATCAATAATTTTATACCGCAGAGATCCGATATCTTGGATCTAACCAATATAGTATTAGACGGGGCCTACGGAATAATGCTTTGCCATGAGACCGGTGTCAGTTCACGACCAGCCTATGCCATAAGTATCGCCAAAAAAATAATACACGAAGCAGAAAAATATAAAAAGTCCATAAATTAAATACTTATGAAAATTACGGACATAGTAGATAATCAGATGCCTTCAATCACCGAATGGATGGAAAAAATAAATCTTAAAAATTTAGAAGAATTCAGACAAGAAGATAACAACAAAAGAGACCGGCTGGAAGTCTTATACGAAATAATCGGCCTACAATACGACCGACCGGAGAAAATGATGGCTACGGATATTATTAACCAAACGGATAAATTTAAAGAGGTCTTTACGCGCTATGCTCATGAAAAATGCGCTCTAAGACTTGTACCGATAAGACCATCTTTACCAAAATTACGGGTACGCGGTAAAACATTAGAAGAAAATCTGGTGTGGTTTAATCAACAAAATATCAATCACGGTGATTATAAAGTAGAGGTAATACCACATAATGACAATACTCTATTTTCAGCCATACTACTAATAGATGACGAGGGTATCTGGGGTGAAATAATACCCGGCCCACACTGGCAAATCACCCAGGGAATTTTAGAGCATCAACAAACTAATTTTTGGTGCGATCACCAAGAATGGCATTTCAAAAATTCCAATAGTGAAATAGAAAACTTAGTCAAAGAAGCAACCAAAAAATTACAAATTCCTTTTGATAAACAAAATATTCTAAGAGAAAAATTAGAGGCTCAATTCAACAAAAGTAATTTTCTCAAAGGTTATTTTGAATTTGTTGTCTGGCCAAATACAGGCATCTCCTTCATCGATTATAATCGTATAATCTATAATAATCTAAAAAAATTTTCTCCGAAATTGGCAATAAATAGCATCAATGGCACTTGTGCTTCACCTGGCACCGCCACTGGCCAAGCCCACTTAGTAATTGACCCCAAAAATTGTGATTTCAAAGACGGTGAAATTTTAATCTGCCACATGACGACAATTGACTATGTGCCGCTTATGAAAAAAGCCGGCGGCATTATTACCGAGCAAGGTAACATACTCTCACACGCTGCTATTGTCGCGCGGGAATTAAATAAACCTTGTCTCGTAGGAGTCAAAGGAATTTTTGACCAAATAAAAGATGGTGATAAAATAATTTTAGACGCCACCAATGGCCAAATAATCAGCTAAAATTAGCCAATTATTACCGCTTGCTAGGCAAGCGGTTTTTTGTTAAAATACCACTATTATTTTTATCCTAAATTTATGCTTACCGCTCGCGAAAACGCCATTTCTTGGGATGAATGCTTCATGCGTATGGCCCATGTAATCTCTGAACGCTCCAAGGATCCATCTACCCAGGTTGGCGCAGTGATTGCAGATATCAAAAACGTCGTTCTGGGACTGGGATACAATGGTTTCCCGCGCGGCATTGAAAGTGATCAGTTGCCGTGGGAACGCGAAGGCGGCTTTGTCGATACCAAATATGCCTATATTTGCCACGCCGAAGAAAATGCCGTCTATAATGCCAACCAAAAAGTAAGCGGTGCCAAAGTTTATTGTACTCTCTTTCCCTGCAATGAATGCGCCAAAACTCTAATCCAAAATGGAATCACGGAAGTAATTTTTGAAAATGATAAATATCACGAAACCGAGACTTGTATTGCCGCTCGTCGCTTGCTTGATGCCGCCGGCATAAAATATCGCCAATATTTATCTGATTTTAGCAAATAATTTATGGCCAAACTAATTATCGGCATTATCGGCGAAAACGCCGCCGGCAAAACCACCGCCACTGAATATCTAAAGAAAAAATTTAACGCGGTTACTTTCCGCTTTTCTGATATGCTGGGCGACATTCTCAAAAGAATGTATGTTGAAACCAGCCGCGCCAATTTTCAATTACTATCTACGGTTTTGCGTCAAAATTTTGGCGAGGATATCATGTCCAAAGTAATTGCTCAGGATGCCAAAAATGCCACCTCTGATATCATCATTACCGAAGGTGTGCGCCGCCCCAGTGATGTACCTTATCTCAAAGAATTATCCAATTTTATTTTAATTTATATCCAAGCCGATGAGCGTGTGCGTTTTTCTCGTCTAGCTACCCGTGGTGAAAAAGTAGACGACGCCACCAAAACTTGGAAAGAATTTCAAGCCGAAGGTCTGCAAGAATCCGAACAACAAATCCTAGCGATAGCGAAGACAGCCAATTATGTGGTGGATAATAATGGAGAACTAGAAAATACCTACCGCCAGCTGGATGAAATTGTGGCCAAACATTTTTAAAATATGCAAATAAAAATAAAACGATTGGACCAATCGCTACCGTTACCGCAATACCACACCACGGGTTCAGCTGGCTTTGATTTTTACGCTAGAACCACTACTACTATTCCCCCCAAAGAAATGACTCGCATCCCAACCGGACTAATCATCGCCACTCCGCCCGGATATTTTTTAGCGGTTATCAATCGTTCTAGTACTCCCCAAAAAAAAGGTCTAAGCATGCCCAATGGAGTCGGGGTAGTAGACAGCGACTATTGCGGTGAAAACGATGAAATAAAAGTACTGATGTACAATCTCACCGACCAAGCAGTCACTATCGAAAAAGGCGAACGTATCGCCCAAGGATTATTTTTAAAAGTAGAGCAGGGACAGTGGGAAGAAGTCCAAGAAGCGGCTAGTAAATCCCGCGGTGGGTTTGGCAGTACCGGTGAAAAATAAATAAAATATTATGTCCAGCGAATTTGGAGATTTATCACAAGCGATAGATGAACAAAGAAAAACCGGGGTATTGACCGACCAGTGGCTTTTGCCAAAATTTTTTAAATTAACCAAAGGAACTGAGGTGCACCTAGTGGCGACCGATAGTTTTATAGATAAATCAAAAGATCAATACAACGCCGCTTGGCTATCACGAGAATTAATTCAAAATTTTGTTGATCACAACCCCGACGACCAAGGCACCCTAAACGGTGTGGATATCACCGCCGAGAATCTGCCCAAATCAAAAGCCATGCCCAATGGCGGACAGAGGATTACTATCAAAGGTAATTGGAAATTTGAGAATCCGACCGGGGTTATCAGCCCACATTCTGAAAAACCAACTGACACCGAAACTGCTGGTGGCAATGGTATTGGACTAAAACAATCCGCTCTGCGAATGCTCCGCGATTTTGGCGCCAAAAAATTTGAAATCGACGGCGAAGGCTGGAAGGTAGAATATGGTATGATCAAAAAAGATGAGGTCAATCGCACTATTGAAGACAACTTGCCAGAAATGGAATCAGCTCGCGTGCGCCATGATTGGCTAGTGGCCGACCTCACTAAGACCGACAATCATGGCACCAATTATTATGTGATTGAAACCGACAATCAGGAATTAATCGCGGCCCTATCCGAGCTACCTCAATTAGGCGTTTCCAAACAAAATAAATATCTGCAAGGTCTAGATTTAGAAATGGCCGCTGATGATAAAAGATCCATTGCTTTAAAATGGTTACAGCCAAAAGAAGAAGGCCGATTTTTTCTAAATGGCCAAGTGATGAATTATGAAAAAAATGGTGACAGCTCTGACGATTATTGGCGCGGGCCAGAAGGTCTATCGGTGTCTTTAAAAGGAGTGAAATACAAGATGAGTATCGATCGGCCGCCGGTAAATAAATACGATTTTGGGAGATATCTGGAAAATTTTACCAAAAAACTTTCAACCCAGCAATTGATTGAGCAACTACAAAAATCCTATCACCTCTGGCGCGCGGCGGCGGTAGAGGCATATGACAGGCCGGGATTCATGGTAGTGGTGGATAGACTAGTAGAAACTTTACAGACAAAAAAAGATTACACGCCCGGCCAATTTAAAGAATTATTCCCCGAAAAATTATTGGCCAACGATACCGGTTTGGAAGGAAAAGACGCGCAAAAATTAGAACAGCAAGGCTATATTATCTGTGATAAAATATTTGCCAAAATTGGCATGGAAACAGCTAGTAGTCTGCTAAGACCAGACGAAACGCTAGCGCGGGAAAAATCGCCTGGCAACCCTTCTAGAAAAGTGGAGCAACTAGCCGAAGAAACTGGTCTGCAAGTTTATTTTGAAGAATACGGTCGCATTACAACTGCTGATTTTATAAACAAAATTGAAGCTTTTGCCAAAAAATACGGCGCCAAAATGGACATCACTGACGGAGGAATTAAACTAAATATTCCAGATGGGGTCAACACTGATACCCTGTATGCGCAAATCCCTTACCCCAAAAAAAAATCTGGGCAACAATTAATTTTTGAATTGCGCAGCCTGATTCAACACGGTCTGCAACACGAGCTATTAGCTGGACACACCCACACCAGCAACAACGACGTAATGACTACCTACAAATCGGAGTTGTCTCTTGCCTGCGGAGATACTGAACAAGTCTTGATAATTCGAAATACCCGGATTAGGCCAAAACAATATGGCCAAGAAAAATTGCCTCTGGAAGCCAACTTGGCTTTTGGTAAAAATTTAACCGCCGAGCAAGTCCAGTCAATTTTACAAGCCTCGGATCAACTGCCAGAGACCGCCACCGCAGTCGGAAAACCAGAAAAACCTGGCCGCTCCACTAAAAAAACTGAACCACAAACAACTCCCTCTCCTACAACTCCTCATTCAAAAATTATTGCAGAAAAACCAGGTCATACCACTAAACGAGCTGACTTACAAACAGCACCTTCTCCTGTCGCTCTTCGCCCAAAAATTACCGGCCGACCAGAAGCAGATTTAGCCTATTTCCACAAACCAACAGAAAGACCGGAAAAACCTAGCTGGCTAAAACGAGCGCTAGTAGTTTTGGGTATTGGAGCTGTAGGTGCCATAGGCGCTTATGAAGCGTCACAACCGCCAGGTGTTGCCGCCGCTAGTAGTACTCCTGACACCGCAAATAAAAACAAAGGACCAAATCAGTCCAAATTAGAAGCCGCTCCCTCAGCAGACATAACGGCCGATCAAATCAAAAAACGACATGAAGCTAATGAAAAATTTGCTAAATTTCTAAATCAACATCCCGATGCCTTAGTAAGCGGATCTGATTTGGGAAAAACCGAAATTACCGCCGTGGGCAAACGCACTGCTAATGTTGAACCACACTCTGAAGCCGAGGGAACTGAACATACGGGTCATGGACAGGAGTTCCCTGATCAAGTAGAAGACTTTGAACCATTGCCAGAAATCACACCGCGACAAGCCGAACAATTAAAAGTCTTAACTGCTTACCTAGAATTAACCACCGACGCCAAATTATCAGGAGTAAAATTTTTTGTTTTCAAAGGAAAAGGCGCTTTGGGAATCAATCATGCAAAACAATTCATCGGTTTGCATGAAGCGATGTTTGAAACCGCCTTTTTTGAAGCGCTCAGTACATTGGTACACGAAGCCGCTCACTGCGATCCCGATGCCAACGGCCATGACAATCAATTTCGTCACACGATGCAAGATCTATTTAGCGCGGCTTTGGAAACAGAGCATTTAGACACCAACCCAGACTCCAAAGGGTCAACTTTTAGAAAACGCTGGGAGGAATTAAGATCAAATAAATAAAAATATGCAAAATTATTTAAATATCGTAAAAAAAGTTTTAGCGGAGGGGGTAAGAAAAACCAACCGCACCGGTACCGATACTATCGCTATTGCCGGAGCCATGTTTGAGCATGACATGAGTCTTGGTTTTCCTCTTTTGACCACCAAAAAAATGCCCTACAAAGTCATTGCTTCAGAATTGGAATTTTTTATCAAAGGCATCACCGATAAACAGTGGCTCCAAGAACGCAACAATCACATTTGGGATGAATGGGCCTATCCTAAAAAGGCTCCCTATGGCCATGATGCAGAGAGTCAAAAAAAGATGCGTGAAGAAAGAGACCTAGGGCCGATCTATGGTTTCCAATGGCGCCATTTCAATGCTCCCTATAAAAGTTATGATTCCAACTATGCCGGAGAAGGTTTGGATCAATTTAGAAAAATGGTAGATAAATTAAAAACCGATCCCAATGATCGCCGGATGATTGTAATGGCTTGGAATCCGCTAGCGCTCCAAGATATGGCCCTGCCGCCATGCCATTATGGATTTCAGGTGACTGTCACAGACAACAAATTAAATCTGCTATGGAACCAACGCTCGGTCGACACAATGCTTGGCTTGCCGTTTAATATCGCCAGCTACGCCACCCTACTGCATCTGCTCGCCAAAGAAACTGGACTGCAAGAAGGTAAACTAGTTGGATTTTTGGCTGATGTCCATATTTACATAAACCATCTAGAAGGGGCACGCGAACAGATTACCCGTGATCCCAACAAATTTGTACTGCCCAAAATCGTCACCGAACAATTTACCTCTATTTTTAATTGGCAATTTACCGACACTCAAATCGTGGGATATGAAAGCTATCCAAAAATTGAATTGCCAATTGCTATCTAAATTATGTCTTTCTCTCTTATCGCCGCTGTCGCTGATAATAATTGCATTGGAAAAAATAATCGTATCCCCTGGAATGTACCGGAGGATTTTCAATATTTTAAAAAAATGACCCTAGGGAAAACATGTCTAATGGGTCAAGCCACTTTTGAATCTATCCTTGGCTATCTCGGCAAACCCCTTCCCGGACGCCAAACGGTAGTACTCACTCTTAAAAAAGATTTTATCGCCCCCGAAGGCGTGCGAATTCTTCACTCCTTAGACGATGCTTTTGAAAAATTAAAAGACGAAGATGTCTTTATCTGCGGCGGCGCCAGTATTTATCGCCAGACAATTGACCGCGCCGATACGCTCTATATTACCGAAATTCATCAATCTCCTGAGGGTGATACTTTCTTTCCAAAAATTGATAAAAACCTTTGGCAAGAAATAGCCAGAGAAGATCACAGTGGTTTTTCGTTTGTTACTTATAAAAATAAATTGTCGAAATAATATTCTCCACGCTCCTTGAGCTTCGCTGTGTCGCTTTGGAGAATATTATTTCGACGGTAATAACTAATTTTATATGTTCATCATGATCGATGGCATTGACGGTAGTGGTAAAAGCACGGTCATTTCGGCTTGGAAAAAATATTTGTCTGATCAGGGCAATGCTATTTTTGACTTAAAAAATTATTTCCAAACCAATGATCGCTACCCAGAGCTTCATGAAATAAAATCCTATGATTTTATTTTTTCGGCCGAGCCGACGTTTACCGGTATTGGCAAAGTATTGCGTGAAGAATTGATCAACCAGAAAAATCATTATAGCGCCCTAGCGATTGCGCAGGCCTTTTCTTTGGATCGGCTAATTCTTTATAACAAAATTATAATCCCGTCTTTGTCGCAAGAAAAATGCATCATTCAAGATCGCGGGGTATCTTCAGCTCTAGCCTATCAAGCTATCCAAGAAGATGGCCCCAGTCTAAATGATCTTGCCGAAATGGTAGGTAATAAATTAGCTCTACAAAACTGCCCTAATCATCTAGTAATAGTCAAAGTCAGTGAAGATACAGCACTCAGTAGATTATCTGGCCGCACCGACAAACAAGATGAAGCGATTTTTGAAAAACAAAATTTCATCAAAAAACTGATCGACCAATACGAACTCCCCGAATTCCAAAATATCTTTACCAGATGCGGTACCCAGATCCACTATTTGTCGGGAGAGGAAAAAATTGATATAATGAAAGCAGAAGCTATCAAACTCTTACAAAATATTCTAAAAAAATAATATGCTCATTACTTTCTCTGAACTTATCAGCCAAAGTTTTGAAAAATATTTTCAAAACTTCAAAAAAGTTCTTCCTTATCTTGGCATTGCTTTGATAGCCTTTTTATTGCGCTATGCAATCGGCTACCTGGGCGTCTTTTTAGCTTTCAATACCCGGCTATCGGCTATTTTGTCCGATTTAATTATCCTGTTACTGCTGATAATTGTGGCCATTTTAGGGTATTGGAGTTATTTGGCGCTAATCAAACTATGCCAGAATTTCTACCAAGGAATGCCTTCGTCCGTTTTTAAAATCAATTTCTTCAATAGTAAAAAATATTTAGTCCCATTTTTCTTAATTTCCTTAGTCAGCACCTTGTTAATTGCTCTGGGTGGTCTTTTGTTATTTATCCCTGGTCTAATATTCTTTGTCTGGTATTATTTTAGCAATTACATCGTAATCTTTGAGGATAAAAATAGTCTAGGAGTACTAAGTGACAGTAAAAATTTAGCAGTCGGACGCTGGTTTGCAGTAGTTTTTAGAATTGCTGTACCAAAATTAGTCTTTTCACTATTATCAGGATTACTGGGCAAAGTGATCTTGTCTTTATTCATACTAATTTTTAGTCCCTCGGCTATCGCCTACGATCTGGCTTTTGAATTTATCGCCGGAATTGTCACTATTTTGATGTTACCACTATTTATCTGGCAGGATATTATTCTCTATTACAATTTAAAACAGACTCCGATTGTATTAAATCAAAACAATCCGACAACTGCTCAGCAATAGACATATTATGAGATAAAAAATAAATAATCAACCATTAAAAACACACCAAATTTATTGGTGTGTTTTTAAATCAAAATTAATTTTAGATTCCTTGCATAAACTGGATAATAATGATAATATTGTTAAAGATTTCAATAAAAATTATGCCTAAATATACCCCTATTATTGGCCTGGAAATCCATGTAGAACTCAAAACCAAAAGCAAAATGTTTTGCCGTTGTAAAAATTCTCCCGATCGTGACGCACCCAATACCAACATTTGCGAAGTTTGTCTCGCTCACCCCGGTACCCTACCAGTACCCAATCAGACCGCTATTGAATGGACAGTAAAAATTGCCAAAGCTTTGGGTTGTCAAATCAATGAATATTCTAAATTTGATCGCAAACATTATTTTTACCCGGATCTGCCAAAAGCCTATCAGATATCCCAATACGATTTGCCGGTTGGTGAACATGGTGGTATAGACTTAGAATTTTTATCTGGGAAAAATCACCGCGAAAAAGCTAAAATCGGCATCACACGCGTACATTTAGAAGAAGACACGGCCAAATTAACCCATGCCAATGATGGTTCCACTCTATCTGATTTCAACCGCGCCGGTGTGCCGCTAGTGGAAATTGTCTCTGATCCTGATGCTCAGAGCGCATTGGAGGCCAAAACTTACTGCCAAGAATTGCAGGCTATTTTGCGTTATCTGGAAGTGAGCGACGCTGATATGGAAAAAGGCCACATGCGCTGTGAAGCCAACATCTCTATTCAAGAAGAAGGAAAATTTGAAATAGTAAATGGACTAGTCAAACCCCTGGACGGCTATATATTAAATAATAAAGTGGAAGTAAAAAATATCAATTCCTTTACCGCTGTAGAAAAGGCGATTGAATT
>Ga0233425_10004699_pt1 | contig 22558 bp, 19 predicted proteins | sample Watercolumn_Towu_2_FD_181712 | JGI IMG/M metagenome (GOLD analysis project Ga0233425, IMG submission 181712) | Freshwater microbial communities from Lake Towuti, South Sulawesi, Indonesia - Watercolumn_Towuti2014_140_MG | ecosystem: Environmental > Aquatic > Freshwater > Lake | place... | reverse complement strand
AAAGTACGCAGGAAAACATAGACAGATCATTACAGAGCTATCAAAATTACAAAAAGAAATCTTAGAAAAGCTTGAAATCAAGTTACCAATTTCCACCTAGCTACAAAATCTTACGGGAAATCAGGTTGTGAGACTTTAAATAATTTAGTTTGCTTGCGTTTTATCTATTTTTATCGGGTCTAGTGCGTAAAATTTGCGTAAATGATTTTATAAAAAGTTCTCATTCGTTAAATAGGTATTGTATCTAATATGTAGGTATTCCATGCGTAAGTAGTGTCTATATTGTGGAGATAGAGTATGGTATTTAGAACTTTTCAATTTGGAAAAATTCAAGAAAAATTTATAAATATTGATCAGGTGCCTAAGACATTATCCGTAATAAAGTGGTAGAATATTGCCCTTTTTCTCTAGAAACGGGTTTCAAAACCGCGTCCCTGGTTGTGGTAATTTCCCAACCAGCCAAAATGTTGATTAAGCAAAGGTTTTTGTGATGACAAAGGACATTATTAGATCAAAAACATTGTTTTAATCCACGTTCTAAAGATATAATAAATATACATGATTTTTGACTTGGTGAATTATGTCTAATGATGAAAGTTCCCCATCTTCTAGCCGATTTCTCTTCTACCAAACAGAGGACGGGCGACAAAGAATTGAGGTCCGTCTTGATGAAGAAACTGTTTGGTTAACTCAACGATTGATGGGTGAGTTATTTCAGACCACACCGGAGAATATAACCATTCATTTAAAAAATATTTTTTCTGAGGGAGAGTTAGACCCAAATTCAGTTACTAAGGAATCCTTAGTAACTGCTCGGGATGGCAAAAATTATCGAACAAAACTATATCGCTTGGAAGCTATTATTGCAGTCGGTTACCGAATTCAGTCGCATCGTGGTATTCAATTTAGACAATGGGCTACTCAGAGGTTGCAAGAGTTTATTGTAAAAGGGTTTACAATGGACGACGAACGTCTTTCCAATCCCGGTAGTTTGGATTATTTTGATGAGCTTCTTGAGCGTATTCGAGCGATTCGGGCTTCAGAAAAACGCTTTTATCAAAAAATCCGGGATATTTATTTACTCAGTGCTGATTACGATCCTCAGAACCCGATAACGCAGGAATTTTTTGCTACAGTTCAAAATAAATTGCTTTTTGCTGTTACTGGCATGACCGCTGCTGAAATTGTACATAACCGTGCGGATGCTTCTAAGTCCAACATGGGATTGACTACTTGGAAAGGCGCTGGACGTGGAAAATTGCTAGGAAGGCAAGATGTTGAAGTAGCAAAAAACTACTTAAATATTGAGGAGATTGAAACTCTCGATCTGTTGGTTAACCAATATATCGATTTTGCTGAACTGCAAACTCGCTCCAGAAAAGTTATGTACATGAAAGACTGGAGGGCGAAGCTCGATTCGTTTTTACAACTCAACGAGAGAGAAATACTGACTCATGCCGGTAAAATTTCTGCTGAACTGGCTCAAGAGTTAGCAAATGCTCAATACGACAAATATGTCGATCATCGGAAAACGATCGAAGCACAACTTGCAGATGAAGAGTTGATTAGAATTGTTCAGCAATCGGCCAAAAAAATTGAAAGCACTGAAAGTGCACATGAGCATTCAATGACTACTCATGAATAACGGCCTTGATGGGATCTCTTTTTAAAAATTTCTGAAATAAAAAAGGCAGATAGAATTTTTTTGCCTTTTGCTGTTTTGGTGGTGGAGAAGTGTATTCAGACTTTAGCTTGGCAAAATTTTGGCGAGGACCAAAGTCCCCGCCTATGTTTTAGACCAGTTCTTTATTTGCGAAAAAGATCATCCCTTCGGCCATAAAATGGCTTAAGTGTTGGTGAAAGGAATCTAACTGCTTCTTGAATTCGGGATGTGCTTTATACAATTGTGCCATTGCTTTATAAACTTCTTTGTTGGCATAGTGAATTTGATTTGCCAAATTGTGATGTTTTTTGATTATCCGTTGTACTTCGGTAGAAGAAGGATGTAGCCCTTCTTTGATACATCGTATCAACTCTTTAAAAATAGAGTGGGCGGTGTCTGTGATGTTCTCGTAAAATTCCTTGCCTCTTTTTTCAACATCTTCGATGTTTTTAGTTGGATTTCTGACGCTTTTGGTAAGCAGCTCTTCTTCTGCTGCATAAGGTGCATTGCTAGATGTCTGTTTTACCAATTTGATGTTAAATCCGTTGAATATTTCTTGGTCTTTCATTTTTTTTGCTCCTTTTATGTGTTTAATCGTTTTATCGATGGTTACAAGAAGCTGCTCTGTTTTTTTTTTCTGAAGTTTTAAGGATTTTTGATGAGCATAAAGAGCAGAGAGCTGGTCAAAATCGCTTTTTCCCAATACTTTCTTGATCTCTTTAATTGTAAATCCAAGTTCCTTGAAAAACAGAATTTGTTGCAGATCAAGAAGCTCTTTCTCTTCGTAGTATCGATATCCATTGGCGCCATAATAGGAGGGCTTGAGAATACCCTCTTCTTCATAAAAGTGGAGGGTTCTTATCGTAACCTTAGAGAGTTCGCTTAATTTTTTAACTGTGTAAGCCATCGTTTTTCCTCTTTTAATATCCCTATGATTTTAAAAGATGCCTACATTATAAACAATCACGTATGCGTGAGGGTCAAGAGGAAATTTTATTTGGATTATTTAATAGATATTACGTACTAAAACAGTACGTATATAAAAAAGCTCACTACGAAATTTTATATGTTATGTGATTAGCAATAAAAATGTTACAGGGATTAAATGGAGGTGGAGAGAATCGAACTCTCGTCCTTGATAAATTAAATATAAATGACTACATGCTTAGTGTCCTCTATCTACTTAACACCATGGAAGACACCCAATTGATGCTAAGGCGCTTTTCCTTTTTCAGATAGAGAGCTAAAAAGCTAAGAGCTCCATACCTACACCAGGATTTATAACAGTACTTTTGAACCTCCCGGTCCGTCTTTCAAAATACCGTAGCACTTAAAACTGTTAGGTCTTAAGCAGCTAAAGCAAATTCTTGTTTGCCGTTTATTTTTGTTTCGGTTTTTTTAAGAGGCCAACCGAACCCTCTGCATGCCACCTATACCTCACTCTCAAGTCGAAACCATGCACCCCCATTTAAATTATACCATAAAACATTAGTTAATATTATACTACTATCTATACAGAAGTAAAGGAGAGAGACTTGTTTAAAATTATAAGTAATGAACAATTACCTCAAAGGGAAGAAAAAATTTTAAAATTTTGGCATGGTAATAAAATATTTGAAAAATCAATGGAGCAAAATAAACATAAGCCATTGTTTTCTTTCTATGATGGTCCGCCATTTGCCACAGGTCTGCCTCACTACGGTAACTTGCTCGCCGGAATCTTAAAAGATGTTATTCCGAGATATAAAACAATGAAGGGATTTTATGTCCCAAGAAGATTCGGATGGGATTGCCATGGACTTCCAGTAGAAAATGAAATAGAAAAGGCCAAAGAACTTTGTGGATATGACTATGTAAAAAAATTCGGGATCGCTAACTTCAATGAAGAGTGTTGCAAAATAGTTGCAAGATATACAGAAGAATGGAAACAGATAGTAAATCGTACCGGCAGGTGGGTTGACTTTAATAATATTTACCGCACCATGGATATCACCTTCATGGAATCTGTATGGTGGATATTTAAACAACTTTATGCCAAAGGACTAATTTACGAGGGCTTTAAGGTTATGCCCTACTCAACACAGTTAGGTACACCTCTTTCGAATTTCGAGGCTAATTTAAATTATCGAGAAGTAGATGATCCTTCATTAACAGTGATGTTTATGTCGGAAGAAGATAATAAAACTTTCTTCTTGGCATGGACAACAACTCCGTGGACACTTATTTCCAATTTAGCCTTAACTGCGGGCAGCAATATTGATTACGTTAAATTGTGGAGTAAAAAAGAAGAAAAATTTTTCATCCTTGCAAAAAGTAGAGTTGATGCTTATTTTAAAGAAGATTTTGAGATTATCACACAATTTAAAGGAAAAGATTTAGAGAATAAAAGATATATCCCTCTATTTAACTATTTCGAAGATCGAAAAAATGATGGGGCTTTTAGAGTTTTAACGGATGATTTTGTCTCACTAGAAGAAGGAACGGGTATTGTTCATACGGCACCAGCCTTTGGAGAAGCTGACTCTTATGTTTGTAAAAATGCTAAAATAGAGATCGTCTGTCCTATAGATCATAGCGGTAAATTCACAAAAGAAGTTTTGGAATATTTTGGTATGTTCGTGAAGGATGCGGATAAGTTAATTATCAAAAGATTAAAACAAGAAGGTAAATTATTACATGTAGGACAAATCAAACATAGGTATCCCTTTTGCTGGCGATCAGATATGCCATTAATCTATAAGGCAGTAAAAACATGGTTCGTCGCTGTAGAAAAAATTAAGCATGAACTAGTAGAAGCTAATAGAAAAATATATTGGATGCCAGAACATATTAAAGAGGGAAGATTTGGTAATTGGTTAGAAAATGCTAGAGATTGGGCTATTAGTCGTAACCGTTATTGGGGAACACCTATACCTATATGGCGCAGTGATGATGGAGATATCATTGTCGTTGGTAGCATAGATGAACTATATGAGCTAAGCAAACAAAGACCGACAAATTTACATCGACAATTTATTGATGATATTACCTTTACTATCGATGGTAAAAAGTATAGACGTATAGAAGAGGTATTTGATTGTTGGTTTGAATCCGGCTCCATGCCCTATGCTCAAAATCATTATCCCTTTGAAAAAGTTAAGGAAACAGAAGGTGGCTTCCCAGCCGATTTCATCGCGGAGGGATTAGATCAGACAAGAGGATGGTTTTATACATTGACGGTACTTGCTGTTGCATTATTTAAACAACCTGCTTTTAAAAATGTTATCGTCAATGGCATTATCCTAGCAGAAAATGGCATGAAAATGTCGAAGAGATTGAAAAATTATCCGGAACCACAAGTAGTTATTGATAAATTCGGAGCCGATGCACTACGGCTTTATCTTTTAGGCTCAGGAGTAGTCAAGGCAGAGGATCTTTGCTTTAATGTCAAGGATCTCGAGCAAATGTCTAGACAAGTATTGTTGCCTCTTTGGAACTCTTATGTGTTTTTGGCAACATATGCCAACATATACAAATTTGTTCCACAAGGTAATTTTCAAACTCCAAAAGCTTATATCGATAGATGGATTATTTCCTTAACACAAAAAATGCTCTTAAGCGTAGAAGAAGCTATGGGAAAATATGATCTTTCTCAAGCGATTACTCCACTTGTAGAGTTCATAGAGCAACTTACTAATTGGTACATAAGAAGATCGAGAAATAGATTTTGGGCTGATGAAGATACACTGGATCGTAGAGAGGCTTTTTCTACATTGTATTATGTGCTTTTAGAGGTATGTAAGATAGCTGCTCCCTTTATCCCTTTCATGACCGAGGCAATTTATCTAGAGTTGAGGGGAGAACAAGATCATTATTCAGTGCATCTTTGTAATTATCCAGAGCATAATAAAACATTGCGAGACTTAGTGCTTGAAGAAGAAATGATAGCAGTACAAAAAGTAGTAAGCTTAGGTCATGCTTTAAGAAAAAAAGAAAAAATAAAAGTACGACAGCCGTTGTCTTTGGCTAAAATTGCTTCTTCTAATAAAAAAATGTTACATGATTTGAGGGCACAAAAACAACTAATTGCCGATGAGTTGAATGTCAAAGCAATAGAATTTTTAGATGATGAGACCGCTTTTGTAAATTTTAAAGCTAAGCCTAATTTCCCAGTTCTAGGAAAAAAATTGGGAAAAGATATGCCTTTTGCAAAAACCGCAATTGAAAAATTTGATCAATCGCAGATTAAAATGCTCTTTTTGGGAAAGAATGTAAGTATAACTCTTCATGGGAAAAACGTGGATTTATTACCGGAAGATGTACAAATTGAAAGAGAGATAAAACCCAATATTGTTGCCATGAACGAAGATGACATGGCAATAGCACTCGACACTAACATAAATGAAGAACTTTTTATGGAAGGATTAGCAAGAGAAATAGTAAATAAAATTAACACTATGCGTAAAGAACAAGATTTTGATGTTGTTGACAGGATTGAAGTTACAATGCAGACAACAGCAATGGTCGAGAAGAGCTATTTAAAATTTAAAAACTATATCGATAATGAGATTTTGGCAATAAAATTCGAATTTGCACCTTGTCAGGGAGAAGAAAAGGATCTTAGTGGCGAGATGGCCACTATCATTATAAAAAAACATTAAAAAGTGAGCGGCTTTTTATTTTTATGTCTTCGATATAAAGTATAGGCTCCGAAACAAATTAATGCTGCTGACCATACAATGAGTCTGGGTAGTGTTAAAAGATCTCGATAGGGTTGAGGGAAAAAACCAAATCTACTTTGTGGCGGCCAAAAAAGAAAACTGGCTGTGCCCCTAATATTTGCCTGAGGAACAAAACCAAAATCTCTACTATCGCCGCTGCAAGCATGATTGTCGCCAAGCATAAGATACATTTTGTCAGGTATCTTGAGACCGTATTTTCTAATGAAATTAATATCTGCTTCTCCATTTTTTTTGAGAGGCGCACCGAGATCTTCAAATGCTAAATATGGCAGTAGAGAAGAAGAGATCGATTGTTTTTGATATTCGCGATTGAGAAAATTAGTAAGTTCAGGTGTGTTTTTCAAAAATATTGGATAGTTTAAGATGTGGAGATTTTGATCCCTGAAATATGCATAGCGATTAGGTAAAATTTGTTGTTGCTTTTTGCTAGTTGCAAAACGGGTATCAAAATCTAATCCTAAATTATATAAGAGCTGAACTTTCTCAGCAGTGAATTGACATAAAGGATGATCTAAAGAAAGTTTTTTTGTTAATCCTCCTAAAAGTACTTTGTATGCAATACCATCAATAATTTCATAGCATCCATCCGGGACATTATCCATTTTAACAGCAAATTTTTGAGGATGTTTTTCCATACTATATTTTGTTGCATAACCATTCTTAATTACAAAACGACTTGTGTAGATGTGTTGAAAAATCACTTTTAATTTTTCTGTAGATAATGGGATAACTGAAGTTTCGTATCGAAATGACGGTCTTATTCTCCCAAAATCATCTTTTATGATAGATGGAGATTTTAAAGAAGGATGATGGGTAAGTACCAAGTAATAATTTTCTTTCTCTACATTAACAAGTGTTTCTTCAGTGTATTTTTCTACTTCAGCTTTTGATAAAATCCTAGCTGTAGCAAAATTTTTAAAACCCCACAAGTCATAATAATCATTAAAGCCTGTCTTTAGCATTTCTCCTTTCAATTTACCACTAGGTTGTAATTCTATTTTTGCCACCGGTTCATTCATTTGATAGGAGGTAATTGTAGAATAAATGCCGCGAAGTTCTTCATGCTCCGGGATGATTTTTCCCTCAAGATGAATAAAGGGGATATGTTCCATATTTTCTGCCCACGTGGCATTTCTTAGATCAGGTATGTCCATACCTTGAGCATCAACAGCGTAAATTTGTCCACCGTAAAAATATAGATAATCTCCTGGTTTTGCTATTAGCCTTTTTATAAATTGCTTTTTTCCAGGAAAAAGATAAAAGTAAACAGTGTTTGGATCAGCAATATCTAAGTTTTCTACAGAAAAAGTTACAATGGAACCACGTTTTACAAGAATAGGATCAAAATATAAATGAGAAGTACGCGTTAATGTGTTAATACCAAAAGCTGTTTTGGACACAACAAGATAATCGTGTTCTTTTAGGGTTGGTCTCATTGATCCAGAAGGTATTCTATAAGGTTCAAACCACATTTGTCTTATGACAACAGCAATTAGTAGCGCAACAATTATGGAAAAAGAAAAATCTAACAATTTATCTAAAAAACTACGCTTTAAATATTTTTTATTCATTTCTTCTAAAAGATGTGCCAGACGATTAGCACTCACAGGATCTTTTTTTAAGATAGCTGTTTGAAGAGCGGAGAGAAAATCTTTGTATTGTTCTTGTTCTTTACTTTCTAAATACTTCTTTTTTCTTTTATACAAATTATATGTGTGTGTCAAAATTTTTTGACACTTCTTATACGAATAGTTGCTTAACATGTTTTTTCCAAAAAAATTGTTTTTACAGATAAAATATCAAACATATAGTTTCTAATAAATTAAAAATTTCGCTCTCTCTAATTTATCTAGTAAATGCTTTAGTGTTAACCACTTGGTAAAATGATAAATGGTGTTTTAAAATTGCATATCATTTAGTCTTTACCCATATATGTAAAAAAAACGTTTTTCTGCGGCGATATAAGTTCGTGACCACTGTCCACGGCATGTAATATGGCTATCCCATAAGATGTGCTGACCTGTAACCATATAGGGAAAAAAATTTCAGCATTAGTAAAATAGAAATTTAATGTTTTATTAGAAAAATCACTACTATCATTGGGCCATTTTGTTTCGTATACCTCCCAATTAGCCTTTTTGGCCTTTCCATTTAAGTAAAAGGTAGGATACCAGATTGATCGTAAATCTTGTTCTCCATACGAAGGAGGAGAACCTATTTTGCGCCATAGGTTTTTAGCAACAGTTTGTAATTCTAATGATAAGAGATGAGAGAATAAATTTTCCTTGCTTTCAACATTAAGCCAAGCTCTTTTAGAAAAAGAGTACCCATCGATGATTTTACCGGATAAAATATCAATTTTACAAATAGTCCAGCTACTATTACCGATGGCTCCATTTATTACCCACTTTTTCCAATTATCCGGTTTCTTATTTGTAGAAATTTCTTCTAATATTAATTCCTCGGAGGTTATTTTTTTTATTACAATAAGAGAGAAGATCTTGTTTTTTTCATAAACAATAAAATCTCCTTCTTTGCTTTTTAATATTTGTTCTTTAAATGACATCCCATAAGAGAAATTTGCTAAAATACAAAATAAAAGAAATATAAATACTTTTTTTTTCATTATTAAGATAATACCAAAAAGCATGAAAAGCATACAACTAATTTTTTCTTGCTGTGACATAAAGAATTTATGTTATGATAGTAAAAAAGAAGGTTGAAGTTTTATGCGGCTGAGATTGATAGTTTTATTGACTGTATTTTGCGCTGTTTTTGGCTATGGAAATAGTAAAGAAATTAATGAAGAAAAAATAGGAAATTTACAAAAACAAATTGAGTTTTTACAACAGAAGAAAAAGGAATTTGAGGCTAAAGAGACGTATCATATGAATCAAGGAGATAGGTTACAATTTAAAGATGGAGAACTACAAGAGGCAAAAAGGCATTGGAAATTGGCAGAATTTAATAAAAAAATGGCTGGTGAAATGCAAACAAAAATTAATGAATTAGAACAAGAAAAACAAAAGCTTTTAAAAAAATAATTTTATGTATGACAGAATGTCGCTAGCTCTTTTAACCGATTTTTATCAGCTCACTATGGCCTATGGATATTGGAAAACGAAAATGGCAAATAAGGAGGCTTCTTTTTGTTTTTCTTTTCGAAAAAAGCCCTTTGGTGGCAGTTTTGCTCTTTTTGCAGGGCTCAATACTCTCATAGATTTTGTTAATAGTTTTAAATATGATCACCAAGATTTGCATTATTTAGCTTCATTAAAAAATGCAGATAAAGAACCAATATTTGAAGAAGCTTTTTTAAATTATTTGGCCGATCTTCGTTTTTTTTGTGATATTGATGCTGCAGAAGAGGGAGAAATAGTTTTCCCTAATGAGCCTTTAATTAGGGTAACAGGGCCAATATTACAAGCGCAACTTTTGGAAAGCCCTCTTTTAAATATCATTAATTTTCAAACGTTAATCGCTACTAAAGCTTCTCGTATTTGTTTTGCTGCAGAGGGAGATAGCGTTGTTGAATTTGGAATGAGAAGGGCCCAAGGTTTTGATGGCGCTATTTCAGCGACAAGAGCTGCCTTTATTGGAGGATGTGATTCCACATCTCATGTCTTGGGTGGAAAACTATTTAAGATACCATTGAAGGGGACTCAATCTCATAGTTGGATTATGGCTTTTGCAAAAGAAGAAATTGCTTTTAGAGCTTTTGCAGATGTTATGCCCAAAAATTGCTTTTTCCTGGTAGACACATATGATTCGGTGGAAGGAGTAAAAAAAGCAATTAAAGTAGCAAAAAAAAATAAACTAAATCTCTTAGGTATAAGGTTAGATTCAGGAGATCTTGCCGCGTTAAGTATAAAAGTGAGAAAAATATTAAATAATGCTGGTTTTGAAAAAACGAAAATTATGGCTAGTAATGAACTTGATGAATATTTAATTAGAGATTTAAAAAAACAAGGCGCGTGTATTGATCTTTGGGGAGTAGGTACTAATCTTGTCACTGCAAAAGATCAATCTGCATTAGATGGCATTTATAAAATGGCTGCTTTGAAAAATAATAAAGGTCATTGGGAAAATAAAATAAAAATTTCTGAACAAATCAGTAAAATCACTACACCAGGCATATTGCAAGTGAGAAGATTTTCTAATACTCATGGAAAATATGTTGCTGATGCAATTTATGATGAGAGAACTAAAAAAAGACAAAATTTACTTATTGATCCTATAGATCCAACCATAGAAAAAAAATTAGATAAGGAACTTATCTATCGAGATTTATTAGTACCAGTGTTTAAAAGAGGAAAACTTGTTTATGATAGTCCTTCGCTACTTTCGATACGGAAAAAAGCACATGTAGAAATTAATAAATTCTCACATGAAATGCGTCGCTTTTTAAATCCTGAATCCTATTTCGTTGGATTAGAAAAACCACTATACACAACTAAATTAAAACTTATTCGGCAGGTGCGTTAATAAATATTCTCTAGTCATTTTTTCGATGAATATAGTCTTATGTGACGATGTTGCTCCTCGTGTTATTGTAAAGCAGCTCTTTGACCATTTTAAAATGGTAGACAAAAATTCAATTAATTCTTTATTTGCTTTCCCTTTTTCGGCAATAGCATGAATTTTGATTTTTATAACTTCATCATCAATAGATATAATAACATTTTTGCTGGCATTAGTTGTTATTTTCACATCTATAGAAAGACCATGTGGATTTTCGTTAAACATTTTTATAAGAAGTGAAGAAGGCATTTATTTGAGGATCAATAATCTCGGGTGTAACAAGTATGCTATTTTTTTCCTTTTGTAAATAACGAGCACTGCCTGCTTCCCATGCCGGCATCCCTTTTAAAAGATCGTTTTGTGATACATCTTTATTAGATACATGATATTCAGAGTGAATTAAATGTGTACCATGCCCTACATAGATGAGTTCAAGAGAAGTTTGTCCTGCCGATCTTGTAATGGTTAGATCACTACGGAAAAATAAAGGTGCAATCACATCTTCTTCCTGATATGACATAGGTATAATAGTTAAATTAGAAGGATAATTGGTAGTTACAGATATTAATTTAGCAATTTTTTGAAATAATCCGTCACCTTTATTGACGAAATACGAGCAAAAGACAAACAGCGCTACTGAATCATTAGGATTAACTAATTTTAAAATTTTTTCCGCATATTGCAATGTTGCCTTTTGTGCTGGCTGTGAACCCAAAAGTATCGTGATCACTCTACATTGAGGAGCTATAGTGAAGGAAAAGCCCTCTTTTGTAGAGACATAATTTAGTGTGCCATATTTTATTGTGTTAGCAATAAGATCTTTTTCCTCAATACTTTTTGCTCTTATTGCTAATTCAAATGGTTTATTTTCTCTTTTTAAATCATGATATTTATAAAAACTTTGTCGTATGTAAAATGGTTCATAATGCACTATGCTTTCAGGTATATTACAATATTTTTCCCAAAATTCAGTATTCGTTTGGCAATCTTCTAAAAATGGAGATATCGATAATACCTTTAAATATTTTTTATCTTTTTTGGATAAATTTTTTATGCTGTTAAAAAAATCATGGCAATCTTTTGTTGGTAAATCGGTGATAACTTTTTCTAGGCGAATATCTTTTGCATATAACCAATTAAAAAGACGAATGGCTTTTAGCATACATCCGGGTGCTAATATTTGTGTGTCGATAATTCTCTCTACATGTTCTTTTTTTAACATCTTAAAAATGTTATAAAATATTTTGGGATAGTAAAGAATTTCAGCGAGTCTTTGAAAACGCCACAGCAAAACCAAGAGAAATACATGGCCTTTTTTCATGCAATAGTTCCAAAAGAAAATACCAAATCTTCCTGTGAGTTTGCCCAGCCATTGTTTGGTCATGTCAACTTTGAAGATTGTAACGTCTGGATTTTCGAGCCTTAATTGTTGTTCTTTAGCAATAGCCGCTTGCAAAAGACCGTTTCCTCCGGAGGAAGTAAGAATGAAAATTCTTTTGGCTGACATGATCTTTCTAAGTTACTTTTTGTGATTCAATTAGTTTTATTATTTCATCAAGCGCTGTCAGTACATATTGGGAAGAAACTTTTTCAGGTTCACACCGTAGATCTTTTATGTAACGTTTGAATTCAGCAAATAATTTTAATATTGCTTTTTCTCCTTCAGTTTTTTTCCATATATCATGCTTGGGTTCTTTCCATTTTAAATCTTTACAAGCATTGATTATTTTGTCCATCTCTACTTGTAATGTTTCGACATCTTTTGTATTATGCAATGTTTTTTTGAATTCTAGACATAAATTTCTGAAGTAATGATGCAATTCTTGCCCTGTAGGACGAGAAAAATTACAAGGTATGTTTTTTTCAAATGCCATAAAAATCCTCCAAATGTGAATGATAGCAAAAAAGTTACTTTATTTATAGTGTGAAAAAAAAGATATTGAACTTATGCTTAAGAAAAAGAAAGAATTATGATATCACCCTATCCACTTTGTTTTTATCCCATATATACGGATTATGTTTGGGGAGGTAATAGAATTATTACCAAATATAAGAGAAAGAAAAAATTTAAAATACATGCAGAATCGTGGGAAGTATGTGATCGACAAAATGTTCGTAGCGTTATAAAAAATGGACCGCTTAGAGGTAAGGATTTAAGATACGCATTGACTCTATGGAAAAATAATCTTTTGGGAAGAGGAAAAAAAAGAAAAAAATTTCCACTTCTCGTGAAAATTATTGATGCTAAACAAAGATTGAGCTTGCAAGTACATCCTGATGTATTAGTTGCAAAAAAATTTAATGCTGAGGCTAAGTCGGAGTGTTGGTATGTTCTTGAAACCAGAAAAAATTCTTTAATCTATGCTGGGTTGAATCCTAAATTTACTAAAGAAGAACTTAAAAATATTATTTTGGATAGTAAAAATTGCGAACATGTCGTTAATAAGATTAAAGTGAAGAAAGAGGATATGATTTTTATTCCTGCCGGTAGAATACATGCTCTTGGAGAAAATAATTTGATTTTAGAAGTGCAACAAAATTCCAATACTACTTATCGCATTTATGATTGGGGAAGAGAAGAGAAAAATCGTCCCCTACATATCAAAGAAGCTATATCTGCCCTACATTGGCAAGATAAAAAAGATCCTTTAGTTGAGCGACATTTAACCCAAACTGCAGCTGAATTTCAGTTGTATTCTATGCTTTCTTGTAAATATTTTGCTCTTTCTCTATTAAAGTTAAAAAAGAGAGTTATTTTAAATCTTCCCGGGAAAAATTTTATCATTTTTTTTGTTGAAAATGGATATGGTGATTTGCGCTATGAAAAACATAAAATAAAACTGAAACCAGGCACAACATGTTTATTGCCAGCCCATTGTCGAAATATAACTTTAAGTAATTCTACCAAAAATTTATCGTTAGTGCTTATTGCAGAAAAAACTTTAAAAAAACTATCAGTTCTTTCTGGATAATATTTTATTATAACCACTTACTGCAAGGGCGATTGCGCTAAGTTCACTTATGTTTTGTCCAATAGTACTTGATTCAATACGGCAGGCATTTAATGGTGATTTCCAGCAGAATTTTGCAAGTTCTTTTTTTAGAGGTTTAAATAAAAGATCTTTGGCATGTATGGCGATTGTCCCTAGTACTATCGCCTGAGGATTTAATGTTTGAATAATTATGCCTATTCCCTGCGCTAAACGCACGATAAACTCTTGCCATATGGTAGCAGCAAATTTATCTTTTGCTTTAAGGGCACGAATTAAACAAGGGACATCTATCTGCTCGATTACACCTTCAGCTTCATCTAAAATTTTTGTCTTTATTTTTTCTTTTATTATACGTTCTTGAATATTCCTTGCTAAGTTCGCTCCTCCACAGTAAGCCTCAAAACATCCTCTTTGTCCACAAGGACACTTTGGGCCATTTATATCCAATACAAAATGACCAATTTCTCCAGCAGTATCAGTTATGCCTTGTAAAAGTTCCCCATTAACTATGACTCCTCCTCCCATGCCAGTACTTGCAGTTAAGTAGACAAGATCATTAATTTTTCTTGCTGATCCGAATTCCCATTCTGCTAAACATGCTGCATTAGCATCGTTGTTCATAAAAGTAGGTTTGTTGTATACACCTTGAAATATTTTTACTATTTCTATGTTCTGCCATCCTTTAAAATCGGGAGGATTTAGTATTTTACCCTCTTCGTAGGAAATAGGGCCAGGTGAACCTATACCAATGCTCATGATATTGTTGATGGTTAATTTATTTCGTTTTAACATGGCATCTATTTCTTGGCAGATGATTCTAATACCATTTTTTGCGCCATTGAGTGGTTGTGTGAGCAATCTTTTCGAGTCAATGATATGACCTTTTTCCGTTGCTAAACAAATAGTTATTTTGGTACGTCCAATATCTATACCTACGAAATTCATAAAAACGCTCCTTGTCCTAATTTAGTCATATAAGATAAGGCAGTGTTTTAGACAAATTAAAAAAAGGTGAGTTGTTGATAGGGAGCGTTATTTGGGCAAAGATTAGTTATGCATAATCCTAAAAGACGAGCTTTTAGAATATTATCATACTCTGTTTTTTTGTTGAGTGTTTTTATTGTTGCAGGAACATGTGGTAAAATGTGTTCTAAAATGTACATGATTTCTTTTTCTGTACAGAAGTGAGTTTTTTTTGTATAACTGCGAGTTATTTTTCGAAAATCTGCAAAAGTTATTTTTAAAGTTAAAGTTCTACCCTTTAAATTAAGACGTAAAAGGATTCTTTCGAGTTCAAAAGCTAACGATTCTAAAATTTTTTTCCACTCTTTTCTATTAGCAGTATCGTAATTTAGGGTTATTTCTCTGCCCACCGATTTACGTATGTGATCTGGGCATACTTCAGTATCGCCAATATTTCGTAATATGTTGTAATAATAATAACCACGTCTACCTAAAAGTAGATTCAGTTCTTCTTGTGTTTTTTTTCTCAAGTTAGCACCTGTTAAAATATTATTTTCTCTTAATAGTTGCTCTGTAGCTTTGCCTATGCCGAAAAATCTTCCAATCGGTAGTGCATCAATGAACGCCTCTGCCTCTTTTGGAGTTATGACTGTAAGTCCATTTGGTTTTTTTTGTTTTGATGCTATTTTTGCCAAAAACTTATTAAAAGAGACACCTGCAGAAGCGGTAAGTTTTGTCTTTTTAAAAATCTCTTCTTTGATTTCTTTGGCAATAGTAATTGCGGAAGATATATTTTTTTTATTTTCTGTAACATCAAGATAAGCTTCATCAAGTGCGAGTGGCTCCACAAGATCGGTGTACGCATAGAAGATCTCACGGATTTGTAGAGATACTTGTTTATATACTTCCATTCTAGGAATGACAAATATAGCATCTTTACACAGTTTTTTTGCCATGTGCGAGGGCATGGCTGATTTAATGCCAAATTTTCTAGCTTCATAAGAACAACTTGCGACCACTCCTCGACTATTTGGCATACCTCCGACAATTAATGGTTTGTCTTTTAAAAGAGGATGGTCTCGTTGTTCAATGGAAGCATAAAAAGCATCCATATCAATATGAATTATCTTCTTCATACTTCCTTTTTAACAATTTTTTTTTATTTTTTTAAAAGAAAATAATAATTTTCCTAATGTTATCTCCTCAAAAATGAAGATTTTTTAACTTGCACGGTATTTTGTAAGATTTTTAATAATTTTTTTTTCTAATAACACATTGTATTAGCAGAAAATAAGAAGAAGGTATTATTCTATTAATTTAAAAAAGGAGAAGTTAATGAAAAGTGGTTCATCTTTAAAATGGATCATTTGGGGATTAGCGGCAACGTTCTATTTCTATGAGTTTGTATTGCGCGTTTCTCCAAGTGTAATGGTTCCAGAATTGATGCAGAGCTTTGATATTACGGCTGCTTCTTTAGGTATTTTAAGCGCTTTTTTCTTATATTCTTATGCCCCTATGCAACTACCTGTCGGCATGTTAATGGATAGATATGGCATTAGAAAGATTTTAAGTATTGCATCTATTATTTGCGGACTTGGAGCGCTCTTTTTTGCCATTTCTAGATATTATTCTGTTGCTTGTGTTGGTAGGGCAATGATAGGACTTGGTTCTTCTTTTGCCTTTATTGCTATGGTCTATGTTTCTTCTCACTGGTTTCCTATGAAACAGAGAGCTTTTTTAATTGGTATTGCCAATTCTTTAGCTATGGTAGGAGCCTCTGCTGGTGCGGGAGGTGTTACTGCGAGCGTCGTTCATGCTATAGGATGGCGTGAAACTATTGGGATATTGGGTCTATTTGGTATTTTATTGGGTATTGCTGTTTACTATGTGTGTAAAAGAGATTATCAAGATCCGGAAGGAGATGATATTTCTACTCATTCTGAATATCATGTGTGGGAAAGTTTAAAACAGGTGATTTCTCATAGGGCAACGTGGGTAAATGCTCTCGCTGCTACTTTCTTCTATATTACAACTACTGCTTTCGGAGGACTTTGGGGTTTATCGTTTATACAAACTTCTTATGCTGTTAGTAAGGAGGTTGCGGGATATGCTACCTCCATGATTTTCATCGGATGGTGTATTGGGGGGCCATTAACTGGTTTTTTATCCGATTTTCTTGGTAAAAGAAAAACAGCAATGAGAATAGGAATTTTAGGGGCACTTTTGAGCTTGATCCCTGTGATTTATTTTCCTAATATAATTTCTATTTACACTGCATACATACTCTTGTTTTTAGTGGGATTTTTCTCGTCGGCAGAACTGCTTAGTTTTAGTTTAGCAATTGAACTAAATAGTATTAGAGCAAAGGCTACGGCAGCAGCTTTTACTAATTGTATAGTGTCTTGTGGAGATGCTATAGTGCAACCCTTTGTAGGATTTTTATTAGACTATCGTTGGGATGGCATAATGCGTGAGGGCATTCGGGTATATAGTGCTATTGACTACCAATGGGCTTTAACATGCCTGCCCATTGCTATGATTGCTGCATTTATTTTACTCTTTATGGTGAAGGAAAAGGCTGCTATTTGATGATCATATGTGGATATAGGGTATGAAAAGGTTATTTTATGTGTTTTTATTTTGTTTTACTGGGAGATGTGTTTTTGCTTGTAGCGGTATTGGATGGCAATATGATCATCAATGGTTTGTTGGTAAAAATCACGATTGGATAAATAAACATGCAGCATTAGTTGTTAATCCAAGAGGTATGGTTAATCATCCGAGACTGCCGATGAATATAGGCAAAGCCTTAAGCTGGACGTCGAAATATGGCAGCATTACAGTGAATGAGATTGAAAAAAATGAGGTTGTGCCTGGAGCGATGGCTGGCGTTAATGAAAAGGGGTTATGTGCATTAATGTTGTGGCAAATAGGCGCAACATATCCTAAAAATCCAATAAAACCGGTAGTATCAACAGAGCTTTTTGCAAAATATTTTTTAGATAATGCTACAACAGTTGCAGAGGTGATAGAGCTTGCTCAAAAAATTGATGTAGAGCCATGTATTTTGAACGAGGGTAATATTAACAAGCTAGTACAAATTTTTAATATATATCGAGAATTGATTAGAGAGGTGACTTTACATTTATATATCCAGGATGAAAAAGGAGAGGCGCTTGTCATTGAATATGTTAAAGGAAAAATGGTGTTGCATAGTGGAAAAACGCTTCCCATCTTAGTATTAACCAATAGTTCTTATGATGAATCTATTGATTATTTAAAAAAGGCTAAAGCATTTGGTGGGCAAGATTCTTTATCTCGTTTTATTAGTCTTGCGTATGCTTTAAAAATAATGCCACAGACAGAATCAAAACTTGCTGCCGTATCTCATATGTTCATGGCTTTAGCTTATGCACAACAGCCTCACACAGTATGGAGCTCTATCTTTGATTTGTCTGACAAAACAATTTACATAAGAAGTATTGACAATCAACAAATTAAAATTGTTGACCTTAATAAATTCGATTTTTCTGAAGATAAACCGCTTATGTTTTTAAAGGTTAACAATGATTTAAGTGGCCACGTAGAGGGAAACTTCAAAATTTTAAGTGAGCAACTATAATGTAGTTGTGCTTTATTTCCCTTTAAGAGACTCATCGACATATCTTTCTAATACAAAAAGGGGCATGGAGCCATTTTGTAAAATTATATCGTGGAAGCGTTTTATATCGAATTTATCTTTTAAGGTGTCCTGCATCTTTTTTCTGAGTTCTAAAATTTTTATCATGCCAATTTTATAGCTGCATGCTTGCCCCGGCATGACAATATATCGTTCTATTTCAGCAACAACATCACTGTCATTCATTCCGGTGTTATTTAACATATAATCTATTCCCATTTGGCGTGTCCAATGTTTATAGTGTATACCAGTGTCGACAACTAATCGTATAGCACGGAAAAGCTCCATTTGTAATTTTCCCAAACGACTAAATGGGTCATCAATGAAACCATATTCCAAACCCAGTTGTTCACAATAAAGAGCCCATCCTTCACAATAGGCGTTGAAATTTAATACGCGACGCAAAAGAGGTAAATTTTTTATCTCGTGGACTAAAGATATTTGGAAGTGATGTCCAGGTATACCTTCATGAAAGGCTAATGTCGCCAGACTAAATTTTGGCAGATTTTTCATGTCATAAACGTTGAGGCAAAAAGTGCCTGCTCTTTTACCATCTAAGGATCCGGGTTCATAGTAAGCAGCTGGCGATGTTTTTGCTTTAAAAGATGGTACGGGTTCTATTTTTAACTCTTCTTTTGGTATACGGTTGAAAAGAGTAGAAAGCTTCAATTTAATATTATTAAAAATAGCTTTGGTATCATCAATAGCCATCCTTCTTCCTTCGTCATCATCTTTATAGTGAAATTTTGAATCATTTAACATTGATTTCATAGCTTGTGAGATAGATTGATCTTTGTATCCAACGCTATCTAATATTTGACGCATTTCATCTTGTATTCTTTGAACTTCTTTTAACCCAATATTATGTACCTCTTGTGGTGTGTAATTTGTTGAGGTTTGTTGTTTTAAACAGAAAGCATAATATTCATCACCATGTGGAAGTTTCCATACGCCATCATCGTCAGTCGCAATAAGTCTTTGTTTTTCTAAAAAGGTTAATAGTTTTTTATAGGAGGGATAGATTTTATTTTCGATCACCTTTATAGTCTCTTGTTCTAGGAGTTGTTTATCTTTATCACTAATACTAGGTAGTTTCTTCATGCGATTTTGTAGAGAGGAAAAAAGAATATTTTCCTGTGTTGGTGTTTGAATAAAGGATTTTATCTCTTCGATAACTCTATCTATAACAAATTTCGGTGGAATGATGCTATTTTTTTCTCTTAAAATTAACTCTTCGATAAGATCATTAAATTTTTTTTCGAAGCAATTTAATCTTGCAATATAATTTTTTATACTTTTTTTATTCACAATTTGATGTTGCCTTATCATGAATTCTATAAGGGAACTTTGTATTCCGAACATTTGATTTACCGGATAGGGATAAATACCATCCACAACGGAACCATAATTGAATTTATTCAAGTTAATCATTTCTATTAAGTAGTCTTCGCATATGTCATAAGTTATTTTTTGTTGTTGTGATAATTTTTCTCGATTATACTGATGAAGAATATTTAAACATTTTTCTATATATTTTAAGTTTTTCTTGTTTGCTTTTAAAGAGATGTCGGTGAGTTGATTGGTATGAAAATCCACTATAGTATTATCAATGGTGCCAAGATAGGTTAGCATTTCTGGAGATGAAAGTGCTTTCCCTATAAAAGCGCGTTCAATGAAATGATTGAAATTAAATGGTTTTCCAAAAAATAGTTTATAAGTAAAAATTGCACCACAGAATAAAACTACTGCTAAAAATATATAAATCATTTTTTTCATATGCCTCATGTTTTGGAAGGATTATATATAAAGATGAGATCTTTTAAAATGACAAATGATGCTTATATTGTAAAAAGGCTTCTTTGGCACCGAAGATTAAATCGTGTTTTAGAGCATCCTCTATTGTTACCCATTTTGATTCGATGTTTTCTTTAAGGTCTAAAACAACATTTGGACAAGAAGAGAAGGGAAAACGGAACATATGATAGATGAATCCAAAATCTTTTCTTAATATTATACAAAGATTGCCGACGTATTTTAGTTTTTCATATGTTATGGTAAGGCTTACTTCTTCTTTTACTTCACGAATAACACATTCTTCGATAGTTTCATCTTTTTCCATTGTTCCAGAGGGGACTCCCCAGGTGTTACCATTAGTATCATCTGGGTGTCTTTTTACTAGCAATATTTTATCTTGCCATTCGCAATAACATCCTGACACATTAACTGCAGGAGTAAAATTTTGAGGTGTAGTTAATAAAACTCTTTTCATATTACATATATTTTAAATTGTTTTTAAAAGATGTCAATAAGCTTTTAATTTAAAATAATTGTAATAACATTGTGTCACATTAACGTCGTTTTTATTATTTGCTGGATTTTTAAAGAAAAATGTTTTACAGGTAATAAGTGGGATTTTATCGGATGAAAAAAGGTTTTTTTTACTGCTTTTTGTTACTTGCATCTTGGGCACTATATGCTGCTGCTCCTCCAGTACCATCAGGTGGTGTTATAGAAAGGGAAATTGAAAAGGAATATGAAGGACAGCCTTTAACTCCTGATAAAAAAGTGCCGGAAATCCAAATAGATGTGCCTAAAGAACAGTTAGAATTGCCTCAGGGTCATAAAGTGTACATATATAAGGTGGAGATTCATGGTAACCATGTCGTTTCTACTAAAGATATTCAAAAGAGATTAGCTCCACATATTAATCGAGAACTAGCCATTAGTGATATATATCAGTTATGTCATATCGTGGAGACGCTTTATGCAGAAAAAGGATTTTTCTTAGCTCGAGTCTACCCACCACCTCAAAAAATTAAAGATAAAGTTTTGGTGTTAGAGGTTTTAGAGGGTAAATTGGGTAATATAAATGTTATTGGTAATACCCATTATTCTACTTCCTTTATTTTAAAATATTTTAAGAAATTTCAAGATCATGCATTAAATTACGATCAATTTTTACGTTCTTTGATCTTGTTGAATGAAAATAGCGACCTTGTTGCTGGAGCTGTCTTTGAAAAGGGTAAAGAAGTGGGTAAGGCTGATGTTATCATACGTGTGAAAGATAAGTATCCTTTGCATCTATATATAAATGGTAATGATTATGGTCGATGGCTTACGACTAATTTTAGAGCTGGTGGACGAGTAGATACAGAGCTTTTTATGAATGGAGATAAGATTTCTGTAGCAGAAGTCGTGGGGTTCCCAGTACACTCCTTATATTTTACAGATGTCGTTTATCGTCTACCATTAAATGCTAATGGCACATTTTTGGAAGGTGCTTATTTAACCTCAAGATTTCATGTACAAGAACTTTTATATTTGCATCTTACTGGTAAATCCGATATTGCCACTGTGAAGGTAGAGCATGCGGCCCATCGCGGGCGTCTTTTAAGTGGTGATGTTTTTGCATCCTTTGATTATAAGCAAATTCAAAATTTTACCATGGGGCATAGAACCTCTTTTGATAAAATTAGACTTTTAACATTGGGTACTTCTTTAGATTATTATTCTTCGAAGTTCGGACGTAATTATTCTGTTTTTAGAATAGGTATAGGTCTTCCGGGCTTTTTGGGAGGGTTAAATCAGCCCACACCCACGAGTTCACGTCCTAGTGCTCAGGGTAATTTTGGGAAATTAAATCTCGATGAAGATTATATTTATAGATTTTTGGGTGATGCTTTTTTTGTTTTTCATGGAGCAGGACAGCTTAGTTTTAATCAGTTAACAGTACCGGAACAATTTTATATAGGTGGTGCCGATACAATTAGAGGATTCCCATTAGCTTCTGCTATGGGAGATTCGGGATACTTTTGTAATTTTGAATTGCGTTTCCCTCCCTTTATCTTCGGAGAGAATAAATTTTTAAGAACAAAAAAAATGTGGAAAGATATTTTCCTAAATTCCCCAAAATTTAGGCAATAGGACTGAGTTTAAATCCATTCGATATTGGTTTTAAAATTACAAGATGGATCATTTTTTCTAATGGAAAATCTTTTTTTATCAAAAATTCTGAAAT
>Ga0233425_10004698_pt1 | contig 22559 bp, 21 predicted proteins | sample Watercolumn_Towu_2_FD_181712 | JGI IMG/M metagenome (GOLD analysis project Ga0233425, IMG submission 181712) | Freshwater microbial communities from Lake Towuti, South Sulawesi, Indonesia - Watercolumn_Towuti2014_140_MG | ecosystem: Environmental > Aquatic > Freshwater > Lake | place... | reverse complement strand
GGCGGGTGTCGGCTTGTTTAGCAGTCCGGACATTTGGGTGTTGCCGTCCGGGTTGGGGTTCTGGTCGGCGTGTTGGACGGCTGGTAGGTTGGCGTCTGTGTCGGCGTGGATGTCCTGGTCGGCGTCAAGGTGCGTGTCGGGGTGTTGGTCGGCGTGCGTGTGGCTGTGGGCGTTGGCGTGCGCGTGGGCGTGTTTGTAATGGTGGGCGTCATTGTCCGCGTGGGTGTGTTGGTGATGGTGGCGGTAACTGTCCGTGTGGGAGTGAGCGTGCGGGTCGGCGTCAGTGTCTGGGTGGGCGTGCGCGTAATCGTTGGGGTGAGAGTCCGCGTGGGCGTCAGCGTTCGGGTGGGCGTAAGTGTGACTGTGAGCGTGATGGTGGGAGTATTTGTGATGGTAGGCGTGCGGGTAACAGTGGGTGTGCGTGTGACAGTCGGCGTATTCGTCACGGTGGGAGTGCGCGTGATGGTCGGCGTATTTGAAGGTGTGCGCGTCACGGTGGGCGTGCGGGTAATGGTCGGTGTGCGGGTGGGCGTGGCTGTGGCGACGGTGGTGTTCAGGCTGAGGATACATGTCCCGTTGCCATCCAGGTCAAAGGTCAGGGTTACTTCGTAGAAGCCGGTAAAGTTCTTGTTGTTGAAATCTGCGAACCAGTCGGTGGCGTCGTTTCCCAGCAGGTCAATGACAGGCGAGGCGGTATTATCAACAGGCGACGACCAGCTGTTGGCGGTTGCATAGCGCACATTGTTGAAAGTGACTTCGTTGAAGTACATGGCGGTGGTCGTGTTGCCGGCCGGCACGGCAAAGGTTGTGTCCCAGATCAGGCTGGAACTGACAAGCGATATTTTTGCGGTGTTGTTGTTGGTGACCGTCACCAAAAAGTCATCGGAGACAAAGCGCGCATTAGTGAGTTCAATATTTTCGCAGACCGGCGCAAGGGTTGGGGTGGGGGTATTGGTCTTGGTCGGCGTGTTGGTTGGCGTGCGGGTGTTGGTCGGCGTGCGGGTTACTGTCGGTGTGCGCGTTCGGGTGGGCGAGGGCGTGATCGAAGGCGTTTGGGTGGGAGTGTTGGTTGGTGTGTTGGATGCGACCACAAACCCGCCGCCGGGGTTCGGGTTGGCAGCCGGCTGAACGATCCTGGCAATGCGGAAGGTTTCGTTCAAGCCTGATCGGTATGAAGCGAGGTGAATCATGTCCGGCTGGATGTTGAATATCGGCAGGACGATAAAGGTAAAGTTGTAATCGGCAGCGACAAAGACCTGTGTGCCTGGGTCGCCGGCGGTTTCCGGAATGGCCGTGGCGTTTCTCACACCGTCTACAGTACATTGAGCATAAAAATCCCCGGCGCGCATTTGGGGGCGGACGAAATTATCCTCAGTGGAACAAACCGTGATGTTTAAGTAATCGTTGGCGCTCTGGGCAAGTGATTCGTCGTAATGGAAACCGAGGATCAACCGCCTTGTCTCATCTTCGATGGATGGGAGCCTCGCCAGTTTAATCTCTTCCAGTTCGCTATCGCCGCCGCACGGGGTGCCGTCACCATCCAGGTCTGTGCAGTAAGCGGGGTCATATGTCCCGGCCGTCGCATAGCGGATGCCGAAACGGGTCGAGTTTTCAATGATCAGCCAGGCATAAAACAAGCGTCCGAACTCCAACATTCCCACCAGTACCAGCAACAAGATGGGTAGGATCAGCATAAATTCCACAATGGCCTGCCCGTCTTTGGGCGGCCTGATTTTCCCATTTTTGAATTGTGGAAGGAGAGTCTTCATACAAGTTCCTCAAGAGTGGCTATTGCGAAATCTTTGTGGCGATGTTTTTTGCAATTCTATCAAAAATATCGGTTAATGCGGCGCTGTTTGGCGCGTAAAAATATTGTCCGTGATTGATGACCTTGACCGGGTTATCGCAGACATGTCCCGGCTCCCCGGCGCATTCGGCAATGTACTGGAGCAGGGCTTCGCCCGCCGGGTCTTCCCCCGCCTCGACCGTGCTCGTGCTTCGAATTTGAGCGCCCAACCCGATGGTGAAGATTGTAACGCCCTCGCCCGTGGTCAGGGTTGCAAGGTTGTCGGCCATATCCCTTGCGTAGTCATCCGCATCGTAATAGGAAATGTCGCTGGTGGCGCCGCTGACCGGATTTGTGTACGGCACAAGCGGGTCGGTATCTGCATGACGCACGCTGGGGCGTTTATCGCGGCAGAACGCGCCGTCCCATATTTCAGGCCAGGTATATTCCGGGCAAAAGCCGAAGGGATAGGTCATAGTCGAGTCGGTGGCGTTCGCAGGACCGCCAAGCAGGGTGACTACCACCCAAAACGCATCCAACCGCGCAAAATCAGGATCACTCGGATCGGTAAATGCCGTTCTTGCCAGACTAAGCGCGCCGCCGACATTACTGGAAGGGCAGGAGGATGGGTTGGCGTCAGCCAACCCAAGATGTAGTTGATAGGTCTGGCAAATGGCTCCTGTGAAAACTCCACTTCCGTCGTAGTTCAGGCAGGTTCCTGGGGCGTCTGTTCCATCACAATCGCGCGGTTCAAACACCTTGATACCGTTGATGGCTGCCCTCACTGTATCTTTATTTGAATTTAAGGGCAGCCATAAGCGCGGGTTGCGATCTCCGCCGGGCGTCTGGCTGGTCATAGTTACAACTGCCACGCGGTCATAGGGGAAGTATAAGGTATCGAGAAAGTCCAGCGCGATATCTTTAACGGCCCTCATGGGCTGGCAGCTATTGTTCAGATTGCAGACACTGGGGTCGTCGCCCGCATCCTGAACCGGGGTGGTACCTTCGACATGGACAGTTTCATAGGCCATGGAGGCGGAAGTATCTATGACCAGCACCAGGTCAATGGTGGCGGCTTCGCCGACCGCGCTGGCAGTCACTGTTGTTTGTGTGATTCCAATCACTGCCAGAAATCCAAAATAGACATTCTTGGACGCAACCACTTCAACCAGTTTACGATTGTTATTCGGGTGGCCGATCGGGTCGGGGTTGCACAATTCTGGTCTTTGGCTTGGGTCAAACGTCCCGTTGAGATTCCAATCGGCGGTGAGAGTTTCGCCGGAGTCCCAGACCCCGTTGGCATTCGCGTCAACAAATGTATCTGACGGGTCGTCCTCACAGGAGTGAACGGTAACGCTGACGATGTCTGTGGATTGATTGAGTTGCAGAAAATTATACGCGGCATTTTCCAGCGCCGGCTTGTCGAGCACGTTGCCGCTTAACCGGTATTGCTGGGCGGCAGAGACTGCCGCGGCGTCCACTCCGCGCTTGAGTTTGCCGTACTCGATCAACAAGATTCCCGTATCAATGACAAGGCCGACCATGGCAACCAGGCCGATAATGGCAAAAGCGACCAGAATGATCGCCTGTCCGCGCTCGGACTTGTATAATATTTTTTGAAGGCGTTGTTTAATCATTTTACTCTGCCTGTCAAAGTATCTTATGGTTTTGCCGCAACCAGCGGCATGATCGTGGATGCGTGCAGTTGGACGGGGTTGTCGTCAGACATAAAGGCTTCGACCCAGGGAAGTTTGAGTACGCCTCGATAGTCATAATATACTTCGACAATTAAAATGCCGGTTTCCACCGGTATCCTATTGTTTTGAGTCATGAAATTTTCAATGTCTGTGTCTGTATAAGCTGAACCGTGATTGCCGTACAGGCTGTAAAAAAGCGATCCTGCCGGGTAGCGCACGATAGTGGAGATGACGTCCGGATCCGGGGCTGTATCCACGCTGACACTTAAAACAGAAACAATGACATCGTCACTGAGGGAATTCAGGGCGATCTGGCGCGCGCCCGCATCGGTTGGCGGGGCGAGAATGTCAACAGCAGATTGGGCGCAGTCCAGGTAAAAATTTAGATCGTCCATGATCGTGTTTGTGGCTGTGTCCAGGTAGAAGGGGGTTGTATTGCTGTAAAGGCGCGCCGCCTGACGAGTTGCATCAAGGAGCGATAGATAGGAGTTGAGCATGAACCCAAATTCGACCATCCCTGAGAAAAGCATAACCAGGAGCGGCAGCAAAATGGCAAATTCCACCATGCTTTGTGCCTTGGTTTTTCGCCTGGCTTTCCCTGGTTTTAGACCTGGTTTTTTATCCAGGAATGAAAATGTTTTTCTCAGCACATTTCTCATATACCAGACCTTTTTACATTACTTTACTAAACCGAGTGATCCCCCATTGATACTGGTAGAGGAGGGGGGATGGATTGGCTGTGATACAGGCGGGTGGACTTAATGACTCACCTTACGCGGTAGCACGAGATTTATCTCGTGGTTTCAGGCGACATGAATGTCACGCTACGAGTAAACTGCGTAAGGTGAGTTAATGATATGTCAGCGGGACGCCGTTCCTGATGCCATTTGTTCGAACTTATTATATACCATTACGAAGGCGGGGCAAAATCATGCAAATAGCGAAACACTTACAGAACTGTAAGCGTTTTTCTCGATCTGGTGAGGCTTCAACGCGCCGATTATCGGCGCGTTATCTTACTGAACCAGGATCACCTCCGGCATTTTGAAGGCATCGTAATTCTGGTCATCCTTATATTTAATGACGATATTGCTTTGCCCGTCGACTTCGATAGTATATCCGATGATCTGGCTGTGGAGTCCATCCTCTGAAGAAAATCCGTTAAGGCGAATATCAGCCGCCGGCGCCAGAATGGTACCCGTAAGGCTGGACTCTGCGTTGCCATTAATGCTCAATGTGCTTTGATTCTTGAGCGGCATATAAAGCAGTAACCCTTTCAACGGTCCGCCCCGCGGGGCGCTTAATTGAATCTCCGAGTCGCCGCTGATCTTCACCTTCCCGCGCAGCATCAGGATCACCACGTTTGAACCACTAAGTTTCTCTCCACCCTCGAGGATGAAATCGCCGTCAATACAATAGATGCCATTTTCGAGGTGTTGCACGCCTTCCGGCGGGAAGTCTTCGCCCCAGTTGCCGGCGGTCATTGTGCCGTTGACCTCGTCCACCGTGGCTTCGTCTGATCCGCAGCCGACTTTGGGCATTTGAAACGCAGGCGGATAGGCGATGGGCGGGGCGCCCGTCTGCATTGGAAAGGGTGTGATAAGTTTTGGTTTTTGCACCTGCGCGCCGCCGACAACGGTGAACGGGCTTTCATCTTCGATGCGTACACTGCCGCTTCCAAATTGAATGAAGGCGCAGTCTGGGTTGTCAGAGTTGACGAACAGTCCTCCGCCTTCGAGTGTGACTGTGGCTTCTCCGTGAATCCAGAAGGACTTGTCTTTCTCGCATCCGCTGTGCGGAGCGAGGCTGACGAGTGCGTACCCGTCAAACATCTGGCCGAGGATCGCCGGCTTGGACTGCGAGATCGCAGTCACGCGGTTTGTGATTCTGGGGACGCCAACCACCGGGCCGAAGTAGGTATCCACATGAGAGGTGATGATAACTTCAATGTATTCGGCGCTCCCGCTGAACGGTCCGCTGACGGGCGGGGTGTTTAATTCCACAGTGTTGGTGATGCCGTTATTGTCGTACCCGTTTGCGGCGGCGGTCGCGAGCGCCACACTCCGCCAGTTGCCGCCTTCAATGCGGCTCATGGCTGCTGTCAGCGCAGTGGCAGATGCGGCGTTTCCGGCCCGGCTGCGATCCACAAAAGCGTTGCCGCCGTCAATCGCCAGGGCAGCCATGCCAATCAGGCCGATGATCGAAAACACAATGATGATCATAGCCTGGCCGCGTTCGTGCCTTCTGATGTTTGCAGAGCTTGAGGATCGATTCATCATGGACATGCGGGTTGCAGGATGACGCTGGCGGCTGAGCCGGTCAAGCGGATTGTGCGTCTGCCAATGACCTGCCCGGCAAACGGCATGAGGATCGGATAATCGTAGGATACGTTGACTCTCAAACTATTTGCCGCTCCATTTGTCACGCCTTGGCACGGCTCACCGACCGGGGTCACAGTCACTTTGATGAGAGTCTCATCCCGCAAATTTACGGGGGATGAAAAGACCCCTTCTTCACCGCGCGGTGAAATATTGCGCGCGCGGCTTTCAATCTCCTCTTTGTTTGCCGGGTCGAAGGAGCCGTAAAACGCGCCTTCCTGGGCCGCGTCCCTCAGAATCGAGTAGGAGAAAATGGCCATGCCGAAATCAACCGTGCCGAGTAACAACAGGATCAACACCGGCAGGCTGACAGCCAGTTCCGTCAGGCTTTGACCGCGTTCGTTATTTTTAAATAATTTTAAAAATTTTGATCGCAGCATGGCAGTCGTTAATCCCTTGAGTCGATGGGATAGTTTACACAGCCCGGCGTGGATATGTTGATGATGATGCGCTCTGTCCCGTCGGGCAGGTTGTAACCCTGATGGAATTTAAATTGGATGATCGATTCGCCGGTCGGAATGCGCGGATAAAATGCGGTGAAGTAGGCGGACGGGGCGTGAATGTCTCCGTTCCATGTTTGACCTGCAAACACGATCTGCTTCAGGTGCAGGGACTTGTCGCCGTCAGAGTCGTGACCTGTGTCGTGATTCCATTCAAGGTAGATCTGTGCGGCCGTGAGCGTGTGGCCGCTATTGTTGAAGATGTGCATCTTCATGACATTATCTTCAAACATAAGCGGACCATGAGACACTCCGTAAAGCCCGGTGCAGCTGATGGGCGTGGGCGTGATGGACGGTGTGGAAGTTGGGAATGAGGTTCTGGTCGGCGTATAGGTGATGGTTGGCGGCAGGGTGTTTACCGGCGCGCCAGCAGTCGAAGTCTTGATGGTGGAGGGAATGAAAGTGAATGTCGGCTCGATGGTCGGCAGGTTGGTCGAGGTGAACAATGTGGTCGGTGTTCTGGACGGCGTGCTTGTCTCTGCGAAAAACTCGGTCGGCATGGCCGACCCGACAATCGGAATGGACACAAGGAATGTATGCGCGCTGGCTGAGACAACCTCCAGCGGTTTGATCGGGACGATGGAGATGATCGGTTCGTAACTGGCCGAGACCTGCACAATGATCCGGTCGCCGTTGCGGATTATTCCTTCGTCAATCGGGCAGGTGTCTGCGTCCGGGCTGGGGTCAATGTCCGAGATGGGGATCTGTACCCCATCCTCGTCTATGCCGCGGTCGTAGGTAATGTTGATGTCGTCAAAAGGGGTGATATATGCGGATTGGTTGGCCGTTTCACGAATGCCTTCGCAATCCTGATAATAGGCCACGTTGTCAACTTCACCGGTGACAGAACCATAACGCGCCGCCTGGCGCGATGCGTTCGCGACCGATGAAAAGATGAATATCAGGCGCGCCACTTCGATCATCCCGTAAATGAGCAAAAGCAGGAGCGGCAAGGCAAGCATGAACTCCACCATGGCTTGCGCGCGGTTTTTTCTGGGCCGTTTGGTTGGGATTGTTCTCATTTTTTTCATAAGTATCAAAAGGGTTGGTCAAATTATCCGGGCACAATCAGCGCTAGAAATTTAGGAAAGAAGATGATTAGGAAGGCGCTGGTGATGAAGTACGGGCCGTAGGGGATGAAAAGGTTGAGCGCGTTCTTCTCGTATTTCCGTGAAACCACCAGCCAGATAATAATGAGCAGGCTGAAAAAACCGCCCAGTAAAATTCCGAACAGCAACCCGAACCAGATCAACGGCCAGCCGAGTATGAGCCCAAGAATGGTCAGCAGGATCACGTCGCCGGCGCCGAGAGCCTCTTCATCGTCCGGGGTTTGGCCGAGGGCGGCCATGCGTTTTGTCCGCAGACGGGTGAATAGAACGCCAAAAAGGTATAAGCCAAGCATGATTAAAAATCCGCTCAGGCCGCCTTTCAAAGTGGGGATCAACCCCCAGTTCAGCCACCCAGCCGCCAGCCCAAGAATTGAACCGAAGATGCTGGTGGGGTGGAGGATCAGGCGGTGTTCCATGTCTATTACGAAGACCAGCCCAAGGTAAATAATCAGCAAAAGGCCGGCTACATACCCAAGCCTTGACGGTGGTTTGATCCAAATGTAAATGTTCAGTGCTGTCATCACTGCCTGGACAAGCCAGGTGCGGATCCTGCGCGCATGTCCGTTATGACAGGGGCGGAACAGGAGATAATCTTTCCATGAAATTTGAGCGCCGCATTGCGGGCAGGCCGGCCGACTCAACTTTCGTGTGGCTGGCATGACGTCGGCAAGGTAGTTGACAACAAGCCCGGCCAGCCAGCCGATCAATATGGGAAATATAATCGTCAGCTCCATGTGAAATCATTATAATTCCAATTTTGTCTGCCTTCAAAGTGTTATTGTATGCAAGTCAATTGCAATGTTCTTGGCGAATTAATAAAAATGCCTTACAATTTTGAAGGCTTTTGAGGAGATCATTATGGAAGAATTCATCATTGATGGGGGGTATTCATTGCGTGGCGAGGTCACACCTTCGGGAAATAAAAATGCCGCACTGCCTTTACTGGCTGCCTGCATGTTGACAGACGAGCCGGTCGTGCTTCATAACGTCCCGCAGATTCGCGATGTGCTGGCCATGCGAAAATTGATCGAGAGCCTTGGCGCTCAAATTGAAGAGTTGGATTTGAATTCCTGGCGGGTCACAACCCGGGAGTTGATCGCTTCGCATCTTGACCCGGACCTGTGCCGCCGCATCCGCGCGTCGATTCTCATCGCCGGGCCGGTTCTGGCGCGCGCGGGCAGTCTGCGCCTGCCGCCGCCCGGCGGAGACGTGATCGGCCGCCGGCGTTTGGACACTCACATTCTGGCATTGCAGGCGCTGGGCGCGAAGATCACCTACGACCGCGTCTTTGACATCGAAGCCGAAGAACTGCGCGGGGCCGATATCCTGCTGGATGAAGCGAGCGTCACCGCCACTGAAAACGCTGTCATGGCGGCGGTGCTTGCCAAGGGCGAGACGAGAATCCGTAATGCCGCATCCGAGCCGCATGTCCAGGAAGTGTGCCGCTTCTTAAACATTTTGGGTGCGAAGATTGAAGGTGTCGGCTCAAACACTTTGCATATCTCAGGCGTGCCCCGCCTGCACGGCGGTGAATTTACAATCGGTCCTGACCTATTGGAAGTAGTCAGTTACATTGGGGCGGCTGTGGTGACGCGCGGTGAGATCCGCGTCCGCAACGCTGGCGTCGAGCACCTTGAGATGGTCAGGCAGGTTTTTCATCGCCTTGGTGTAACCTGGCAGGTTGACGGAAGCGACCTGATCGTCCCGTCTGAGCAGTCTCTTGTGGTTGCTTCCGACCTCGACGGGGCTGTGCCTGAGATTAAAACAAATGTCTGGCCGGCCTTTCCAACTGACTTGACCAGTATTGCGATCACGGTCGCAACCCAGGCTTCGGGATCTGTCCTTTTTCACGATTGGATGTTTTCAGGGCGCATGTATTTCACGGACAAACTTGTGGGCATGGGCGCGCGTATCATCTTATGCGACCCATACCGTGTGCTCATTCAGGGCCGCACCCAGCTATATGCGGAGAAACTTGAAAGCCCGGATATCCGCGCCGGCATGGCGCTGGTACTGGCAGCCCTCGCCGCGAAAGGGACTTCAAAGATACGAAACATCACCCAGATCGAACGCGGTTATGAGCGGGTGGATGAAAAATTACGATTGCTTGGCGCAAAGATCGAGCGCGCAACTGAGTAAATAAAGACGGCGGCTGTACAGCCGCCGTCAGTTCATTAAGGGTTGTTTCGGTTATGGCGATACCAGGTTGATGATATCTTTTCCGATCTTTACCACCCACAGGTCGCTATTGTTTGCACAGGTTCCTGCTCCGCCTCCGAACGCCTTGCCCGGATTTTTCGGGTCATTGAGAAATGCGGAAAAGTCGTAACATCCCTGGGGATAATCAATGAAGACTCTTTCGCCTCTTCCGATGTTGTAGCCGGTATAGCCGCAGTCGCCAAACGGAGTTTTGTGGAGGTAGATCGTAAGTATGACCGGCCCCTTGGTTTCATTCTGCAAGCGCAAGCGGGTCATCCTTGCGTTTGAACTGACAACCAGAGGCTTCCAACATTCATCGCCTGAAGAGGTGCTGGTCGGGCTGGGGAGCAGGGCAATATCCAAAGTCGGCGGGGCCAGCGGCGTAAACGTGGCGGGCGGAGGCAGCGGGGTGGGGCTGGGCGGTTCCGTCGGTGTTGCTGTGGGAATGGCAGCCGCAGTCTGCGTCACTCTGATCCATGCCTCGGCGACCGCAGTTCCCGCCACATCAGCCGAGGACAGGGTTGGTGTGCCTTGCGGGGCGCAGGCGGCCAAAAGAATCGCAAGCGCAAACAGGGCGGGTTTGAAAATTTTAAACATGTTTTCTCCGTTAATGATTTTATATTTATCTTGCTATTTTATCTCGACCCGGTCTTTGAAAATCTTGATTGTAAGATCTTGAGATTTTCCCAGGGCAAACTCGCCAATGATCTGTCTGCCGCCGACCCAGACAACGTATGTGTATCTTCCCGCCGGGGCATTTACTTTTTCCATGCCTGCTACCGGATACTCAATGATCGTCACGAGGTCATCTTTTGTGACACAGCGCAGCGAGATATAAACATCCGTCTTTGAGCGGTTGATCAGCGTGATATTTCCGAACGGCAGGCTGGGCGGCATCGTGCCGGAGTGCAAGGGAATTGGCGCTCCACTGGTCGGAGTGCTGGCGGCCGCAGTTGTGGAAGTGGAAGTCGCGGCCGGCGCCGGCGTTCCGCTGTTGGTCAGTTCAGCGCCTGAAGTTGCCGTCTGGGTCGGAGGTATGGAAGTCAGCGTGTCAGTTGGAATTTCATGAGTCGGTGTGTTCGCAATGATCGCCGGTGCCGCTGTATCGCTTGGGACGGGGACCAGCGTCGTCTGAGACTGAAGCGCTTCCCGTGCGAGAACAGTCGCAGTCTTCTGTAAATCGGCAACTGAAATGGGATTCGGGCTGGCTGTGGCTTTTGGTTTAAAGGCAGCCGGCAGGCAGGCGCTGAGAAATAAACCCGGCAGGATGATCGCTAGAAGAAGATTTTTTCTCACAGCCCGCTCCTTTACGCTTATTATTTTGCAATGACTTCCAAAAATTGCGTAACCACCTCACGCAGCATTCGTTCCGGCAATGCGCCGGTCTGGCGATGCACCACTTTGCCGCCTGAAACAAAAAGCAAAGTGGGAATTCCCTGAATTCCAAATTTATTCATCCAAACTGCATGATCGTCGGTATTGATTTTTGCCACCACCAGTTTGCCTTCCAGTTCCTGGGCCAGCTTCTCAAGCGCGGGGGCGATCATTTTGCACGGCCCGCACCACGGCGCCCAAAAATCAACGATTACCGGCAGTGATGATTGCATCACATCCTTTTCAAAACTCTCATCTGAAATGTGAATAGGTTCTCCAGCCATTTGATATTTCCTTATTTAAAATATATTGCTCCGTGTGAAGTGTTCGTCTTGACTTTCATACCCGTCCCGTTTTACAGAACAAATCTAACTGATTGAGCAAAAAAAGTATAACATAAATTCCTGAACCATATTGTCCGTAGGGTATAATCGCGCGGCATGGCCAACATCTTTTCACGCTGGAAGGACGGGCTGTCCCGTTCAAGCAAAGCCGCATTCGGACAGATCGCATCCCTGCTGGGCGCATCGGAGATCACTGCAGAAACCTGGGATGATCTGGAGGCGCTTCTGATTCAAGCCGACATGGGGATCGAAACTGCATCCTCTGTTTTGGATGCACTAAAACGCATCCAACGCGCCGCAGGCCTGATTCGTGCCAACGAGCTTTTTTCTGCGCTTCGGCAGGAACTGCGCGCCCGCCTCGAATCACCGCCGGGTTTGGCGTTGAGCCGTAAACCGACAGTGATTCTGGTTGTGGGTGTGAACGGTTCAGGAAAGACCACCACCATCGCAAAACTCGCATCCCGCTTTCATTCTGAAGACCGGAAAATCCTGCTGGGAGCCGCCGATACCTTCCGCGCCGCAGCGGTGGACCAGCTCCAGGTTTGGGGTGACAGGCTGAAGGTCGAAGTGATCGCGGGCGCTCCTGAGTCGGATCCTGGCGCAGTGGCGTTCAATGCCGTTCAGGCCGGAGTCGCCCGCAGTGTAGACATCGTCATGATAGACACAGCCGGGCGATTGCACACACGCTTTAACTTGATGGAGGAATTGAAAAAAGTAAACCGTGTGGTTGGCAAGGCTATGGAAGGCGCACCGCATGAAGTGTGGCTGGTGTTGGATGCCACCACAGGGCAGAACGCGCTGCAACAGGCGCGGGCTTTCAAAGATGCTGTGCATGTAAGCGGCGTTATTTTATCGAAACTTGATTCGTCTGCGCGGGGCGGGATGGCATTTGCCATTCAACGCGAGTTGGGACTGCCGATCCTGTTTGCCGGGCTGGGCGAGAAGCCGGAAGATTTGCAGCCTTTCGACCCCGATGCTTTTGTTGATGGAATTTTATCGAACGTTTAGGAGGACTTATGCAGGACTTAATAAACCGCTTGCAGGCCGCCAATGACCTGACTCAACAACTACTGGTGCGTCTTTGACTTGGCAGGCAAGGAAATCCATTTAGCACAACTTGAAAAAGACTCAGGCGAACCGGAGTTTTGGAGCGACTCGACCAATGCTCAAAAGGTGATGAAAGCCGTTGCCGGTTTGCGCGGCGAAATCGAATCTTGGAACTCGGTTAAACAGCATTTACACGACTTGACCGATTTGGCCCGCCTTGACGATGAATCCTTGCGGGCAGAACTGGAAGGCGAGATCGAGAAGCTTGAAGCCGAACTTGAGAAACGCTCCTTCACTGCCATGTTGTCCGGGCCGTATGATCATGATGATGCAATCCTGGCCATCCATGCCGGCGCAGGCGGAACAGATTCTCAAGACTGGGCGGCCATGCTGCAGCGCATGTATCTTCGCTGGGCGGAAGACCAAGGGCTCACCGCCGATATTTTGGATTTTTCCCCCGGTGAAGAAGCGGGCACAAAGAGCATTACCATTGCTGTAAGCGGACAATACTCATTTGGCTATTTGCGTTCAGAGAAAGGCGTACATCGTCTGGTGCGGCTCTCTCCGTTCGATGCTGCGCATCGCAGGCACACTTCCTTTGCGTTGATCGAAGTCCTGCCGCAGGTTTCGATGGAGGAGGCAGATATTGATATTAATCCAGGGGACATAAAAATGGACGTGTTCCGTTCATCCGGCGCAGGAGGGCAGAATGTCCAAAAGAATGCAACCGCCGTGCGTTTGACTCATATCCCGACCGGGATTGTAGTGACCTGTCAGAATGAAAGGTCACAGTCTCAAAACCGCGAGTTTGCAATGAAGATCCTGCGCGCGCGTTTACTGGAACTGAAAACAGCCGAAAAAGATGAAGAACGCGCGATCCTGCGCGGCGAGTATACAAAAGCCGAGTGGGGGAGTCAGATCCGCTCGTATGTGTTGCATCCCTACCAAATGGTGAAGGATCATCGCACCGATTTTGAGGTTGGCAATGCGCAGTCTGTGCTGGATGGAAATCTGAATGGGTTTATGGAATCGTTTTTGAAGAGTGAATTTAACAAATAACAACCTGCGGAATCAAAAAGGAGCGGGCAAACTGTCCGCTCCTTTTTTTATGTTAATTGCTTGAAACTCTTTTTTCCAGTGTGCGGTTGAAGAGTTTTTCCTGCTCTTCGGTTGCTGATTTGTATGACTTAGGGCGGACTTTTCCGCGGCCTTTGGAGCGTTCGAGGGCTGCCTGCCAGGCCATCTGCATCGCGGTGTACTGAGGCTCAGTCGACACTTCGACTGGCATCTCAAATTCCTCTTCCTGCTTCCTGCTTTTGCCCTTGTGCTTGTCTGTGGCGGGGTTTCGCTTGCGCTCTTCACGCTCGGGCTTGACTTCTTCCACGACCTCCGGCTGAAGAGCTTTCATGCTCAGGCGGATCTGCCGTTTGCGGCGATCAACATCCAGGACTTTGGCTTCGATCTCTTCGCCTTCCTTTACAACCTCGCCGGCGGTTTTTACATAACCGCGGGTGAGTTCGCTGACATGAATGAGGCCGGGTCGTTCAGCGCCAAAATCTACAAACGCACCATAGGTCTCAATTCGTACCACCTTGCCTTTGACTGTCATGTCGGGCACGATCTCTTTCCACTCATATCCGAGCGGTTCGATCATTGTCAATTCAATGCGATCCTTCTTTACGCGCCGCACCCAGACTTCCACGGTTTGGCCTTCCTTCACCACATCTTCCACTTTGTTGACTGCGTCTTGTTGGAGTTGTGAAATATGGATTACACCGGGTACACTCTGTCCGATGTCCACAAGCGCCCCCGCGAGTGTTGTCTTCAAAATTTTGCCGCTAAGTTTGGTTTTTGGTTCAAGCGCTACGGCGGGTGCGCTGTCGGGTGTTGTCATAATCATCTCCTACTGATTGAAATAATGCCGAAAAAAGATTATACCTGTCTGACAATAAACCGTCAATGCGATTTTGGAGGAAATTTTAAAAGTGGGATTTCGTCTTGCCGGTTGTGTTTGACCTGTGTATAATTTGCTCATCAAAAGCATTGATGGGAACGAGTAGATTTGACCAAGTTGTTCAGCGAGTCTGTGCGGGTGTGAGACAGACCTACAAGGCAGATTGAAAATCATCCCGGAGCTGCGAGCTGAAATTGGCAGGTCATTTTGCTGAAAGTAAGCAGGCCGTTTGCCCAACGTTATAAGGGAACAAAGATGATGGTCTTTGGTTAAGCGCCTGCGAGCCTGAAGAGGAGAGTGCAGGAAGCAGAGTGGTACCGCGTGAGCCAGGCTCTCGTCTCTGTACGGAGATGAGGGCTTTTATTTTAATTTTTTCATGTCTGTGCGAGGAGAGCAGCCTCTTGATAAAAGGGAGATTGCATCGAAACAAACCCGCCCGCATCGACAGATATGTTTGGAGGCATGAATGACGTTTAGATCTGTATCGCCGAAACTCGACGTGGTCTCGATGGAGGAGAACATCCTGAAATTGTGGAAGAAACAGGATGTGTTTAAAAAGACCGTCGAACAGCGCAAAGGGAAGCCCGAATATGTATTTTATGAAGGACCTCCCACGGCAAATGGCCGCCCGGGTGTGCATCATGTTCTGGCGCGCGCCTTCAAGGATATGTTCCCGCGCTATAAGATCATGCGCGGTTATCATGTCTCGCGCCGCGGCGGATGGGACACACACGGTTTGCCAGTTGAGATCGAGGTCGAAAAACAACTCGGCTTCAACAACAAACAGCAGATCGAAGAATACGGCATAGACAAATTCAACGCGCTCTGCAAGAAATCGGTTTTTACCTACATTCAAGATTGGGAAAAGCTGACCGACCGCATTGCCTTTTGGGTTGACCTCGAAACCGCCTATGTGACCTACGAAAATGAATACATGGAATCCGTCTGGTGGATTCTAAAGAATTTCTGGGACAAAGACCTGCTCTTCAAGGGGTATAAAGTCGTGCCGTATTGTCCACGCTGCGGTACGCCTCTGTCTGACCATGAAGTCGCTCTTGGTTACGAGGAAGTTGCCGACCCTTCGGTTTTTGTCCGTATGCCGCTGGCAGACAAACCCGATACATCCCTTTTGGTGTGGACCACCACCCCGTGGACGTTGCCCGGCAATGTGGCTGTTGCCGCGCATCCCGATGTGGACTACGTCACAATAGAGCGTGACCATAACGGCGCAAAAGAAAAGTTGATCCTCGCGCGCTCGTTGGTGGAGAAAATATTCAAGGACGAGAATGTCGTTTTGCTTGACTCCTTCAAAGGCAGAAAACTGAAAGGACTCAAGTACAACCCGCTCTTCACTTTTGTCCCGCCGGATAAGCCTGCCTATTTTGTTGTGCTTGGCGATTTCGTAACAACGGAAGACGGCTCCGGGCTTGTTCACATGGCTCCCGCGTTTGGTCAGGAAGATATGCAAATGGCAAAGGAACACAACCTGCCTGTTTTATTAACCGTCCTGCCTGATGGCACGTTTATCCCGGAGATCACCCCCTGGCGCGGAGTCTTTGTCAAGGACGCTGACCAGCAAATCATCCAGGATTTGGATGCGCGCGGTTTGTTGTTCCGCACCGAGAAATACACACATACCTATCCTTTCTGCTGGCGCTGCCATACCCCGCTTTTGTATTACGCGCGCGACTCGTGGTTTATCCGCACCAGCGCGCATCGTGACCGCCTCGTGGACTTGAACAACACCATCAACTGGGTTCCCGAGCATATCAAAAGCGGGCGCTTCGGCAATTGGCTTGAGAATAATATTGACTGGTCGCTTTCACGAGAGCGTTATTGGGGCACGCCTCTGCCGGTTTGGGAATGTACAAATTGCAAGCACCGCGAGTGTGTGGGTTCTGTGAAGGAACTTTCTGAAAAGGCAGGCAGGGATTTAAGCGAGCTTGACTTGCACCGCCCGTATGTGGATGATGTCCATTGGAAGTGCGCCAACTGCGGCGGAAGAATGACCCGTGTCCCGGACCTCATTGATGTCTGGTTTGATTCTGGTTCGATGCCGATCGCGCAGTGGCATTTTCCGTTTGAGAATCAGGAGCAGTTTACGCGCCAATTCCCAGCGGATTACATCTGCGAAGCCGTGGATCAGACTCGCGGCTGGTTCTACTCGCTTCATGCCATCAGCACCTTGCTCAACGATGAAGTCTCTTTCAAGAATGTCATCTGCCTCGGACACATTCAAGATGCGGAAGGGCGTAAGATGTCGAAGTCGCTGGGTAATATCGTTCAACCCTGGGATGTGTTAAATGCTCACGGAGCAGATGCCTTGCGCTGGTATCTCTACACTGCGTCGCCTCCGGGACAGGAACGCCGCTTCTCTTCCGATTTGGTTGGCGATGTCATCCGCAGTTTTACGCTGACACTGTGGAATGTGTACTCATTCTTCGTGACCTATGCCAACCTAGACAACCCGCAGGCGTTGACAGTCACTGCGCCGACGAACGACCTTGACCGCTGGCTGCTCTCGGAATTAAATGTTCTGGTGCGCGATGTGACTCAGGCCTACGAAACTTACGATGTATTGAACGCAACGCGCCCCATTGAAAAATTTGTCGAACAGTTATCCACCTGGTATGTACGCCGTTCGCGCCGCCGCTTCTGGAAAAATGATTCGAGCGCCGACAAACAGGCCGCGTATTCCACCCTGTACGCCGCATTGACCACGGTCGCAAAATTACTTGCGCCCGCCATGCCATTCCTTGCGGAAGAGTTGTACCAGAACCTTGTCCGCTCAGCGGATGAGACCGCGCCGGATTCTGTCCATTTGGCTGAGTGGCCGGAAGTGATGGAGGAGTTTATTGACGAATCTCTCAACCGCGAGATGCAGTTGGTGATGCGCCTCGTCTCGCTCGGACATTCTGCCCGTCAAAAAGCGAATCGCAAGGTGCGTCAACCGCTGGCTTCTGCCGCATTCTCTGTTAGTTCGCCTGCGGAACGCAAGGCAGTTTCTACTTATGCAGAAGTGATTGCGGACGAACTCAACGTCAAACAGGTGCGTTTGCTGGATGCCTCCACCGAAGCGTTGACCCACACAGCCAAGCCCCTGCCAAAACAACTCGGGCAAAAGTACGGCAACAAATATCCCGCCATTCAAAAGGCGATCCTTGCCATGAATGCCGAAGAAGTTGCAAAGACTCTCCATTCGGGTAATGTGCTGGTGGTGGAGGCGGGCGGCGAGGCCTTCCATATCCTTGCGGATGAAGTGGAGGTGAAGGCGATGGCGAAGGAAGGCTTTGCCGTGGCGGAAGATGGCGCGTATGTCGCCGCGCTCGTCACCGGCCTGACGCCTGAACTCGCCGCCGAAGGTCTGGCGCGTGAATTTGTCCGCCGCGTGCAAGACCTGCGCAAGGCCGCCGAGTTGGATGTGGCTGACCGCATAGAAATGTTCGTCGAAGCAAGCGCAGGCTTGAGGTCCGCGATTGAAGCGCACCAGGATTACATCACCGCTGAAACGCTTACATCCAAACTAACCTTCGCTGCTCCGCCCGAGAATTCATTCATTGTGGAAGATGAGTTTGAAGGTGAGAAAGTCAAGGTTGGAGTAAGGAAAATATAGCTCGTAAAATTGAAAGCAGTAAATCTCAGCATGTCGTTGCGAGGAGGGCGCTTTTTCTTTCCGCCGAAGCAATCTCTGAGTTAATTGGAGACTGCTTCGGCTAAAGGCAGGAGCGTCTCGCAGCGACATTATTTTTTTAATTTATAATTCAACCTATATGAATACTTCCGTCAAAGGAAAACCATGACAACCTCAGAAAATAAACCGAATATGATTCGTGTGATCGCCGCGTGGGGCGTGCATCTCTTTACTGCAAGCGGGGCGGTGTTTGGACTCCTGGCCATCCTCTCCATTTTCGAAAAAGACTGGAAGATGATGATCGTGTGGATGATCATTGCCATGCTCGTAGACGGCTTTGACGGGATGCTTGCGCGCTGGGCGGACGTAAAAAAATACGCCAAGGGCATTGATGGCGCGCTGCTCGACAACATCCTTGATTATCAAAACTATGTCATGGTGCCCGCTCTCTTTTTGATCAAGGCCGATGTGCTGCCCGAAGGAGTTCGCCTGCTGGCTGCGGGTTCCATTTTGCTCACCTCCGCCTATCAATTCACACAGACCGATGCGAAGACCGACGACCATCATTTCAAAGGCTTTCCCTCCTATTGGAATGTTGCCGCGCTTTACATGCTGTTAATGAATTTGCCGCAGTGGGTGAACTTTGGCTTTTTAATGCTCTTCAACGTGATGGTCTTTATTCCGATCAAATATATTTATCCGACCCGCAACACTTATTTGCGCGCGTTTACCCTCGGTCTCACATATCTTTACGGCGCAGTTGGAATTTGGGGATTGCTTCAATACCCCAACCAGCCGCAATGGGTGGTGTGGGCTTCGTTCATTTATGTTGCCTATTACATAGTTCTAAGTTTGATTCCAAAAAAGTCAAATGCGAATTGATATTGCCGCTCAAGCGGATGATGAACTTTACGAAGCGTTTCAACGCCTTGTCCCTCAACTGACCGATAACAATCCGCCTCCCTCACTTAACGATCTGACTGCCCTCGTCCGAGACGCATCGTCCACGCTGATGGTGGCCCGGGACGAACGCGCCGAGATCGTCGGCGCCCTCACGCTGACAGTCTACCGCGTCCCAACTGGAATCCGCTCGATCATCGAAGATGTGATCGTGGACTCATCCGCCCGCGGGCAGGGAATCGGCGAGGCCCTGCTTAAACAAGCGATTGAAATTGCCCGCGAAAAAGGGGCAGGAAATATCTCGCTCACCTGCAATCCGATGCGCGAATCCGCCAACCGGCTGTATTTGCGAATGGGTTTCAAGAAGCGCGAGACCAATGCCTATCAACTGAAGTTGTAACAAGCACTATCAGTACTTCACGAAAGCGCGTATTTGGTGGTCTCTTCCGCCATATTTGCGCAGGAGAGTGCAAGTTATGTAAAGGCTTCGTAATCTGCTGGCTATTTGTTACAGGATTCTTAAGTATTTTGGGCTGTACTGACTGATATCCCTGTATTCACCGCGATATTCTTCGGGCAGTAACTTCGCAAGCTCAACCATCATCTCATCCACAATCTGCTGGCGGACTTCCCCTGTGATCTTCACGCCTTCCACATTCAGCCTGAAGGGTTTGCCAGCGCGGATGTGGAAATCTGTCCGCTTGAAGCGTTTGAAATTCTTCATGAAATTTTCCCCGCCCCAATGAGCAATTGGAATGATCGGCGCACCGGAATGCAGGGCGATGATCACTGCGCCCGGCAGGGCGCGTTTTAATTTTCCGTTATAGTTGCGGGTCCCTTCGGGTGCAAGGCCGAAGATATACCCTTTTTCCAGTGCGCTCAGCGCCTCTTTGAGTGCGCGCATGTCGGCTTCGCCGCGGCGGACAGGGATGAAGCCCCATAAATTGAAAACCCAATTTAAAAACTTGTTGTCCCAGGTCTCGGCTTTGGCCCAGCCGGTTACTTTTCGCGGCTGGAGATGGGCAAAGAGCAGCGGCACTTCGATTTGACCGGTGTGATTCGCGATGGCGATTAACGGTCCTTCCAAAGGGACATGGTGCAGGTCGGGCATGTCCAACCGGCAGGTGATGCGTGTGTAAACACGGATGATGAAGTTGATGAACCAGTACATATGGGATTGAATTTTTTCAGGCGCAGATAATTTCCAATTCAGAAGGCAGCAGTTCAAGGGTCAGGGCTGAACCGCTAAGGCAGATGAATTCCCCGTCTGCATGGGCGGGGAATGTCCGATCCAATGATTTGATCGAAACCTTTTTTGCGCGCTTCATTTGAATTTCAGGCAAAGTGGCTTGAGTACCCTTGATGAAGTGCGGAATCATTTGCAGGATGCGCCCCTTGGATGCGGTCTCGGCAATGCACAGGTCGAAGAGGCCGTCATCAGGTTTGCTTTCGGGCGCCATTTGAAAACCGCCGCCCATACGCCTGCCGTTCATGACTGAGATCATCAACGACACCTGCCTGATGGTTTCGCTGTCATCTAAAACGATTTCAACCTGCGCGGGATTGTAATAAAGGAAGACAGTTTTGATCACGCCGATCAGGTACGCAAGCAGGCCGCGCGTCCAGCGGACTTTGATGGCCTCGTTGCCGACCGCCGCGTCGAAGCCGACCCCAATGCCATTGCCAAAATAACGGCCTTCAGGATAGTCGCCGCCTTTCACCAGGCCGAGGTCTATTTTTTTGCGTTTGTTCGCTATAAGCGATTTCAAGCCATCGTTCAAATTTGTGGGGATGCCCGTGCCGCCCGAAAAATCATTGCCTGTACCGATACTTAATACAGAGAATACACTTCTGACATGCCCGTCCTTGCGGGCGCGCATGATGCCGTTGATGGCTTCGTTAATGGTCCCGTCGCCGCTGGCGCATACGATCACATCGTAGCCGTCGCGCGCAGCTGTCTCGGCAAGTTCAGAGGCGTGCCACATGCGTTCGGTCTGCACAAGCGTAAAATCCAGCCCGCTTTCGCGCAGGCTGGATTCGATGTGCGGAATGGACTTCAGCCCAAGCCCGCGTCCTGATGTTGGATTAACAATGATGTAATATTTCACGGCTGGCTCCCGGTTTGGAATGGGAGCGAGTGTATCTTTTGCCGCCCGGATTGTCAATTGAAATCCGCATCACCCCGCGCTGTTAACCGCCCGGGGCATCATTCATTCTTGGCGTGCGGCGGTATTCAGCGCGGTGGCCGGAATAAGCCTTGCTCATCAAATCCATCAGCTCGTCCATTGCAAAGGCTTCTTCATTGTCGAGCACCATCTTGAGCTTGCTTAGATGATCCTGCAATTCGAGCATTTTTGCGCGAAAGGCATCGAGCGCGGCGTGATTGTTGTTGGCGCGTAAATCTTCGGCGGCGTTGTGCGCCTCCTCTACAGCCTGCATGGCATTGAGAATATCTTCGGCGATCAAGGTCAGGTCTGACATGGCGGCCTCCTTTCTCACTTTCACAATAACACGTCAGGGTTTGTGTTTCAAGTAGTCATCAGGCGTATCGAGGTCTTGCAGGATGTCCGGCGAATCATGCTCGATGTAATAAATATCGTCCCCGTGTTTGTTGAGAAAATCGCGCATCGATTCTGTCTCGCGCATCTGTAAAACCTCACCCCACAATTCTCTTGCGATCAGCCACGGATGTCCGCGCCGCATTTGATAACTTGGTACGACAATGCTGGACCTCTGCGCGAGGAACATTTCACACACGACCCGCACGCTTCTTTCTTTAACTTGGGGCTGGTCGCCGAGACAAATGAGAGCGCCCACCCTTTCTCCCCCATTTTCAAAGAAAATGGGGGAGGCGTCCCGCTGGGACGAAGGGGGTAAAAGCGCCTGCAACCCAAGCTGAACCGATGCCAGCATTTCGCCGTACTCAAAGTTCCCGTTGTGAACCGCGCGGACATTGAATTCAGCCGCGACCTTTTCCACCTCTGCCCGCGCCCCGCCGGTGACAACGAGAATATCTTCGATGCCGGCAGATTGAATTGTTTCAATGACCCTGCCTAATACAGTTGTATTTCCCCACGGTAAAAGCATTTTCGGCTGCCCCATGCGCCTGGATTGCCCCGCCGCGAGGATGATGGCTGAGATGCTCATTCCATATCCTTCAAGCGTTGATAATCCTCGGGCATGTCCACGTCAAACAATAAAATATCGTCGTGCCATGGGAGATATTCCACATGATGTTTGTCGAAGATTGCGCGCCCGCCGACATCGCCTTTGAGGTTGAGCAGGTCAGGGAATGTGACCCGGTCAAATAGCACCGGGTTGGCGCGGCGGTCGTTCAGCACCAGCGGCGCTAGGATGGATTGCATTTCCTGCGCATGAGACTCTGTCAATGCGCGGATCACGTCACTAGGGATTTGCGGCTGGTCTGCAAGTAAAAATATTGCGGCCCCCACCCGCCCTCCCCTAAATTCGTTCTGCCCGAATTTGAGGGAGGTGTCACTAAGTGACGGAGGGGACAATGAATTTATCCCGGCGCGAATGGATGTGCTTTGTCCCTGTTGATATTCACGGTTGTAGATGATATTCACGGGCAGTCCGCTTAGCGCGGATTCAACATCAGCGGCGTGAAAGCCGGTGACGG